>Ga0129310_1001226_pt1 | contig 23475 bp, 26 predicted proteins | sample Go1ome_2_FD_94433 | JGI IMG/M metagenome (GOLD analysis project Ga0129310, IMG submission 94433) | Western lowland gorrila individual fecal microbial communities from Wisconsin, USA - Go1022A metagenome | ecosystem: Host-associated > Mammals > Digestive system > Large intestine > Fecal | place...
TCCGGGAAGGAACCGAAGGTATCCATGCGCTTGCCGTCATAAACGAATTCTCTGTAAACCTCATCCGCGATGATGAACAGATCGTGCGCGATCGCGATATCGACGATCAGCTTCATTTCGTCGTGTGTCAGCACCTTGCCGGTCGGATTGCCCGGGTTGATAATGCAGATGGCTTTGGTTTTCGGCGTAATCACAGCTTCGATCTTTTCCTTTACCGCGTACTGGTAGCCTTCCTCCGCAGTCGTCGGGATGCCAACCAGTTTGCCGCCCGCAGCCGCGATGAAAGTCTTGTAGTTGGTATAGAACGGTTCTGCCATGATGACTTCATCGTCATCGTCCAGCAGCGCGGTCATCAGCATGGAAATCGCTTCAGAGCCTCCGGTGGTAACCAGCAGATCCTTCTTTTCAAAATCAAGACCCAGTCTCTTGTAGTAACCAACCAGAGCTTCCAGTAATTCCGGAATGCCCTGGGAATTGGCATAGGCCAATACATCCTGATCGAAGTTCTTGACTGCGTCAAAGAACGCGCGCGGTGTCTTGATGTCCGGCTGACCGATGTTCAGTCCGTAAACTTTTTTGCCTGCCGCTCTGGCCGCGTCAGCGTAAGGAACGAACTTTCTGATCGGAGAGAGTTCCATTGCTTGAATCTTTTTTGATAGTTCCATTTTGTTTTCTCCTTTTTACATAAAGCTAACATTTATTCTAACTCCTCGTGAGAGGTGTTAACGATGGTAAGAATATCGGTCTCCGTAAGGGGACGCGCTGCCTCTGCCGATGTTTTTGACAGATACAAAAGGTACTCGATATTTCCCTTTGCCCCTGTCACCGGACTATAAGTCAGCCCCTGCGGGCAAAGTCCGTTCTCCCCGGCATAGCCGATCACGTTTCGGATGACTTCTGCGTGTACGTTTCGATCCCGCACGATGCCTTTTTTGCCGACCTGCTCTCTGCCTGCCTCAAATTGCGGCTTGACCAGACAGACCAGGCTGCCGCCGGTCTCCTCCAGCAGCTTCGCGGCAACCGGAAAAACCAGCTTCAGAGAAATAAAAGATACATCGATGCTGATAAAATCAATCGGCTCTTCTATCAATGAAAAATCGAGATAACGAATATTGCATTTTTCCATGTTGACCACACGCGGATCGATCCGCAGTTTGTAGTCGAGCTGTCCGTAGCCGACATCGACTGCGTAGACCTTGCGCGCGCCGTTTTGCAGCATGCAATCGGTAAAACCGCCTGTGGAAGCGCCGATATCCATGCAGACCGCGTCCTCAAGCCTGATCGGCCAAAGCCGCATGGATTTTTCCAGCTTAAGTCCGCCGCGGCTGACATAGGGACAGAGGTTTTCCTTTACGAAGATCTCCGCGTTTTCGTCTACCTGATTGCCGGCCTTATCGCTTTTTTGCCCGTCAACATATACGATTCCGGCCATAATTGACGCTTTCGCGCGTTCTCTGGACTGGTAAAAGCCACGCTTCACCAGCAGAACATCAAGCCTTTCTTTCAAGTTCTTCACAAATCCTTTCTGTGATTTTTGCCGCAGACAAGCCGTATTTTTCAGTCAGTTCGTCAAACGTTCCCTGCTCGATAAAGCGATCCGGCCAGCCGAAGTTCAAAAGACGATGCTTCGGTTCCAAAGAGCCTCGCAGGCTTTCGCCGAAACCGCCGGATACAATATTATCTTCGATGGTCACGATCAGATCGCCGCGCAGCGTGTTCATGGCATTTACGGAAGTTTTGATCGGTTTCACGATATTCACATCCTGATAACGTGCCTGCACGCCTTTTTCTAACAGCCGGACAAAAACTTCCCGTCCGATGCCGGCCATTTTGCCGACGCCGAGAATCTCCACACGATCCGTAAGGAGCGTGTTCCCATATTCCATCGTCCGGTTGTAATACATCAGGCTCGGAATCCTGCCTTCTTCCTCAGTCATAACCTCCCCGCGCGGATAACGGATCGCGCATGGTCCGACTTGTTCCATCGCGAAATCCATACTCGCGCGGAGCATCTCGTCGGAAGTCGGTGCCAGCACCGTCAGCTGCGGCATCGTAGCAAGATAGCTGAGATCGAAGATGCCATGATGCGTCTCACCGTCCGCGCCTACGATGCCGGCGCGGTCGATCATAAAGGTTACCGGAAGTTCCTGCATGCAGACGTCCTCCAGCATCTGGTCGTAGGCCCGCTGCAGGAAGGAAGAATAAATACAGACAAACGGCCGCATACCGGCTTTTGCAAGCCCTGCCGCAAATGTCACAGCGTGCTGCTCGGCAATGCCGACGTCAAAAAAGCGCTCCGGAAACTTTTCGGCAAATCCTCCAAGCCCTGTCGCCTCTCCCATCGCCGCGGTGATTGCCACAACGCGCGGATCTTTTTTTGCAAGCTCTGTCAGATACTCGCCCATGACCTTTGAATAGGTCGGTTTCTCGGATTTCGCCGCCTCTTTGCCCGTTTCGGGGTCGAAGCTGCCGATCCCATGAAATTTGCCCGGATTTTGTTCCGCGTTGCGGTATCCCTTGCCTTTTTTTGTGATGACGTGGATCAAAACCGGTTCGTTCAGGTTTTTTGCCTTCGACAATACATCTAAAAGTTCCGGCAGATGGTGTCCGTCCACCGGTCCGAAATAGGTAAATCCCAGTTCTTCAAAGAGCACGCCTCCGCGCTCCAAAATCGTGTATTTAATGTCATTTTTGATATCGGCCAATCCCTGCGCGATGCCTTTGCCCACACTGGGAATCGCGCCGATCTTATTCTTGACAAAGCTCTTCGCGCTCAGATAACCTTTGGAGGTGCGCAGCGACCCCAAATGCCTGGAAATCCCGCCGATATTCGGCGAAATCGACATGCCGTTGTCGTTGAGAATCACAATGAGCTTGGACTTGGAGGCTCCGATATTGTTTAACGCCTCATAAGCCATGCCTCCGGTCAGCGAACCGTCTCCGATGACCGCGACAACTTCATAATCCTCGCCCTGAATATCCCGCGCCGCAGCGTAACCTGCCGCTGCCGAGATTGAGGTGCTGCTGTGTCCGGTATCAAACGCGTCGTGTGCGCTTTCCTTTCCCTTTGGGAAGCCGCTCAGACCTCCAAACTGCCGCAGGGTATCAAACGCGTCCGCGCGCCCGGTCAAAATTTTGTGGACATAGGATTGATGGCCGACATCCCAAATGATTTTGTCGCGCGGACTGTCAAAAATCTTATGCAAAGCTATCGTCAGTTCCACGACGCCGAGGTTAGAAGCAAGATGCCCACCGGTTTTGGAAACATGCTCGATTAAAAACTCGCGAATCGCGTAAGACAACAGCTCCATTTCCTCGTCGGACATGTTTTTGAGGTCTTCGGGGAAACGATATTGTGTCAGATCTTTTTTCATATTTTGTATCAGTTCCTTCTGGTCTTCAGCTGCAGGGCCAGGTCGCGGAAAAATTCCGCATTGTCGTAATACGGCGCGATTGCCTCCAGCGCGTCATCCGTCAGCTGCTTGAGTCTCGCGAACGCCGCATCCAGGCCGTTCAGTGAAGTATAAGTATTTTTGTGCTGCTTCTTGTCCGATCCGATAGACTTGCCAAGCTCCTTCGGATCACCGATTTCATCCAGGATATCGTCCGCGATCTGATAGGCCAGTCCGAGGTTTTCGGAATAGATGTCCAGATTGCTCAGCATGTCCTTGCTCGGATTGCCAAGATAAAGTCCGGCCTTGATGGCCGCGATAATCAGCGCGCCCGTTTTATTGATATGAATATATTCCAGCATTTCATTGGAATACTCGTTGCTTTCGCCTTCAATGTCGGATACCTGACCAGCGACCATACCGCGGCATCCGGCGCCCTTGGCAATCGCGTTGATCGCGCGAATCCGTTTCGCCATCTTTTCGGCGTCGTCGAAATAGAGCATCAGATCTTTGTTCATCGCTTCAAACGCGCTCGTCAAAAGTCCGTCGCCCGCCAGAATTGCCAGGGCTTCTCCGTAAACCTTATGATTGGTCGGAAGCCCTCTGCGCAGATCATCGTTATCCATCGCCGGCAAATCGTCATGAATCATCGAATAGGTATGAATATATTCCATCGCGCAGGCATAAGGCAGCGCCTCCCGAATATCGCCGCCGGCGAAATCACAGGCCGCAAGCAGCAGCACCGGTCGAATCCGTTTCCCGCCGGCAGTCAGGCTGTATTTCATCGATTCATAGAGCGAAATGCTCTTGTTATCGATGTTCGGAATAAAGTCCAGCAGGTGTTCATCAATGATTTTTTTGTAGTCCTCATAGTGTCTGTCCATGAGAAAACCTCCTTTTCTTTCGGAAATCTATTTCGCGTACACTTCGATTTTTTGTTCGGTTTCGTTTAGCATTTCTTTACAGATTTGATAGCAGCGGATGCCCTCTTCGTAGCACTTCACTGCTTCATCCAGCGTCGTCTCCTCGTCTCGAATCGTTTCCGACAGCTCCTCAAGCTTGTATAAGGCTTCTTCAAATGTCATCGTTTCTCTCCTCCTTCGTCACAGCAAGCTCCGTCACGCGGAAGGTCGCGCTGCCGTCCTTGAGCTTCAGTCTGTAGCTTTGTCCGTCACGCAGGTCACCGATGGAAGCAAGGTTCCTGCCCGCAGCATCTTCCAGCACCGCGTAACCTTTGCGCAGAATCCGGTACGGATGATTTTCATCCAAAAGCAGTCTGCAGCTTTCGAGTTCATGCCGATAGGCGTTCACACGTCCCTGCAGGACATGCCGCATCTCCGCGAACAGTTTCTCAGCACGCAGGTCGGCATAGCTGACTTTTTTTTTCAAATCTGCCATCAAACTGTTTTGCCAGGATTCTGCCCGCTGCATCAGCTCCCGGATATCCGGCACTGCCATCTCAGCGGCCGCCGTCGGCGTTTCGGCGCGTCTGTCCGCGACGAAATCCGCGATCGTAAAGTCAATTTCATGCCCGACGGCTGAAATGACCGGAATCCGGCTGCGATAGATGGCTCTGGCTACGATTTCTTCGTTGAAAGCCCAAAGATCCTCCATCGAACCGCCGCCGCGGCCGACTATTAAGGTGTCAATGTTATCAAAATCCCGATTGATCATATCGATCGTGGCCGCAATATCCGCAGCAGCCTCGCTGCCCTGCACCAGTACCGGGAATACGATCATATCAGTCAGGCTCGTCCTGCTCTCGATAATTTTAATAATGTCTCGTACCGCCGCGCCGGTATTCGAGGTCACGATCCCGATCCTGCGCGGGAAACGCGGAATCGGCTTTTTATGCGCGGGATCAAACAGCCCCTCCACATCCAGCTTTTCCTTGAGCATCTGGAAAGCCATGGCCAGATTCCCCTCGCCTGCAATCTCGATACTGCGCACAAAAAGCGTATAGGTGCCGCCTTTTTTGTAGACGTTCAGATAGCCATGGATGATGACCGCCAAGCCGTCCCCCAGCTCGTAATGAAGCCCCCGCGCGTACTGCGCCGGAAAGAAGCAGTTGATCTTGCTGTTTTCGTCGCTGATGGAAAAATACAGATGTCCGCTGCTGTGATACTTTAAGTTGGAGATTTCCCCGGTAACGGTCAGATTGCCAAGCAGCGGGTCTGTTGTCAGCACGCGGCTGATATAGTGATTCAGTTGTGTGACGGTGATCGGCTTCAGCGCCATATCTTTTGTCCTCCCAAAAGCGCGACGCCAATGGCGTTATCCGCTGACATCTCCGGCTTCCCGAATACGATGTTCAAGTCTTTATACATGTGCTCCACCAAAAAGTTTCGCATATATTGACTGCAGGATACCCCACCCGCATAGATAAAATTCGTAATGTCATATTGGTAGGAAAGCTGCATGGTCATTTCCAGAATGGAACGGGAAAGCTTTTCAAACAGATCCTCGATCAGCTCCATCTGCGGATGCTGTTCCAGCGCCTTGCCGCACTGTGTTTCGATTCCCGAAAGGTTGACATAGCCTTCCCTGGTCTTAATCGGTGTCAGAATATCGCGGTGACCGATCGCACGAACCGCCATCTGATCCAAAGCCTCGCCGCAAGGGAAATCGAGCCCGAGCGAAACGCCGACGCGGTCGAGTACCTGCCCGTAGGCGATGTCTTTGGAACCGCCGACAATCTCAAAAATGCCTTTTTCGTCGTCCACCAGCAGTGCTTCCGTCGTGCCGCCGCTAAAATGAAAACAGATCAGCGGATTGACATGCTTAAGACTTGAATAGAAGCGGATTGCCTCGATATGTCCCTCCTGGTGTGAAAATTCATAGTACGGTACGCCCATCGCGGCCGCGATTGCCTTGCCATATCCGGCTCCGGCTGTAAAAACCGGCATATAAGAGCCTTCGATCGGGCGCGGGCGTGTCGAAAACGAAATCGCGCCGATATTGTCGCGGATCGCAAAGTCACTGAGCGCCTTTTGGATCGCGTTTGGCAGCTTCTGTACATGCTGAAAGAACGCTTCCGATTGTCTGAGACCGCGTTCTCCTTTTTTTACATCCAAATATTCCTGATGATTGAACAAGACCTTGCCGCTGCAGTCTACCACCGCGACTGATGTCTTGTAATTGCTGGTATCAATACCCAGTGATAACAGTTCACTCTGCATGATTAAACCTCTTCTTCAATCGACCGATTGATTTTGGAAAGCACCGCGTTGATAAATTTTGGGGATTGTGCTTCTCCGTATTTTTTCGCGAGATTTACGGCTTCATTGATGGAAACGCCGTTCGGAACATTGTCCATAAACAGCATTTCTCCAACCGCGAGACGAAGCACCGCAAGGTCTGTCTTGGCCATCCTGCCGGTTACCCATCCCCTGCTCTGCGCGTCCAGCCGCGCGTCGATATCCGCGCGCTTGTCGCATACCTCCTGCGTCAGCTTCTTCGCGTATTCGGTTTGATCTCCAAAGGGAATATCTTTTGCATATTTTGTAAAATCCGGATTCTCCCAATCGTTTCTCGCATCGATTTGAAAGAGAATCTGCATTGTTTTTTCTCTCGCATCTTTTCTGGTCATTTCTATTTACTTACCCTTTCTGTGGCTCTTGTACGCCCTGAATATGAATGTTGACTTCTTTGACTCGGTCATGCGTCAAGTCTTCAACCGCTTCCTTGACGGTGCTCTGGACATCCCACGCCAGCTGCGGAATCTTCACGCCGAAAAGGACGATCAGATAGAGATCGATGCACAAAGCTGTTTTGTCGCCGGATACCTTCACGCCGACAAGGTCCGTATCCTTCGCGCCGATGATGCGCGTTAGATTCCCGCTCAGCGTGTCACACAGTCCATAGACACCCGGTACGCCAAGCGCCGCTTTCATCGCGGCCAGACTGACGACCTCCTCCGAAATCTTGTCAATATTCACTTTGCCGGGCTTATCGCCGCCGGTTTGTGGCATGGGTCGCCTCCGTTCATACAGTCAGAATTTTATTTTATCCGCTCTGCGTTCGCTATCGCTCCGCCCTTAAAGCGCCACGTGCTGAAGCACTGCGCTTCTTGGCGTGAGACCTGCCTCGCTTCCGTCTTCGCCTTTCGGCTCGCCGATCAGCGGGCTAGGGCTGCAAATCGCAGTGGCAAGTACATTATATCAAAAGACCCTCGAATTTTCAATCTTATTTCATGAATAATCGAGGGTCTTTGCGGTATTGAATTTTGTACATGCCTGCGGACGAACATGGGCTGTGTTCGCGTCTCTACGTAAGCGGCGGGATCAGGCATCGAAAATGATTTTCCTGCGCGTCAAGATAGATGAGAACTTCTTTACATTTCGTATCATAACAGAGAAGCTATATGATCCTTTTTACATCTTTTGGGTATCACATAGATTCCCGGTATCGCTATTATGTTCAATTTACATAGTCACCATGTGATCCTGTGTAGCTGAAATATACGACTGTGCCTCTAGCCAAGATTCCGTATCTGCTAGGCGCAATGTAATATAATATTTCCCCAGACGCTCTAATGATTAAATTCTTTCCCCTATCATACAGATTAGTTTCTACAGAAACCGGGTCAAAAAAGGCTTCTGTTCCGTCCTTACTTGAAATTCCTGTGCAGCCTATATCCAAGGAAGAACGGTTCACATTACCGATAGAATTATCTGCGTATAATGTGTAGTCTGCATAACAATAAAAATTGCTTGTTCTTGCATAATTTGTTTTATATGCTAAAGCCTTTACTCTTTTTAAATTCTGCGCAGAAGCATTCGCCGAAAACGTAAGAGGAACGTTGGATTTTTGCTTTGATGCAAGTTCTTTTTCTATTTTCTGCGCTATTTCTTGATAAGATGCCAATGTAGTGATAATTTCTTTGTATTCTTCAAGATCAAGGTCAAAGCTTCTATCTATTTCCGCATATTCTAAAGTCACATTGTATTCATTCATGATTTCATTAAAGACCTTTTCATATGGATCGCAGGTTTCGGCAAAGCAGAAACCTGTGCTAGCTACGATTAGCGTTAATACCATTAAACCACTGATTACTTTTTTCATCTGTACTCTCCTTTGTTTAGTTCCTTTGTGTATAAAAAAAGATTCAATAAATTAAACGCATTTACAATCAAAATGATAAACTCGGGTTTGTCAATATATCCATCAACGAAATTCACCCCTAAAATCACAGCAATGAATAATATGAGGTTTACTTTTATATTACGAAAGTGATCTTTTTGATAGAGCGTTGTCACGATCATGCAAATTGCTGTTCCAAATGCATCAAGTTTTGCGACTACGATTGCATACTGCTGCATTGCGTGCTCATATATAAAAGTTTCTGATATTCTATCTGTAATGAGCTGCAGCAATAACGGCGCACTAATATTTCCCAGATGATACATAGCATAATTTCGAAACAATAATGCTCCCATCCATACCAGAACAATTATTGTTGAATTTTCTTTTTTCCACCAAGCTATCACTATCAGGATCAATGCTGCGACTGTTATGATAGCATATAGAATTGGTCTCGAAAGAAGTACGATCTCTTCTACAGTTCCTGTTGGCCTAATGCTTGATGCTGCATAGTTTCTGAGAGAAAGCAGAAACATTGCAATTGCATAGGCCTGAATCGTTATGCCAACGTATTTTTTTGATCTCGTCATTTTTTTCCTTTCCTTGCACATCATAGTATCTTAGAAATGATCCATCAACCAATTATCTTCCCGTCATACTTTTCAGCAGAGAATCCATATGATCATTTTTATCCTCTTTTGGTATTACGCAGATTCAAGATAACATCTCGTCAAGCATATCCTGTGTAACAACGCTTTCTCCAAAAGTAAATCCGGTAAACGGCAATCCCTTTTTATCCGTACCCTCTAACAGCCCCATGATCGTCACACTGCACCGGATCTCCTGCATTTGATCCTGCTTGGAAAATCCGACCAAGATTTCATAGACAGCATCATCCATGCGCAAAGTTCCCTCAAGCGGTCCTTCCCACAACTTTTTACCTGTGGAAAATTCATTCGCAAGTACAGAACCATTTGCTGTGCCGGAATAAATTTTTCGGTCGATCCGCACATCAAACTCAAGCGAAACCTCCGCCTCAGTCCTGCTTGCCTCTTTCATTTCATAGGAGTAAGCAGCCTTGCCCTTTTTCGCGTTTTCCTCTATGATATGCCCGGATACCGATTTCAATACGGTTATCGAATCTGTGAGCGTTCTGCTGCCGTTGTCATCATTCAGGCTCGGCTGCCTGAAAAAAGCGAAAATCACGATTGCCGCTATGACAATGACGATAAGGCATACAAGATATATATGATGCTTTCTCATTTCAATCTCCTTTAACTCCCAAGCAGCTTCTGCACTTGCTGCTTCTGCTTCTTCCTCATCCTCGTTCATTTATCCGAAGTTTTTGCTTCTGTATATAATAACCGCCGAAAAGGTCATTTTGGGACAAGAAATTTTTATATTTTTTTCAAATCGTGAATTACAACAAAACCGGTATGCTGTTCTATTTATGAGTTCAGCATACCAATTTTATCACCTCATTTCAAGAGTAATGTTGTAAATGTTGGTGCACTACGCAAGTGACAGGAAACGGCTAATTCCAACTCAGCCGATAATACTCATATTGCGTATCTTGCTCATCTTTTATGAAAGCAGCGATACAACCTTCTTCGCATACGGTGCGAAGTATAACCGGTTTCCTGGAATATTCCGACGAAATCTGCACTGCGTGAACGTCTCCGTTTATGCTGTCAATCTTTAATAGCTGAAATGTAGAATCTACACACAAGGTCACGTCGGTTTTGCTGTCTGTCATGCGATACAGCGGCTTGTTGACTGCTGTATTCTTTTTCTCTTTTGATCGGAAATTATATACCATCAATGAGAATTTTCCGGTTTGTTCATAATCGCCAAGTCCGCAAACCAGAGCATCTTTTGTGAGTCCAAAAGATGTTATCTTTCCATCCAGAGTCACAGATTCAATTTCTCCGTTTTTTCCTACGATCAGGAACCGAGCATCTCCCGCATCGTTTTCCGTCAAGAAACAAATCTCTTTTGTGTTGCACGCCGAATCGGTGCTGACCAGATTCTGACCCTTTGGCAATTCGATTTCGGATAATTTCTCTCCGTCAAAAATTTCCAGTCCAAACTCTGATTTTTTGGAATCTTTCCATAGAAGTACCGGACTGCCCTCTAATATGGAAAGCTTTGGAAGATCTTCGTAATAGCTGCATATACCAGATCGAAGATTTTGTTTTTTTCCGTTTTCAAACTGTACAACCGTCCATTCCAACGGCCCGTTCTTCATGACATAATCGACATACAAAATCGCATTTCCAAAAGGAACCGCACTATGGGTTTGCGCGTTCAAATCCATTGGAACTACTTGTTCTAATGTATCATTCTTTAAATTATACTTAAAAAATCCTTTTGTCTCAGAACCCGGTCCGACATTGACCTTTATGCTTTTTTCTAAAGAAAGCAGCAAATTTTCTTCATCTGCATATTGTGGAAAAGTATCAAGGTTCTGTTCTAAGCTGAGCTTTGTATCCAACCTGTTCACGTCCATGCTTGGTTCTGTCCGCGAACTACACCCAGTTAAGAAGAGTACGGTCAATATCCCCACAAAAAGCACGTTGATGATCCGTTTCATGGCATACCTCATTTTTTACTAGCGACCTCGTACGTACAAACCTGAATGTGCATTAATCGCATCACTCATTTCGCCCCAGGAACAGTCTGCCGCGCCATAGTATTTACTGTTATAATGCGGATCGTTATAGTATACGATGGTTTGTCCGCCTGTACTTCCTTGCCCCCATCTGTATCCAGTGACTACAACATAATGATAGAACTCAGCATTATTATACTTAGGCAGTTTTTTTGTATTTACTTGGCAAATTATCGGGTAGCCGGCATCAATATCAGTTCTCAAATTTGTGGCAAAGGGCTCACTACTATTAAAAACTTTTTTGTATGGTTTTCCTGAAATATATTTATTTAAAACTGACGTAACAGAATCAATGTGAGTGTAATCGTTATTCGCCATATTATGCATTTCCGTTCTAAGACTTGATTCTGTCTTTGATACTCCGAAGTATTTTAGCACCATTCTGCATGATGCCGGTCCGCAGGAGTTTTTTTCTTCCTGTTTATAGCATGTAACTGATAATTCTTTTGCACCTCCTGCTCGCTCAAGGCTGAATGGTTCTTCACCGTCTGCATACGCAAAGGTTATCGTAGATGTCATCAATAAAATAGCCAGTATGGAACACATAGTTTTTTTCATATTCATAAGATTTCTCCTTCCTACAATTGTTTCATCTATTCATCATTTTCGAATATTTGCTTTACGCTTTTAAGCTCCACGAATGTTTTACCTGAATCTGCTTCGTTGTCTTATTATGGGATACATAGCCCACAGCTGTTTCAAGTTTTATTGTTTTTTGGGTGGGTCCAGCGGAACCACCGGTTCCTCTCATTAAGTACTCTGCGTACATATTAACGTCCGATGCTCCGATTGACCTCGCAGAACTGTCAGTAATATTTATGCCTAATACATCAATCTCGATTTTCGTTCCCGTTGCAGTTGGCGCCTTTGCATTTGCAACGCCGTAACGCTCATCAATGCCATTCGTGCTTAAAGTATAATGATTTTCCAAGGATACCCAACCACTTCCGGCGGCTGTTGTTACTGTCGCCTTTGCAGTAAAATAACGGTTACCGTAGTCTTTCCAAACGGTTTCTCCATTTGCTGCCATTGGCATCACAGCAGGAATGTGCTGCATCGGAGATAATGCTGTTTCATCTTCCTTACAGTCTGTAAATTCCATAATAAGTTCATCTCCGCTTTTCAGTGCATAAACTTGTCTGCAATATTCTGTGCCGTTTCCGATCGGCATCATTTGGATGTCTTTGGATTGATCTGCGTACTCCTCCAACGCCTGCACCAGAGCTTTTGCGATATCCTGTTCAGCCTTTGTCTCGTCGATCACAGCTTTGCTGCTTGGCGCTGCAAAGGCAGCGGATGGAATCATCGCACACACCATGACAGCAGTCATCCAGATACAAAACACTTTTTTCATTTAAAACCCCTCCTTCTTCCGAAATAAAAACGGTATGCTGTCCCTTTTGTAAGTTCAGCATACCAGTTTTATCATCCCAATTTCAAGTGTAATGTTGTAAGTGCGCGGTTTTTGTTGTAAGTGCTTAATTTTTTACAGTATCTGGATGTATTGGGAGTTGGATTTCTGTAAATACATCGATTTGTCCATCTTGTTCTTCCAGATTCCACTGTACCTGTCCGCCTGCGTGCTTTACCGCATCTAAGATATTCCGCACACCGAGACCATGATTTTCTTTGTCTGCTTTGGTCGTTTGTCCAAGTTGGATGATACCGTCTTCGATAACGGGTCTTTCGCTCGTCGGATTCTGTACCCGAATGAATTGATTGTCACGAAAGTTTGTAAAGGAGATCCGAACGCTGCGGTTCTTTTCACATTTTAACGCTGCTTCGTAAGCATTGGCGATCACATTCGTAAAGATCACGCAAAGCGCGGTCTCTGAAATGTCAAAGTCCTCCGCGAACTGTCCAACCAATTCTACATGGATACCATCTCGCAGTCCTTTGCTGTAGTAGGCATTTACCACCGCATCGCCGATCAGGTTGCCGGTCGCGAGGTGCTTCATTTCCGCCTGCTGTCCCATCAGTTCCGAAACATACGAGAGTACACGCTGGTCTCCCGCGTCTTTTGCGATGGACGCGATAGCCTGCAAGTGCGCACTACTGTCATGACGAAAACGCCGCAGCTCCTGCTGCTTCTCATAGAGCAGATGATACTGCCCCGTCTGTTCCTTGATGCAGCGTTCATTGAGTTCGACCTGTGTCCGCAGTTCCTTACGCTGAAAATAGAGGCACACGCCGAGCGCGATCGTAATGGCGAGGATCATTCCGGTTAGACCATCCAAAAATGTTGAAATTCCATTTACTTTCCAAGCATTCTTTTCGGCTGTGCTATAGTACCCCAAACCCGGAAGCTCGAGTGTCACTACAAAAATCAAGTATAGCCGCAGTGGTATCTTACGCAATGTTTTTTGTATTGTCCCAACCTTTTTTCGAAAGAGAATTGCTAACAAAATATAGAAAATTAACATAAGAAAATTACAAAGAAGCGTTGCCCGGTACCATTCTTCCGTAACTCTAACATCTATCGCCAAGGCTATTGAAATGCTTCCCATAAAACAATTGCATATGTGTGCTCTTATTACATTATATGTAAGAACCACACCGATTTTTAAATGGGCGAAAAGCAAAAAAAGATTGACCCATGATAAGATTTGAACTGCTGTAATAACCGAAAACCAATTTGGAAAGATCACCGGCAGCAGCACTGCCGCTGCCGCGGTCAGTGCTACCAGCGGCCAGGAAGCTTTTTCGCGTATTTCATATCCCAGGACATAGCGAAACATGACAAAATTAAAAAGCAGCAAAAGGCACCGCAGTGCAATCCCCATCCAGATCATCTGCCGTACCTCGCCATCTTTCTTGCATAGTGCATATATTTTTCTTCACAAGCCTTTCGTCTGCGCGTGCTGAACGGAAAGAGTTCTTCGCAGTCGTCCAAGCGGACCCCTTTTTTGTCCAGCTTGGCGATATAGCGGCAGCCGACGATACAGGTATCATGGATGCGCAAGAAGTCTTCGGCCGGAAGCATGGCTTCCCATACGTTCAGAGAGCGGCGGACCGTATAGTCCGTCCCGGATGCCAGATGGACCTGACTGTAAATATCCTGCACGCGGATCCAGACGATATCGCCGACCTGTAAGGATGTGTTGTCATCAAGCGCCACAGTCTCATAAATGCTGTACAGGTCAAAGAATTTTTTCATCAAGAGGCAAAGCCGCTCGTAATTCATCGGTTTTTCAAAGAAACCGATCACATTGCGTCCAAAGGCCTCCCAGACAGCTTCACTGTGACCGGTCACAAAGATGATCAGGCTTTCCGCACTCTTTTTTTCCAGTTCATCCCGGATTGCAAGCCCACTTCTGCCCGGCATTTCAATATCCAAAAACAGCAAATCCGCCGCAAAGTCTTTCGCTTCTTCATAGTCGGTCACGCCTAAGATCCGCATGGCTCGCCCGTACTGTTCTTCGTAGCGCAGCAGGAGTTCTTCCGTTTCCCGCACGATTTCCGGCTGGTCATCGCAGATCAGCACATTGATCTTCCGCATCTCGCATCTCCCTTTCTATGGTCCATATCCCTTTTCTATTTCATGATACCGAAAAGTTCTGCAGGATGCAAGGGGAATGTTGTAAGTGCGCGATTTTTGATGTAAGTGCGCTTCGCAAGCCTCTGCCGCTTGAATCAGTACTTGCTCTGTACCACGATCTTGTCGGCGGTCTTGCCGGTTTCGCGCATCACGATGTCGCAGATCTTGGCGACGGTATTGCTGTCAAGCTCCTGCTTATCGACAGTCACAGTCACGCTGCTGTCGGTCATAATAACGAAGGATTCCGGCAGGCCTTTGGACTTGATCATGCTCTCGACAGAGAGCTCCTTCTCCATGGTGTCCATGATGCGGGTCTTTTCGGCGGAGGCGTTCTTCTTCTCATTCTCGTTTTCGCTGTTGTTGATGGTCGAATCCAGATTCGCCAGCAGCTTGCTGCGGTCGAGATCAAGACTCGCGCGCATTTCCGCAAATGTCCCCTCCTGCGGCAGCTTTTGCTCAGTCGCTGCCCGGCTGTCCACCAGCACGTCACCGTCATGTACCGGAATCTCGTCGTGCATGCCCGCCGTCACCATCAGCCCGGTGCCGAATACAACGATCAGTGCCAGCGCCGTCAGTCGTTTGCTCTTGTAGAGAATATCCTTATAGCTGAACTTCTTTTTCAAAGTCACCCCTCCTGTTCTTTTTCAAAAACGATTACGCTCGAAACCGGAATCCGGTACAGCGTTGCCACGCCCTTGGTCAGATCATTGGCTACGACCGGGTTCGCGCCGCCCTCCGCGGTCAAAATCACGCCGGTCACCTTGTTGTTTTCATCGTATTCGATGATCGCATCGACCGCGCCGACCCCTTTCATGCCGGACAAGACGCTGCAAAGCTGTTCCTCGCTGCTGCCGTCCCGATCGATGATCTGCCTGCGCGTATCCTTGGAATCCGTCAGAATATTCAGCGCCAGGATCGCCACCGAGGCGATCAGCAGCACCGTCACGAGGCGCATCAAGGCCCCCTTGCCTGCCAGTTTTTCAAACATCATCTTTACTCCTCACCACTATATGATTTTTAATCTGAAATATACCTGATTACAGGATCTAAGATCATCAAAAGAATAATCAGCGAAAAGATCAGCTTCAGATATTTTTCCATTTCCGAATCCGGCACCAGGATCTCAAAGAAGGTCAGGGACAGAATCATCAGGAAAATATCTTTGATCCAGTTCATCACTTGTTCCATCATCCACCTCCGATCCCGACGATGATGCTGATAAAGATGATAAACAGCAGCGCGGTAAAAAACACGATGGCTGTCATCGAGATCAGGCAGTTTCCCATATCGCTGAGCCCCGCCGGAATCTTGGAGTCCGTCACCGGCTCCGTCACCGCTGCCGTCAGCTTATAGATCAGCGCGCATGCCAGCATCTTGAGCAGCGGCACAAGTGTCAGCAGGACCAGCATCAGAATGCCGAACACCCCAACGATGCCCTTGATCGAGCGCATGCAACGCAGAAACAGCTCTACGGTATCCGCGGTAAATCCGCCGACGATCGGAATGAACGTGCTGATCGAATAGCGCGCCGCATTGATCAGCAGCCCGTCAGAAGTATCCGTCAGCAGTCCCTGCACGCTGAAAATGCCTGATAGGATTGCAAGAATCAATCCTGTCACAATCAACGCCGCATTGCGGATCAGCTTGGAAAGCTGATTGACATAGTTTTTTTCGGTCAGACAGTTGATCAGACTGAGCATGGTCGAGGCGAACAGCGCCGGCAGAATGATCGTCTTGATCAGAACCCCGAAGCCTGTCACCGCACCCAGCATCATCGGATGCAGGATCGTTCCCGAGGCGATCGAGCCGGTCGCGACCAGAATTCCCAGCAGCACCGGCATGACCAGCGCCATCGTATTGACCATCGTCGAAACGGTGTCCAGACTCAAGGTATAGATCAGGCGAAAGCTGCTGACTGCGATGCCGATGATCACCATCGTGCAAACGAGCTGTCCGATGCTGGACAGAGATTTTTTTCCGAACGAGGTTCCCAGACTCTGCAGCAGTCCGATGGCAATACAGACCGTCAGAATCTGCACGCCGAGCAGCAGCGCGCTCCGGACCTCATAGAGAAACAGTGACTTAAGATTTTCTATAAGCACCTGACTGTCAAACAGTGCCTCACCGTTCAAAGCGGACTCTACAATGCTGTCCAGACTGAAATCCTCTGCCATGCCGCCGGAATACTCCGCGACCTGTTTTGTCAGCGCGTCGAACGCATCGGCATCCAGCGTTTCCTTCATTTGTTCTTGCAGAATTTGTTGATAGTCCATCTTCGGTTCCTTTTTGCACATTTTATGCGCGCTATATTCTTTATGCTGAAAGCAGGCTTTGCCGCGTCGAAACGATTATACCAGCGAATCCAGCAGCTTCATCAGTGAAGTAAAGATTGGAATCGCCGCGAAAAAAATCGCGATCTTGCCTGCCAGCTGCACCTTGGTGCCGATGGACTTTTCTCCGGCGTCCTCACAGAGCGCTGCCGTAAATTCCGTCGCGTAGGCAATTGCCAGCACCTTGAGAATGATCGGAAAATATTCCTGTCCATAGGTCAGGCGGCTGTATAGGTTCTGCATGTATACGAAACCGTAGCGCAGGCTGTCCAGCGCGTAATACAGCAAGATGATCGAAACGCATAAGACCGCCTCTACGGTAAATTCCGGCTTGTAGCTGCGGATCAAGGCGATCAAAACCAGCCCCACAACCGCAATCGCGCAGATTTTGAGCATCATCAGCATGGTACACCTCTAAAATGTCAGGAAGACTTTGACGGTATCAAAAAACTCGCTGATCATTTTGATGATGATTGCCAGCACGATGATCACGCCTGCCAGCGTCGTCATCATGGCCTCCTCTTCTCTGCCCGCCTTGGTCAGGATTTGATTCAGCAGCGCGATCGCGATCCCGATGGCAGCAATTTTGAACAAAACCTCTACATCAAATGACATTTTTTCTCCTTTCACAGCGCCTCACAGCAGCACGACTGCCAGCAGTGCTCCGGCAAAAAAACCGATCCTGCGCTGCAGCGGTCCCTTCGTGCGGTAAACTTCTTCCGCCTCCTGCAGCTGTACCTGCAGACGAGTTTCCAGATATTGAAACTGCCGCGCCTGATTCTCACAGTCGGTTTGTCCCAAAAACGTTCCCGGATAACAGACGAGCTGCAGATCCTGCGCTGTCAGCGGCGTTCCCTTGTAGACCGTTTCCGCGCTTTGTTTCCAAACAGTCTGCAGATTCCCCTGCTTTGCATCCAATGCCTGCTGCACCGCAAGAAGCAGCTGCATAGCCTTGGATTCCGCCTTTCCCGGCCTTTGCCGCAATACGCTCTGCAGCGGTTCCTGCAAGTAGTTGATCTCACTTTTGAGCTGCAGCATCATCTGCCAAAAATCCTGCAGCAGCGCGATGCGCTGTTTCAACTCCTGACTTTTGAGGATGCCGAGCATGCCGAGCGAAAGGACGATTCCCAAAAGTCCTGCTGCCTTAAGCATCCAGCACCTCTTTCACCGTACCGGGCCCGCCTGTATGGCTCAGAATGACCACATAGCGAAACGCTTTCTCATCGAGCAGCCTGCCGATTTTGGACGCTGCCGCGTCCTCCCGGCAGTTTCCATGCATGGAAGTGATCAGACTGATGCCCGCGTTGAGGCAGTCCTCGATGGCTGCCGCGTCCTGCTCCCTGCCGATCTCGTCGGTAAAGATGATCTGCGGCGACATCGAACGGATCAGCATCTGGATTCCCGCTGTCTTTTCGCAGCGGTCGAGCACATCACAGGACGGTCCCAGGTCAAAGCTCGGACGGCTCTGATACATGCCGGCAAGCTCCGACCGTTCATCACAGATGCCGACTTTGATATGATGCCAGCTGAAATTGCGCGCCAGATCGCGCAGCAGTGTCGTTTTGCCGCAGCCCGGCGGCGAGATGATCAGTGTGTTCGCAGGCTGCACCTGTCCGTCTTTTTGATATAGACGCTGAAAAACCGCGTCGCTGCAGCCTTTGATCTCTTTGGCGAAACGGATATTCAGCGAACTGATCTCCTTGATCAGCGCCGCCTCGCCGTTCTTTTGCACGACCTTACCGCAGACGCCGACGCGATGCCCGCCCTCGATGGTTACGAAGCCCTTGGCTAAATCATTTTCGTAGGCATAATACGAAAACCGCATCAGGCGATTGAGCGTTTCCTGCAGCTCCTCCGCGGTAACGATGTGCGGAATCCGCTGCGCACCCTTGCCGGTCTCAAGACGCACCTGCTGCCCGCAGCGCAGGCGAATTTCCTCTAAACTGCAGAGCACGCTCCCCGGCAGCCCTTCGAGCTCCTGCCCAATGGACGGCGGCAGCCTGTTCAAAATTTGTCTAAAGTGTTCCATGCCCTTATCCTCTTTTCTCTGCTTTTTTAAGTTTGTACAGTCTATGCGTCGGACAAGGTTTTATGACAAAAAAAGACCACCGGTAAATCCGGTAGTCCTATACGGCTAAAAGTCTTTTTTATTCTTCAAAAAATTCGTAATCTAAAGAGTCCAAAACAGTACCTCTACTTCTCGTGATGATGATATGGATCGTGGCAATGCTCCGCGTCACATTCTTCTTCCTCTTTTTTGAAAATATCCCAGTCGTGGTTGATATACAGAGAATCATCAATAAACTTCTTCTGTTCCTCCCACCATGCATCACTGCCCCACTTGTTGGGATCGTTGTTCTCGTCGGAATCAGAATTGCCGGCATCCTTTTTATTTTCTTTTGTCTTGGAAGTCATCTCTTTGATCGTCTTCGCCGCATCGCCGATGTCATGAAAAAACGAAGCAAAACTTTGCAGTATCGAATTCAGTACTCCAATAACAATGCAAATAACAAACAGCACTAAGAACATGTAGAACATAAACGACAACATGACATACCCACCTTTCAAACAGCAGCGCTTGCCTGCTATGATTCTATCACAATCCTCTGGCAGGAACAAGCGTTCCCGTCATATTCGCAAAAGATTTTGCTTTCGCTTTTGCGCGGACTTTTGCTTGCCCTACTCCACGCCAAGTGCCTTAAACACAGCTTCCTCTATAGAGAATTTTTTTGAATTTCCGAAGCACTGTTTCGGAATTTTGTAGGGCTATATTCGAATTACTCAAAACACTTGCATCTGTCATTAGAATATGCTATGATGGAGTCAAGAGATAGAGTCTTACGACTCAACCATTTAAGCTTTAGGCTTTACAGCCTTGCCGCTCTTGGGTTCAGCAGGAGCGGCTTTTTTAATGGAGTTTCACGTGAGCACAAAATTGCCATATATTTTTTAGCAATTGTATATTTTATCACCCATATCAATTAGATATTTATCATGCGCTGTGCATAATCCACAAATTTTTGTGACGAACGTGATAGATATGAATCTGTGATAGAGTTAGTCATTTCCAGTTTTAGAGGTTTCCCTGTTATTACCTCCCCTTGCTTCTCATAGATGGTCAGTTTGAAATAACCCCTACAATCTTGATTATAATCATTTTTTGCAATGTACTCAATATAAATGATATATTTGTATAGGCCTTCGTAGCGGGCATCGTTCTTTTCGCTTTCATCCAATGGATCCATTCCTGTATAAATGCTTTGTATTTTTACGGTACTTGGATATTTTACGTTATCCTTGAGTGCCCTTGCCCCCATCTGTACATAATTCGTAAGCTGCATGGAATAAGAAATGTCACTTACATCTGTCTTGCTAAATTTTCCGTATACCATTTTCCCCTTGCTTTTCTTGTATGCTCTTACTTTAATTTTAACATCAAATTCTTTGTTTACACCGTAAATATAATCTTTATTGAATTCGTCAAATACATGCGTATATTTGTTTTTGGATGTAGTTTTAACCTTTTGGAATGCACCACTTCCAATCTTAATATAAATTTGATAACCGGTTACTCCTTTGACTTTATCCCACGTAATATCATACGTTGGTGCAACCGTATTTCTTCCTCGAGTTTCTATCTTCACTTTTTTAACTTGTCCCACAGATGTTTTACTTGCAGCAAAGGATGTTTCTGTCATTCCAATACTGCATATACCAACTATCAGTACAAGTATCAACACTCTGCTTATTCGTTTTTTCATAGTTCTCCTCCATATCTTCTACTTGGACCTTGTGTTTTTTACTGCACAACGTTAAAAGCATCCGCAGTAATACAGTTCCAAAACCAACGACAAAAATACTATTCAACAATCATAATTTATTTCATAACTTTTTCAAGCAAGGTTTGATAGCTGTCCACAACATCATAAACCACATTTCCATTGCTGATTGCCTTGAAATGCTCTCTTGCACAGTGAATTTTAGATTCTTCAATGAGCCTAAGCTGCATAGACGACAGGGAACCTTTCGTCTCAGCGATAAAATAGATATGCTTGACTGTACCTTCATAGAAAGCAATTGCCCAGTCCGGATTATAACGTCCGACCGGGGTTGCGATATAGAAGCTATCAGGCAGTTTCACATAGACGGCAACATCCATATTGGTATCAAGATCAGCCGCAAAATCGCGCTCGTTTGCGGAATCATAGACAATATGGTCATATAAATGCCTTTGCGCTTTCATGGCATTGCTACCAAGCTTTCCCTTGATGGTCGGTTCTGTGAAGATATCTGTGTCGTAATGCTCGTCCAGCACATTGTAAGTGATATGCTGAATAATTGCAGTTGCCTTTTCATCATTGATCAGTGCAGCAGTCTTGATAATAAATTCCTCCGGATTGAACTTGAACTGTTCAAAAACAGGTTTTTCAATTCCAGTCAAAATTGCAACGATTGTCTTTCTGGTCAAGCCCGTTTCGCCAACCAGCTTGCCAATCAAATCGTACTTGACGCTACTGTTGGCATGAATCCGTTTGCTGCTGTCATAAGTAGCAGACTTTGATTTTGAGAATGCGTTTCCACCAAGCAGCGCATCCTTTGATTTAATCTCATCCATTGCACCGGTTTCAACCTTGAAATAAATCTTTGATACATGAAGATTTCGGTTGATTGACATAATCGCCTTACTGATAAGTTCATCCGTATCAAAATCAACCACATATACAGATTTCGGACTGATTCGCTTCCATAGCGCCTTGAACTCCGGCATAGCGAGCTTGTCCGGGTCAACTTGCAGCTCGACATTCTTGTCGCGGGCATTCTCCGGCTGCATTGCACGATTGTCATAAATGGAATCGAGAATGTGTAGGATTGCGTCACGACTATCCACCACTTCTTCCGCAACCCGTACTGCACCGATTGCTTTGTCATCATAGTATTTATCGGTCAATGTACCACGCTTGACATATCCGTTAAAAATCAAATCCTCAAAGATCAGCTGCGCAGTATCATTATCTACAACCTGCTCGTTGCCTCTTGCGTCCACAATAACCTTATTCCGAAAGATATCAGCGGTAACAACCATAGGACGTTCTGCAACCGCATCGGCAAGCTCGCTTTGCAGACCTTTTGCGAAGCTGTCATAACTCTCACTGGCAATAACGGTCAAAACATTAACGGTATGCACATCGTTACCGAGAACATTAGCATCCATACGTTCACCGTCCTGATTGACACACAGGCGCAGACCACGACCAACCTCCTGACGCTTGCGGACATCACTGCTGCTCTGTTTCAGTGTACAAATCTGAAATACATTCGGATTATCCCATCCTTCTCGCAGCGCAGAGTGCGAAAAGATGAAACGCACCGGAGATCTCTTTGGGTCACGATCTAAAAGCAACTCCTTATTCTTCATAATCAAGTCATAGGCATCCGTATCATCCGAGGTACCTTCCTTTTTGTTGGAAAGCTTGCTGTCTGTCACTCTTCCTTTTTTATCAACTGAAAAATAGCCCGCGTGCGTGTCATGGGCAGTAATTGCGTCCAAATAACGTATGTAATCTTCATCTCCGATTTCCCGCTGCATCGAACAGAGTATATCGTTGTACTCTTCCTCAAACATATCAGCGTAAACACCGTTATATGGATGTCCGTTCTCGTCATATTGCTTGTATTTTGCTACCTCATCAATAAAGAACAAGGACAAGACTTTGATTCCCTTATAAAAAAGCTGTCTTTCGCGTTCAATATGGGAAAGTATCGTTTCGCGGATCTGAATGCGGCGAAGCTGTTCTTCGCTGACTTTGCCAATGATGTCTCCTGCAAAGATTTTGATACCGTTGAGAAATTCCACGGAGTTGTCACGTCCGTCGATGGACTTGACCACGAATCCAACCTTGTACTCGTCCAGATTGCCGGAGTTGTCATAAAGATTGTAACCGATTCCGACTGTTGTGGTTTTCTTGCGAATGCCGGACACACCCTTAAAATCAAACTGAATCGTCGCTGTCGGGTCAGCTTTGGAAAGATTGATGCTTTCCAGATAGACAAATCCCTCGGTTGCCGTACTGCCGGACTCGGTAATACCCTTAACAGCAATCTTCTTGACCAGCCGTTTGTTGTACGCTTCCATTGCGTCAAGACGATAGACCATGTTGTAGATGCTGTCCGACTTGTGAGTAGCAGAATAGCGCAGCGTCAAAAGCGGACAAAACTCTTTCAGCCTCTCCTTTGTCTGCTTACCCTCCACCGACTGCGGCTCATCAATAATCAAAATCGGATTCGTCTTTGCGATAATATCAATCGGACGGCGAGAGCGGAATTCATCTAACTTCATGTAAATCCGCCGCGCATCCTTCCCTTTGGCGTTGAACGCCTGCGAGTTAATGATCATGACATTGATTGCACTATCCGACGCAAAGCGATCAATTTCCGTAAGCTGAGCAGAATTGTAGATAAAAA
>Ga0129310_1001228_pt1 | contig 23436 bp, 18 predicted proteins | sample Go1ome_2_FD_94433 | JGI IMG/M metagenome (GOLD analysis project Ga0129310, IMG submission 94433) | Western lowland gorrila individual fecal microbial communities from Wisconsin, USA - Go1022A metagenome | ecosystem: Host-associated > Mammals > Digestive system > Large intestine > Fecal | place...
CCATACCATTGTGAACAATTATGGTAAATTTGCACTTCACACACTTCCGTCAGGATGTTTTTATGGACATACAACAAGTATCATCGGTAACGGTGTAGCGTTAAATATTCCGGTACTGTTCAAAGAAATCCAGGACATCGTAGCAAAAGGTGTGCCAATGCCAAAAATTCTTGTATCTGACCGTGCACAGATGGTTATGCCATACCATGTGTTATTTGATCAGTATGAGGAGGAGCGTCTGGGTGGTAAATCATTTGGTTCCACAAAATCCGGTATTGCACCATTCTACTCAGATAAATATGCAAAAATTGGTTTTCAGGTAAGTGAGTTATTTGATGAAGAACTCTTGAAGGAGAAAGTTGTCAGCATCTGCGAGACAAAGAACGTTCTTCTTGAGCACCTGTATCACAAACCATTACTGAATCCGGATGAGTTATTAGAGACTCTGCACCAGTACAAAGAGATGGTAGAGCCGTATGTATGTGACGTATCTACTTATCTGTGGAATGCGATCAAAGAGGGCAAAGAAATCCTGTTAGAGGGTCAGCTTGGTACATTAAAAGATCCGGATCACGGAATTTATCCGATGGTTACATCTTCTTCCACACTGGCAGCATATGGCGCAATCGGCGCAGGTATCCCGCCATACGAGATCAAGAAGATCATCACAGTCTGCAAAGCATACTCAAGTGCAGTAGGAGCAGGCGCATTTGTCAGCGAGATTTTTGGTGATGAGGCTGATGAGCTGAGAAGACGCGGCGGTGACGGTGGTGAGTACGGCGCTACAACAGGCAGACCGAGACGTATGGGATGGTTCGACTGTGTCGCTAGTAAATATGGATGCCGTCTGCAGGGTACGACAGACGTAGCATTTACTGTACTGGATGTACTTGGATATCTGGATGAGATTCCGGTATGTGTAGGTTACGAGATTGACGGTGAGGTAACCACTGAGTTCCCGACCACTGCAAAACTGGAGAAAGCAAAACCGGTATTAAAGACATTACCGGGATGGAAATGCGATATCCGCGGAATCAAGAAATACGAAGATCTTCCGGAGAACTGCCGTAAATACGTAGAGTTCATTGAGGAGCAGATCGGATTCCCGATCACTATGGTTTCTAACGGACCGGGCAGAGAAGATATCATATATCGTTAGGCATATGATAGCGTAGCTATTCAGAACGAAGCAGATTTGCAGAAAAATCGTTATAAAAATATGAGGCAGGGGCAGCTGAGAAATCAGCTGCTCTTTTTTTGCTCATAAGGAATTTTCCGGGCGGTGTTCGAATCCTATTTTTACCATAGGAATAAAACAAAAGCAAAATTCTGTTGCTTTGTGTAATATTATGAAAATATGTAAAAAACAATAGTAAAAATCGTAAAAAATATTGAGAAAAACACAAAATATACTTTAAAAATTAGTAAAAGTGCAGTATAATATAGTCAATACCCATACTAACCATTTGGATATTATGGGAAGAAATACTAATATTTTCAGAGGGGGATATGAAGTGGAAAAAGAAATTATTGCTATGCTGCTTGCCGGTGGTCAGGGCTCACGATTATATGCGCTGACACAGAAGCTTGCAAAACCTGCAGTTCCATTTGGCGGGAAATATCGAATCATTGATTTCCCGTTATCCAATTGTATAAATTCCGGTATTGATACCGTAGGTATTCTGACACAGTATCAGCCACTTGTTCTGAATGAGTACATTGGAAATGGACAACCATGGGATCTTGACCGTTTACACGGAGGTGTCCATGTATTGCCACCATATCAGAAGGCTTCCGGTTCCGACTGGTACAAAGGAACCGCGAATGCAATTTATCAGAACATTTCATTTATTGAGCGTTACGATCCGAAATATGTCATCATCCTGTCCGGTGACCAGATCTGCAAACAGGATTACAGCGATTTCCTGGAATTCCATAAGCAGAAAGGTGCAGAATTCAGTGTGGCTGTTATGGAAGTACCTTGGGAAGAAGCATCCCGATTTGGTCTGATGGTTACAGATGAGAATGATAAGATTACAGAATTTCAGGAAAAACCGGCGAATCCGAAGTCAAATCTGGCTTCTATGGGTATTTATATTTTTAACTGGGATGTACTGCGGAAATATCTGATCGAAGATGAAGCAGATCCGGAATCCGAGAACGATTTCGGTAACAATATTATTCCGAATCTGCTGCGCGACGGCAGAGAGATGTATGCATACCATTTCAGTGGATACTGGAAAGATGTGGGAACCATTTCTTCTCTGTGGGAAGCAAATATGGAGGTACTTGATCCGCAACACAGTGGAATTGATCTGTTTGAGGATGACTGGAAAATCTACAGTCGAAACAGTGGTATGACGGGTCACAAGATCGGTGCACATGCAGAAATCAAAAATTCTATGATCACAGACGGATGTCGAATTGACGGTGAAGTGGAGCATTCTGTTCTGTTTGCCGGTGTAAAAGTAGCACCGGGAGCTGTTGTCAAAGATGCTGTTGTCATGGGTGGTACGGTGATCAAAGCAGGTGCTGTAGTAGAACACTGTATCATCGGCGAAAATGCTGTGATTGGTGAGAATGCAAAGATTGGTGTAGTGAAAGATGGTGAGGACAAAGGGGTTGCCACTATTGGACCGGATGTTTACATCGGAGATGGTGCAATCGTAGGTTCCAATGCCATGGTGAGAGAAAATGTAAAGGATGGTGAGGAAGAATGGTAAAGTCAAATATTAGCGCGCTGGGAATTATTTTCCCGAATTACTATGATTCTCTTATCCCGGAGCTTGTCAATGAGCGACTGATGGGATCCATTCCTTTTGCAAGCCGTTACCGCATGATCGATTTTGTACTTTCCAGTATGGTAAACAGTGGTATCAATAATGTATCTGTACTGGTGCGCGAGAAATATCATTCTCTGATGGATCATCTCGGCTCTGGTCGTGAGTGGGATCTGGTGCGTAAGAACGGTGGACTTACTATCTGGCCGCCATATGCAGAGAAAGGTATGAACCTGTACAGTGGACGTATTGAGGCACTGGAGCATACCCTGGATTATCTGAAAAAGCAGAAAGAAAAATATGTCATCATGGCAGATACAAACGTTGCCGTGAACTTTGACTTTAAAAAGATGGTTGCAACCCATGAGGCAAATAATGCGGATGTAACGGTTGCATACACTGTTGAGGAGATTCCGGAAGGATCCCTGAAAGCAGAGAATGCAAAGAAGGACATGTATTATACCTTTGACTTTGATGAGAATGGCCGTGTCACCAAATGGCATATCAATACAAAGGAAAAAGGCGTACATAATCTTGGCATGAATATTTACTGTTTCAATCGTGAGTATCTGATCAACCTGATCGACGATGCGTTTATTCGCGGAAATGTTTATCTGGAGCGTGATATCCTGGCAAATGAAGTGAATGAGATGAAAATATACGGACACAAATACGAGGGATATTGTTCACGTATCTGTGATATGAAGAGCTATTTCCAGGAGAATCTGAAATTACTGGAGGATGAAAATCTGGAAGGGTTGTTTGCAGGTGGACAGATTTATACAAAACTGAGAGATGATAACCCGACCCGTTACATCGACGGTGCTGTTGTAAAAAATACAATGGCTGCGGATGGTTGTGTGATCGAGGGAAGCGTTGAAAATTGTATTCTTTTCCGTGGGGTAAAAATCGGAAAAGGTGCGGTTGTGAAAAATTGTGTGCTGATGCAGGATACGGTGATTGAACCAGATGTAAAAGCGGAGTATATCATTACAGATAAAAACGCTGTGATCACTGCCGGAAAAGAGTTAAAGGGAGCAGATTCTTTCCCGGTATACATCGCAAAACACCAGACTGTATAAAGCATAAATACAGGTCGAAGTTTCGATTATGATAAAAAGCGTAAGTTTATAGGTGAGTAATCAAATGGAGCTGTGCAGCAGGGCTGTGCGGCTCCTTTTTCGAGGGCGCGCTTAGATCTGGCTTCTTCTTTTAATGTATACGCATATTGCTTTAACAGCATCGTCTTTGTCGAAAAGGGGTTGACATTGTAATAATTGTAAGGTTTACTGATATACAGAGCGTTTTTACGTATTAGAAGTAGTGGGAGAGAAAGAATATATGGAACGAAATCTTACAACAGGAAGTGTTTTAAAAAATATGCTTTATTTTTCACTGCCGTATCTGTTGTCGTATTTTTTACAGACCCTGTACGGCATGGCGGATCTGTTTATCGTCGGACAGTTTGATGGTGTGGCGAGTACCACGGCAGTGTCGGTAGGCAGTCAGGTGATGCATATGCTGACGGTTATGATTGTTGGTTTGGCAATGGGAACTACCGTTGTGATCGGCCAGGCAGTGGGAGGACGAGACAGGGAGAAAGCTGCAAAAACGATTGGAAATACAGTGATCTTGTTTATGATCGTATCTGTTGCGATGATGGCGATTTTTCTGATGCTTGTGCGTCCGATCGTATCTGTAATGTCGACGCCGCAGGAGGCTGTGGAGGGAACGATAGCTTATCTGACCATTTGTTTTATCGGCATTCCCTGCATTACTGCATACAATATCATCAGTTCGATTTTCCGCGGGCTTGGCGATTCCAAAAGTCCGATGTATTTTATTGCGATTGCCTGTGTGGCAAATATTGGATTTGACTATATTTTCATGGGAGCCCTGCATCTGGGACCGGCAGGAGCGGCACTTGGTACGACGCTGGCTCAGGCGTTGAGTGTTGTGATCGCATTGTGTGTTATTAAGCGGCGCGGTATTGGCGTAAAGGTAAGCAAAAAGGATTTCCGACCGGAGAAATCTGTGATGGGACAGATCGCACGTATCGGTATTCCGATTGCGCTGCAGGATGGTCTGATCCAGATTGCATTTATCGTCATTACGGTCATTGCGAACCGCCGGGGACTGAACGATGCTGCGGCAGTTGGAATTGTAGAAAAAATCATCAGCTTTTTATTCCTTGTGCCGTCCTCTATGCTGTCTACCGTGTCTGCACTGGGCGCACAGAATATCGGAGCGGGCAAACCGGAGCGTGCCATCAAAACGCTTCGCTATTCCATTGGAATCACGGTTGGATTTGGCGTGATCATTGCAATCATCATACAGTTTGCTGCGTCACCGGTAGTTGGGCTTTTTACGGCAGATGCGGCGGTTATTCTGCTTGGCACGCAGTACATTCGCGGTTATATCTGGGATTGTATTTTTGCTGGGATTCATTTCAGTTTCAGCGGATATTTCTGTGCATGCGGCCGGTCAGAACTGTCCTTTATCCACAATATCACAGCCATTGTGCTGGTGCGTGTGCCGGGTGTGTATCTGACATCCAAGCTGTTTCCGGATACGTTATTTCCGATGGGACTGGCAACGGCGGCAGGTTCTCTGACGTCGGTGATCATCTGCCTGATTGCATTTTCGATGCTTCAGCGGAAGAAAAAAACTGCATAAAAATGAAAAAAGAGGGACTTCAAAAACAGTTGTTTTTGAGGTCCTTTTTTGTGTGCCAGACCAGCGATGGTGCGGTTTTGCAGATTTTTAAGTCTCAATTGTGCATGTTGTATAGCCATGCGTTTCGGTCAAATTGCCAGATTGACGATGACATGTTCAGTTGTATATACTTGGGAAACAGTTGTAAGTGGAAAGGCGTGATGCGATGAAAGGCAGGGAAACGGTCTGTCTGCGATGTGGCAGTCTGATCGGTGGAAAATATCGGATTTTACAGGAAATTGGGCATGGCGGAATGAGCCGGGTATATCTGGCTGTAAATGAAACAGTAAACCGAAAATGGGCGGTCAAGGAGCTGCGAAAAGATACAGAGGCGGATGGAAGACTGGCAAAGCAGGGGCTTTTGCGGGAAATAGAGATATTAAAGAAACTGCGGCACCCTGGGCTGCCGGAAATTATGGATGTGGTGGAAGAACAAGGACGTTTTTATCTTGTGATGGATTACCTGGAAGGACATCCTTTAAGTGAACGCCTGGAACGGGAAGGAAGGCAGCCCGTGGAGCAGGTGATCCGTTGGGGAATCGAACTTTGTGATATACTCTGCTATCTGCATGCGCAGTCTCCGGCGGTGGTTTACAGGGATATGAAGCCTGCAAATATCATGGAAAAAGTGGATGGGAGGCTGGCGCTCATTGATTTTGGAACTGCCAGGGAATTTAAAGGGCAAAATGGGATGGATACGGTAAACTTTGGAACTGTTGGGTATGCGGCACCGGAGCAGTTTGGCGGAAGCGGGGAGACAGATGTGCGGTCAGATATCTACAGTCTGGGAGCCACGTTATATCATCTGTCCACCGGACAGCACCCGGGAGCAGGAATGGGGCGGCTGCAGAACCACAGCAATATCGGACTGACAAGGGGAAAGGTGGAATCAGGGTTTGCGCAGATTATTCGGAAGTGTACCAGAAAGGATCCGTGCAGACGTTATCAGAGTTGTGCGGAAGTGGCGCAGGCGCTGGAGAAACTTGTGGGAACAAAAAGGCACTGGAAGATAATTGTTGGAAAATGGCGTTTTTGTCTGCTTGTCTGTGTATGTGCCGGGATCGTTGGTATTGGTACGGCCTTTTTTGCGAAAAATAGTGTGAGCGATAACTGGATAATACGCAGTAGTAACGAGGGTAAGCGTCTGATAAGTGTTAAAAATATCTTTCGTGGGAAAAAGGTGAAATCAGAGGATTTTGAGGAGGAACTTGCGCAGTCAGAGCTCTATGAACGTGGACTTGCACAGGCAGAAACATACGAGGATTACCATGCGTTGATCATGCAGTATCCTGAAAGGGTGGAAGGCTATCTGGGTTTGGTGCACAGCATGATCTCTGATTCGTTGCTTACCCGGGAAGAAGGAGAGCAGTTGAATCAGCTTTGGCTGGAGACCTCAGAGACAGAACGAGCGTCAAAAGGGAAAGAGGATGATACGGTACTGCGGCGGCTGCAGGAGGAAAATCCGGAGGGATATGCGCAGGTATGCGATGCCGTAGGAAGCGCCTTTTTGCGGTTTTATGAAATAAATGTGGACAGGGATCGTTATCTGAGTGCAAAAAGATGGTTTGAAGAGGTAAAAAGTGTATTTTCAGCAGCAGAAAGTTATTGTCGGATTGCTGATTGCCTGGAGCTGATCAGTCAGTATCAGGGGGCACGTACCGTACAGGTGGAGAAACGGTATAAGGCAGAACGGGATTTGTGGGAAGAGGTAAAAATTTTGCGAACAGAAGCGCTGGAGTTGGAAAATGTGGATGACAGACTGCAGGTGTGGATGGAGATCGATCATTTGATTAAGATGAATACGGGTTTATTTCTCGAAGCAGCATCCGGGGAGGAACTCAGACAATTCTTAAGTGGAATGTCAGACAAAATGCGGCAGGAAGGACAGCCCGAAATACAGCAGACAGTGCTTCAGATACGGCAGAGTATAGAAGAGACGATAGAAAAAATTGAGAGTGCAGGAGGAAATGGATGAGAAAAGTATTTGGAATGCTGTGTGCGTGTCTGCTGCTTGTGAGCAGTATAGGGACAGGTGTGCAGGTGCAGGCAGAAAATCGTGTGGTAAAAAAGGAACAAACGGAAATGGAAACAAGGGATCTGTTTTGCTATGAAGCATTAGAAGGAAGCCACAGGGGATCGGTGGTAAAGGCAGACAGCGAAAAGGGCTGGCTGCGGGAAAGTGTACCGGAGACTGAAATCGATGAGACAAGCAGGTTGATTTATGATGGACCGGTGAATGTACGGATAACATTGCCGGAGGAGAAAAACAATTATGAAAATTATGTAGTAACTGTCTGGCATAATGGAACAGAACTTTGGCATGCATCGGTAGAAAAAGAGGAAACACTGGATTTTATCTGTCAGATTTCCGGCTGGGAATGGCAGGAGGAGACACAGTCCTATGAACTTCAGGTATCTTGCTTTGCAGAGGGGGATTATCAAATTGCGATTGAGAAAATTATGAAAACAGATAGAAATGATGAGGGCGAGGAAAAATCAGATGATGAAGTGGTTGAAAATGAACCTGATAGAAAGCCTGGAGAAGGAGATATAAAAGTTAATGAGGGGAAAACAGGGGAAGAAAAGCAGAAAGCTGATAAAAAACATGTGGAGAATAATAAATCAGATAGCGGAGAAATGAAATTGCTTGGAAAATCTGCGACAGTGACCGTTGACCGTACGTCTCCGGAAGCATATTTGTCATGGAGAAAGAATGAGATGCCATCAGGGGATACGACAGCAGTTGGAACGCAATTTGTGGAACTTGCAATTCGAGATGCGAATTTTCGCCCATCGGAGGTGGAGTGGAGAGTTCTTGCAAAAAGAATAGAGAGCGAAGAGACGGATTCTGAAAAATATTGGACAGATGCAACGGCGTCTTCATTGAAAAAATGGAGTGACTGGGAACGGGATAAGCAGGAGCCGGATCTGTGGCATGCCGTTGTGGTTCTTTCTTCTGACGGAAATTATCAGATGGAACTAAACTATACGGATCTGGCGGGGCACAGCCTGCAAAAGACCTGTATGGGAGCTCTGGCGATTGATACGGTCAGTCCGTTGCTTTCTGTTGACTGTCCAACGCCGCTGCAAAGGCATAATGGGAAAGCGTATTACGCAGAAAAGACAGAGATGATTCTGACGGTAACAGAGGTGAATTTCCGTCCGGAGGAGTTTGTTATTTCAATGACCAGAAACGGTGTTGCAGAAGAGGCACAGATGGAATGGAAGCGAACGGGAGCAGGAGAGTATCAGTGTGCATTGTCATTAGAGAAGGACGGTGAATATGAGATTCAGGCTTCTTATAAGGATCCGTATGGAAACGAAATGGAACCATATCACTCAGAAAAAATTGTGATCGATCGGACTGCACCGGAAATAAAAGTATACGGAATACATGCGGATACAGCAGGAAAAGCCACGATTTCTGATGCGATACTTTGTGTCCGGGATGTGGGAGATAATCTGAACCCGGAAACCATGCAGCCAATGCTGAAACGGGTAGTCGTCGGTGAGGATGGCAAATATCTGACGGAGGAAGTACTGCTTCCGACACCGGCAAAGGATTCAGATGCCGGAGTGTGGAAGTATCGTATACCGGAATTGACGGAAGATGGAATTTATACGTTGACCTGTCAGGCAGAAGATTATTCCGGAAACAAAATCACGGAGATTAAAACAGAAGATGGAACACTGCATCAGAAGGTGAAATTTTCTATTAACCGTCGTGGTTCCACATTCGAAGTGGATGATACAGTCATAGAACTGGCAGATCGTTATTATATTTATATGGTGGAATCGGACGTGGAGATCAGGGAGGTGAATACGGATCTGATCGAACAATATGCAGTACGTTTAAATGGAGCGGTGCTGCAGGAAGGAAAAGATTATACCACTGATGCGACAGCAGAAGATGGCAACTGGAGTATGCGTCGTTATGTGGTGAAAAAAGAATTATTTGCAAAAGAAGGAGAATACCATCTGGTGGTGGAGTCACAGGATAAGACCGGGACAAGGGCTTATAGTGATATGAAGCAGCTGCGGTTGTCCTGGGTAATAGACCAGTCTGCGCCGATAGTCCTGTTGGCTGGATTGAAAGCGGATTATGTATATGAAACGGAGAAACAGCAGGTGACCGCAGTTCCATCAGACGAAGGGGGAAAATTAAAAACGTTTCAGGTATCGCTGTTGGATGCTTTGGGAGAAAACAGGCAGATGCTGGTAAATCTAACCGGGGAAAAATTGGAACAATATTTGAAGGAACATAATGGGCAGGTGCAGTTCACAATCCCAGAGGGTGTAGAACAGCAGGTTGAGATTTTGTGCGATGATCAGGCATGGAAACGGGATGGCAGCACAAATGAATACCACAAGGTGATCACAGGGGTATCGGTGGCAAAAAATCAGAGAAGCCTGCGCAGGATGAAAAAAGATCTGGAAAAGAAATTAAGAGACGGGGCGGAGCAAGCTGAATCAGACAGTAATCGTAAAGTACAGAAGAAAAAATCAGGATTGCCGGTTTTGGCAGTCACAGCTGCAGTCGGAGTTGTATGCTGTGTGGCAGTGATCGGGGGCAGAAGAAAGAAAAAACAGGAGAGAGAAAAACGGACACATAATTGACACATTTTTTCCCAATATTTAACACAATTTCCGTATAAGATACAACATAGTAATTTTAGAAATTGGAGGAGATCGTGTTTTGATAGAAATCAGTCATCTTACAAAAAAATACGGCACAAATGTGGCGGTCAATGATCTGAATCTGACGCTGGAACCGGGAAATATCTATGGATTTCTTGGTCCGAATGGTGCGGGAAAATCAACGACGATGAATATTATTACCGGATATATCGGTGCCACATCCGGAGAGGTGAAAATTAATGGATACGACATTAATAAAAATCCGGAGGAGGCGAAAAAATGTATCGGCTATCTGCCGGAGATTCCACCGGTGTATGGGGATATGAAAGTTCTGGAATACCTGAAATTTGTGGCAGAACTGAAAAAACTGGATGCACATACACGAAATGCGGATATTAAGCAGGTCATGGATCTGACAAAACTGCATGATATGAAAGATCGTCTGATCCGAAATCTCTCTAAAGGTTACCGGCAGAGAGTAGGACTTGCACAGGCCCTGATGGGAATGCCGGAAATCATTATTCTGGATGAGCCGACGGTAGGACTGGATCCAAAACAGATTATTGAAATCCGTGATCTGATCCGTTCACTCAAAGAGAAACATACGGTTATTTTGAGTTCCCATATTTTGCAGGAGATCAGTGCGGTGTGTGATCATGTATTTATTATCTCTAAGGGAAATCTGGTGGCCAGTGATTCCATGGAACATCTGGAGAGCCGCATGAGTGGTGCACAGCAGCTGGATGTTATTGTACAGGGAACCTCGGAACAGATTGTCGGTCTGAAACAGGTCGATGGTGTCAAAGAATGTAAAATTGTGCGGGAAGTGCTTTTACATGATTCTGATGTGGCTGTAGAAACGGAAAGCATTGTTCCGGAAGAAAAAGTTGCAGAAAATGCATCGGTGCTTGAAACAGAACAGCAGGAAACATCATCCGTGGAAACTGAGTCAGCTGTGCAGGAAAACGATGCAATGGAAGCTGCTGGATATGAAGAGAAAGAACTTCACTTGTCTGTCATTGCACAGGAGGGCAGAGATGTCCGTGCATCGATATTCCGTTATTGCGCAGATCACAATCTTGTTTTGCTGGAAATGAAGACAAATACAAAGACTCTGGAGGATGTATTCCTTGAGTTGACCGGATCTGAGGAGGTGCATAAGGCATGATAGCAGTATTAAAAAGAGAACTGAAGGCATATTTTACCTCTGTGATCGGATGGATTTTCCTTGCAGCATTTTTCTTTGTATATAATTTATATTTTGTAGCAAATAATCTGATTTACGGGACACCGTACCTGTCCTATTCCCTGAATAATGTGGCATTTGTCCTGTTGATTATAATCCCGATTCTGGCGATGCGGAGCATGTCGGATGACCGGAGAACCAAAACCGACCAGTTATTGTATACTTCACCGGTTTCTATTCCGAAAGTAATTCTTGGTAAATTTTTTGCATTGGTGATTGTATTTTCGATTGTTGTCGGTGCAATCTGTCTGTGCCCACCATTGCTGGCACGATTTGGCAGTGTCCCGATTGCGGAAAGTTATGCGGCAATTCTTGGATTGTGGCTGTATGGATGCCTGTCCATTTCCATCTGTGTGTTTGTGTCTTCTTTGACGGAAAGTCAGGTAATCGCAGCAGTATTATCCTTTGCGCTATTGTTTATTGGATATATGATGGAGGGTATCACAAGTATTATTTCCTCCAGTGGAAATACACTGACTAAGATTTTAAATTGCCTGTCCACATCCACAGCACTGAGTAATTTCAGCAATGGCATGCTGGATGTGACTGGAATTATTTATTATGTCAGTGGAACGGTATTATTCCTGTTTCTAACCTGCCAGGTAGTTCAGAAACACCGTTGGACAGTAAGCTCTAAAAAGATCAGACGAGGTGTGTTTAATTCCAGTTTTGTTGTAATTGGTATTGCCATTGCGGTTGCTGTGAATGTGTTTGCAAATCAGCTGCCGGAAAAAGTAAAAAACGTAGATTTGACCACACAGAATCTGTATACACTGACAGAGGACAGTGTCAATCTGGTGAAAAATCTGAAACAGGATGTAACATTATATGTTTTATCCAACGAGAAAAGTGCGGATGATACGGTAGTGCGCTCGTTGGAAAATTATGCAGATGAATCTTCACATATTAAAGTAGAGTATGTGGATCCTGCAGTTTCACCGAATTTCTATGCAAGTTATACCGATACGGCGCCGTCAGACGGAAGTATTATTGTCGTGAGCGGAGATACATCAAAAGTAGTAGATGCAAATGATCTGTATGAATATTCTGTTGATTATTCTACTTATACGCAGACCAAATCCGCATATGATGGAGAAGGTCAGCTGACCAGTGCTATCAGTTATGTGACCAGTGAGGATATGCCAAAAGTATATGTGATCACCGGACATGGAGAGACAACTCTGGATGATAGTTTTAAGTCTGCATTAGAGAAGATGAATATTTCTGTAGAAGAAATTACGCTGTTACAGGAGAAAGCAATTCCGGAGGATGCAGCAGGTATCATTATTAACGGACCTACTTCTGATTTTTCCGCAGATGATGCGGCAAAAGTAAGTGATTATCTGGCTGGTGGCGGTAAGGCAGTCATTACAACATCTTATAGTAAGACAGCAGAGACACCAAATTTTGACGGTATCCTTGCAGCGTATGATATCAGTGTGACAGATGGGCTGGTAATGGATTCTGATCAGTCTCATTATTATCAGTATCCATTTTACCTGCTTCCGGATGTGGCAAGTACAGATCAGACTTCAAAAGTAGATAATTATGTTTTTATGGCTTACGCACAGGCAATCAGCAACACTGGCGAACATCCTGATACCATTACATGGACAGACCTGCTGACAACGTCTGAGAATGCTTATGTAAAGACGGATATTGCCAACATCAAGACTTTTGAAAAAGAAAGTGGTGATCAGACTGGCAGCTTCAGCGTTGCGGCAAATGTCGCGGACAGTGAAACGGGTGCAAATATTACGATCGTAGGTTCTTCTCTTGCCTTTACAAGTGATGCGGATTCTATGGTATCCGGACAGAACCTGGCATTGTTTAAAGGAATTACAAGCAGCTTTGCAGGAACGGATTCAGCTGTATCCATTGATGCAAAACAATATACGTATTCAACCTTATCTGTAAATCAGTCTGTTGCAATTATGAGTGAGACACTGCTTGTCATGGTACTTCCGGTGGCACTTATTGTAGTTGGTATTGTGATTTGGTATCGCAGACGCCGGGCATAGTAAATCTAAAATAAAGTACAGAGCGCAGTAATTTAAAAAATATATCTGGTTATATGGATTAGAATTGTGCGCTCAGTACTCATGTTTTTGAAAGGAATTTATATATGAGAAAAAAACAATGGATTATTTTAGTGATTGCACTGGTGGCAATTGTAGCTGCATCTGCAGGCATGAAAGGATATCAGAAAAAGCAGAATCAGAAAGCAGCACAGCAGGAAGAAGATGAAAAAGTCTATGCGCTGCAGTTTGCGTCAGATGATGTGACCGGAATTTCCTATGAATATGACGGTTCTGTTCTGAGCTTTATAAAAGATGGAGATAACTGGAAATGCAGTACAGATGAGACGGCAGAAATTGACGCGGATAAAATGAAAACGATGCTTTCATCCCTTGGAAGTATGACTGCGGACAGTACCGTGGAAAGTCCGGAGGATGTGTCGGAATATGGGATTGATCAGCCGACACAGCAGGTGACACTGAACTTTTCAGATGGAAGTGAGAAAACAGTGACCTTTGGAAGTACAAACGAAATCGTTGGCGGTACTTATGTGCAGGTCAGCGGTGACGAGAATGTATATCTGGTTGGCAGCAGTTATGTAAACACGACACTGAATAAAAGTATCGATGATCTGAAAGTCGACGAAACAGACGATACATCTTCTGATACTTCGGCTACGGCAGAATAGTGTGATTTAAACGGTAGGTTGTGAAAAAGGACTCTGCTATTTTGTCTTTCCCGCTAACAATCGCTGGTCAAGAAAAAATAGCCAGAGTCCTTTCATCTAAGTTACGAGGTTATTCTGTGTTACACGGTAGATGGAATTTCCAGATGATTCAAATGGATGTGCTGGAATAGGTAACGAACGGTTAGCGGTTGCAGAAGGCGTCTTTGATTTCGCCCTATATAAAATTTCATTTTTTTTCGGACGTATCATCATTCTGTTTTCCTTTCATCATACGGTAGATGAAAGAGTACGCCCAAAGCAATACCGGCAGCACAATGGTTGCGTACACGGCAGCTTTCAACAGGTTGATCGCCTCTGCGCTGCCAATAAGCGCCAGCACCAGGGTAGATACATATAATCCGACCAGTGCGATAACACCGATCAATGCGGTGATCTGTTTCAGTTTCTTCATATAGATAAATTCTCCATTTCTGTTTGTTTTCTTATCTTACTCCTGTGTATCCGATTCCGTCAAGAGCTCGGAACTTTGCAGTGTCGGATTAAAGGCATCTTCAATCCGGCAGATTGGTTTGAAATCCGGTACATAATTGGCGGGAAGTTCCCGTGGGGACATTCCGGTAATGTCACGGAAAACGCGATTGAAATGTCGGATAGTTTCAAATCCACACAGAGAGGCAATTTCTGTTACCGAATGTTTTCGTGGATTTTCCAGAAGCATGGCAATGGCATGTTCCAGACGGACAGTATTCAGGTATCTGGAAAAAGTCATGCCGGATATTTTTCGGAAAAACCTTGAAAAATATGGTTCTGAAAGTCCCATAAATGCAGCGGCATCGGAAAATGTGATGTAGTTATAATTTTTATCGATTTCATCCAGCAGGTCTTTATAATTGTCGATGGAAGAGTGTTCCTGACGACTGACGGCCGGCATGCAGTGCTCTCCACGAAAAATCTGAATCATTAATTCCGTGATCAGTACACAGGTCTGTTGTTCAAAAAAAGGCCTTTTCTCCGTGCGCTCTTTCTGAATATGGGCAAAGACATTCGTAATGTCATAATCGCCGGAAAGTTTGGCACAGCACAGCTGATAATGATTGGTCAGTGGGGCGGTGAGAGCTGCATCAAATAAGGTGATGGCAGTGATACTGTCAGGTTCGCTTTTGATATAATGAATTTCTCCACTGGAGAGAAAAATGGATTCACCGGCGGTCAGGGTATATTTCTGATGGTTATGGGATACCGTGACACAGCCCTGTTCCACGCAGATCAGTTCGTTTTCCAGGTGCCAGTGCGGGAGATTGTGCAGATTGCGGTAGCGGCCGGTCCAGACCCGCTCCGTGCCACCGGTATTTCTTGGTTCAAAATTTGCAAGCATAGAAGCCTCCGAAGATCATAGCGCAGAATATGGGAAAAGTGGATTCTTCGCACCTGAGCTGGCTATAATCTGAATATGTATTTTTTTATTATTTTATATGGAATGTTAATAAATGTCCAGAAAATGCATAATAAATTTCTTTCGATTTCAACAGAAATGATTTATGATAGAATTATTGAAAGGTCAAGAGATTCGAAAAAGAACTGGAAATATATTCTGATCATGAATAAAGGGGGAAATATGATGGACAACGTGAAAATTGCAGAACTGATCCGAAACGGTCAGGCGGTACTTGGTATGGAGTTTGGCTCCACAAGAATCAAGGCGGTTTTGATCGATGGAGAGGGAAATCCACTGGCTTCTGGAAGTCATGGATGGGAGAACCGTCTGGAGAACCAGATCTGGACTTACAGTCTGGATGACATCAGAGAAGGAATGCAGGATTGCTATGCAGATCTGAAACAGGATGTTCAGGAAAAATACGGCGAGACGCTGACAAAAGTGGCTGCGCTGGGATTTAGTGGCATGATGCATGGATATATGGCATTTGATCAGGAAGATCATCTGCTGGTTCCGTTCCGTACCTGGAGAAATACGATGACAGAGCAGGCGGCAAAAGAACTTTCCGAGCTTTTTGCTTTTAATATTCCGCAGCGCTGGAGTGTGGCACATCTGTATCAGGCGATTTTGAACAAAGAGCCGCATGTGAACCAGATCTGTTTTGTGACAACACTTGCAGGCTATATTCACTGGCAGCTGACCGGAGAAAAAGTTGTTGGTATCGGCGAGGCTGCCGGTATGTTTCCAATTGATTCAGATACAAATGAATTTGATACCGGAATGGTGGCAAAATTTGATGAACTGTTACAGAAGAAAGGTCTGTCTTATCATCTGACAGATATTTTTCCGAAGGTTCTGGTGGCAGGTGAACAGGCAGGGGTACTGACCGAGGCAGGTGCAAAACTGCTGGATCCGGCCGGAGATCTGCAGGCAGGTATTCCGCTTTGCCCGCCGGAGGGAGATGCAGGAACTGGAATGACAGCGACAAACAGCGTGGCTGTCCGCACCGGAAACGTATCTGCCGGAACAAGTGTATTTGCCATGGTTGTTATGGAACATGCACTTTCGAAATATTATGAAGAAATCGATATGGTTACCACACCGGATGGAAAACCGGTGGCCATGGTACATTGCAATAACTGTACCTCTGACCTGAATGCATGGGTCGGATTATTTGGTGAGGCACTGGAAGCATTTGGGGTGAAACCGGATATGGATACATTGTATGGCACGCTGTATCGTAAAGCGCTGGAAGGTGATGCAGACTGTGGCGGCCTGCTGGCATATAATTATTTTTCCGGTGAGAGCATTACCGGATTTGAGGAAGGACGTCCGTTGTTTGTACGCAGACCGGACAGTGCATTTAACCTGGCAAACTTCATGAGAGTACATCTGATGACCTCTCTTGGAGCACTGAAAGCAGGTATGGATATTCTGGTAAAACAGGAGAAAGTACAGATTGATAAAATGCTTGGTCATGGCGGATTTTTCCTTACCAAAGGGGTAGGACAGCGGATTATGGCGGCAGCAATGCAGACACCGGTATTTGTAATGGAGACTGCCGGTGAGGGCGGTGCCTGGGGAATTGCACTTCTGGCTGCTTACATGCAGAATAAAGCGGACGGTGAGACCTTGCCGGAGTATCTGAATGCCAGAATCTTCCATGGAGAAGAAGGAAGTGCAATGCAGCCGGAAGCAGCAGATGTGGAAGGATTCGAAGCATTTATGAAAGATTACAAAGCGGGACTTGCCATTGAGCGGGCAGCAGTAGAACAGTTGCGGTAATTCTGAATTGCAATAAATATAAAATAATGAGCGCAAACGAGAGGAGATTTGTCATGCTGGAAGAATTGAAAAAGCAGGTATACGAAGCAAATATGATGCTTCCAAAGTACGGACTTGTAACATTCACCTGGGGAAATGTCAGTGGCATTGATCGGGAATCCGGACTGTTTGTCATCAAACCGAGTGGTGTGGAATATGATTTGCTGACACCGGAAGATATGGTGGTTGTAGATTTAAATGGAAATAAGGTGGAGGGACGTTATAATCCATCTTCGGATACAGCAACCCATGTGGTTTTGTATAATCGTTTCCAGAATATCGGAGGAATCGTACATACTCATTCTTCCTGGGCCACCAGCTGGGCGCAGGCGGGACGTGACATTCCGTGTTATGGAACAACCCATGCAGATTACATTTACGGTGAAGTGCCGTGTGTGAGAAACCTGACAAAAGAAGAAATTGATGAAGGGTATGAACACAATACAGGTGTATTGATTGCGGATGAGTTTGAACGCCGTGGCAAAGATTATATTGCGGTACCAGCTGTTTTGTGTAAAAATCATGGTCCATTCACCTGGGGAAAAGATGCTCATGAGGCAGTGCATAATGCAGTCGTACTGGAAGAAGTGGCAAAGATGGCAGCCCGCTGCGAGATGATCAATCCGCAGAATCAGCCGGCTCCGCAGGAACTGCAGGACAAGCACTACTACAGAAAACATGGTGCGAATGCTTATTATGGTCAGAATAACCAGTAAGTGGTTGATTAAATCAGGAAATACCTGTTTCTGATGTGTAAGAAAATAAACAAACTATAAAAACAGAAACAATATGTATGAGGAGGAAATATACTATGATTCAGCAGAAAAATTACAAATTCTGGTTTTGTACCGGTTCACAGGATTTATACGGGGATGAGTGCCTGGCTCATGTAGCAGAGCACGCAAAAATTATTGTAAACGCATTAAACGCATCCGGAAATCTTCCGTATGAAGTAGTATGGAAACCAACCCTGATCACAAACGCGCTGATCCGCCAGACTTTCAATGAGGCAAACAATGATGAGAACTGTGCCGGTGTCATCACATGGATGCACACGTTTTCACCGGCAAAATCATGGATCCTCGGACTGCAGGAGTATAGAAAACCATTGCTTCATCTGCATACACAGTTCAACCGCGAGATTCCTTATGATACCATCGATATGGATTTTATGAACGAGAACCAGTCTGCACACGGTGATCGTGAGTTTGGTCATATTTTCAGCCGTCTTGGTATGGAACGTAAAATCGTAGTTGGTTACTGGGAGGATGAAGCTGTTCAGAAAAAGATCGGTTCCTGGATGCGCACTGCAGTTGGTGTAGTAGAAAGCAGCCATGTCCGTGTTATGAGAATCGCAGACAATATGAGAAACGTAGCGGTTACCGAGGGTGACAAAGTTGAGGCACAGATCAAATTTGGCTGGGAAGTAGATGCTTATCCGGTAAATGAGATCGCTGAAGCTGTTGCTGCTGTTTCCCAGGCTGATATTGATACGTTAGTAGAAGAGTACTACAGCAAATATCAGATTCTGTTAGAGGGCAGAGACGAGAAAGAGTTCCGTAAACATGTGGCTGTTCAGGCAGGCATCGAGATTGGATTTGAGCGTTTCCTGGAGGAGAAAAACTACCAGGCAATCGTTACTCATTTCGGAGATCTTGGGGCACTGCAGCAGCTTCCGGGACTGGCTATCCAGCGTCTGATGGAAAAAGGATACGGTTTCGGTGGCGAGGGTGACTGGAAGACAGCTGCCATGGTACGTGTCATGAAGATTATGACTCAGGGTATGAAAGATGCAAAGGGAACTTCCTTTATGGAAGATTATACATACAATCTGGTTCCGGGAAAAGAAGGAGTTCTGGAGGCTCACATGCTGGAGGTTTGTCCGAGTATCGCAGACGGTCCGATCAGCATCAAAGAGCAGCCGTTATCCATGGGTGACAGAGAAGATCCGGCACGTCTGGTATTTACTGCAAAGACAGGCCCGGCCATTGCAACTTCCCTGATCGACCTTGGCGACCGTTTCCGTCTGATCATCAATGACGTTGATTGTAAAAAGACAGAGAAACCGATGCCGAAACTTCCGGTTGCTACTGCATTCTGGACACCGCAGCCAAACCTGATCACAGGGGCTGAAGCGTGGATCCTTGCAGGTGGTGCACATCATACCGCATTTTCCTATGACCTGACTGCAGAGCAGATGGGCGACTGGGCAGATGCAATGGGTATCGAAGCTGTTTACATTGACAAAGATACTACTATCCGTCAGCTGAAAAATGAGCTGAGATGGAATGCACTTGCTTACAGAAAATAATAATATCAGAAGAGAGATTTTCCATCATTATAGATGGTGAGCAATAAGGATACTGAGAATAAATATTTCTGAATGACAAGGTTGTAAAAAGAGATGCCGCCACAGTTTATACAAGCCGTGGCGGCATCTTTTGCATTAGGAAAGTGAGAGCTTTCCCGTCATAAATAGGGGAGGATAAGTTAAAAAACTTGTCTTTTGTGCCGGAATCCCGGCCCGGACGGCAGTTGTATGGGGGTAATCAGGATATCTGCCGTCTTACAGTAAGTATGGACGAAAAAATGCATTTTATTCACAGAAAAGGTACCTTTATTCGTAAAAAATAGAGTTTACAAACATAGCGCACATGAGGTATACTAAAACATGCGATAAAGCGCAATGACGAATAAAATAAACAAAAGGTGGTAACAATAATGGGATTATTACAGGATTGGCAGGCAATTGCCTTTAATGAAAAAGCAGACAGAGGTCAGCTTCAGAACTTCTGGAGTCGCTACTTCGCAATTGAGAAAAGCGTATACGAGAAACTTCTCTCCAATCCGGATGAGGCAGTAGAAGGAACTGTCAAAGAACTGGCAGAGCGTTTTGAAATTGAAGTTATGGCTATGGTTGGTTTTCTTGACGGAATCGATGAGAGCCTTGTTACTCCGAATGATCTGGAGGATCTGACAGAGGACAGCCATGTAAGTCTTGCATTTGACAAAGAGAAACTTTACAAAAACATGGTAGAAGCAAAAGCAGACTGGCTGTATGAACTTCCACAGTGGAAAGAGATTTTCTCTGAGGAGAAATTAAAACAGTTATATACTGAGCAGAAAAAATCAGGAACAGTGATCAAAGAAGCAAAAGTATATCCGAACGATCCGTGTCCATGCGGAAGCGGCAAAAAATACAAAAAATGCTGCGGAAGAAATAAATAAGAAAAATCGTTGAAAAACGTTTTAGGAGTTTCTTCAAATTGAATAAAAAATGAACAAGGAAAATACCTGTGATGAAATAAAGATTATTTTGTTACAGGTATTTTTTTGCTGGAAACAATTTAATTTTTGCAAAAGTGAGCTGTTATAAATGTGTTTCAATAACTGCAGCAATACGTGTATAAATCATGACGACCTGCGCATACTTCCTATGTATAAAAATCAAAGGAGGATTTTGCGATGACACAGTTAGACTGTTCAGTAACAAGCTGCCTGTATAATCAGGATCATTATTGTGCAAAAGAAGACATTACCGTTGGTGGTTCCAATGCGAAAAAAGCAAGTGACACCTGCTGCGAAAGTTTCAGAGGAAGAGATGGCAGTACCAGCAACTCTGTGGGACAGGCCAGCAGCACGGTAGACATCGACTGCGAAGCATCCAGCTGCGTACACAACCGCGACTGCAAATGCTGTGCGGAGAGTATCGGTATTGGAGGCGGAAGCCAGGCCTGTACCTGCAGGGAGACCGAATGTGCGGATTTTTGCTGCCGTTAGCTGAGAAAAGTAGCTGGTGTGTCGATTTTTGTCGATAACTTATATTTGACTTTTAATCAACAATAATAGTAAAATATAGTTGCATGATCCCGGAGAGAGTGCTTTTCCGGGGCATGCAGCTTATGAAAAAGAATGGCATCAGAGTAGAACAAAAGGACAAAGGGATATTATGTCAGGGTACATAGTGTGGAGGAAGACATTCAGGAGGAAATGGAATGCAGAAAAAAGCGGAGCTGATGGAAATGATCCGGCAGGAAAAAAGAATGCTGGAGGAACTGGTGTTGCAAAACGGATTGGAACATGATGCGGTCTATGAGCAGAGCAAACGTGTAGATGCGCTTCTGGAGCAATATTATCGGGAAGCATAACAGCTTTTTTTAAGAATCAAGTGTCCGGTGGGGACTGAAAATGGAATAATATGGAAAAAATGTTCAAGCAGAGTCTGTTTGGGCATTTTTTTTGCCCTGGAACGCAAAATTCTATTGATTTTTAATGGTAAATGCTATACTATTTAAATAAAAGTGGTGGAAAGTGGTGTAAAAGGGTAGAAAGTGGATAATGTGGATAACTTTGTTGATAACCGAAGCACCGTTTAGATAAACCGGAAAGGAAGGTGTTTTCGATGGGACGCGGATTTAAAGGCGAATACAATCATACCGTAGATGCCAAGGGCAGACTGATTGTGCCGGCAAAATTCCGCGAGTCACTGGGAGAGACATTTGTGGTCACCAAAGGACTGGATGGATGTCTGTTCGTATATCCAAACGAAGAGTGGGAGAATATCGAAAACAAATTCCGTGAATTACCGTTAACCACAAAAGATGCACGTAAGTTTTCACGTTTCTTCTTTGCAGGAGCCGCTGACTGTGAAGTGGACAAGCAGGGAAGAATCCTGATTCCGTCTGTATTGCGCGAGTTCGCGGGAATCGGAAAAGAAGCAGTGCTGGTCGGTGTTTTGAACCGTGTGGAAATCTGGAGCAAGGAACGCTGGCTGGGTGAGAATGAGTATGAAGATATGGACGAAGTGGCTGAGCATATGGCAGAACTTGGTCTGGGAATATAACCAAACTGACAGGAGGCAGGCGAAATATGGATTTTTCGCATATATCAGTATTGCTGGATGAGACCGTCAGCAATCTGATCACAGACCCGGATGGCATCTATGTGGATGGCACGTTGGGCGGCGCAGGTCACAGTTACGAGATCTGCAGCAGAATTTCAGAAAAAGGAAGACTCATCGGAATCGACCAGGATGCAGATGCGATTGCAGCAGCGACGAAACGATTGGAACCTTTTCAGGATAAAGTAACGATCATCCGCAGTAATTACTGTGAGATGCCGGCGCGTCTGCGTGAGATTGGAATTGAGCAGGTGGATGGCATTATGCTGGATCTGGGTGTTTCTTCTTATCAGCTGGACGAACCGGCCAGAGGATTTACCTACAAAGAGGAAAATGCTCCGCTGGATATGAGAATGGATCAGCGCCAGAGCCTGACTGCAAAGGATATTCTGGCAGATTACAGTGAACAGGAACTGTACCGTATGATCCGTGATTACGGAGAAGATAAATTTGCAAAAAATATTGCGAAGCATATTGTGCAGGCCAGAGAAAAAGCGCCAATCGAGACAACCGGACAGTTAAATGAAATTATCCGGGCGGCGATACCGGCAAAGGTTCGTGCAACTGGAGGTCATCCGGCAAAACGTACGTATCAGGCGATTCGTATTGAATTGAATCATGAACTTGATGTATTGGAGAATTCGCTTGATGAGATGATCCGCATGTTGAAACCAGGCGGGCGCCTGTGTATTATCACATTTCATTCCCTGGAAGACCGCATCGTCAAGACAAATTTTAAAAGAAATGAGAATCCATGTACCTGTCCGCCGAATTTCCCGGTGTGTGTATGTGGAAAAGAATCATTGGGGAAAACACTTACAAGAAAACCGATTCTTCCATCAGAGGAAGAACTGGAACACAACAAACGTTCAAAGAGTGCGAAGTTGCGTGTATTTGAACGGAGATAAAGACAACTTATATTTATAAAATTTAGAAGGTGTATAAGAAAAATGGAAAGTAGAGACAGACAATATCGACACAGTGCTTACATAGAAGGGAACGTGGTCAGACAGCGGGAGTTGGCACCTGCAAGAAGAGAACAGCAGATAGAAAGAAGCCCGGAAGAACTTCGCAGAGAACGGATCAGAAGAAATGCGGCAAAGCAGAATCAGCAGAGAGCAATGGCGATGAACCGAGGATACGTGGGGTTTCTGGTGGCAGCAACGGCAGTCTGTTTTATGGTATGTGCAG
>Ga0129310_1001230_pt1 | contig 23412 bp, 12 predicted proteins | sample Go1ome_2_FD_94433 | JGI IMG/M metagenome (GOLD analysis project Ga0129310, IMG submission 94433) | Western lowland gorrila individual fecal microbial communities from Wisconsin, USA - Go1022A metagenome | ecosystem: Host-associated > Mammals > Digestive system > Large intestine > Fecal | place...
AGATAACTAAAAATTATCCTTCACACCACATCCGTCTTACAATAGTATTTAATCATCCTACAATTTGTTACTCCACTAGTACTAAATATATCACATTCCCCTTATATTTACAATGTATTCTTTCATTATTCGGTACGTTTTATTGAATTGTTTTCAAATGGCATTATTGAATCAATATTTGTCCGCATCACTTTAAAGTACTGTATTTCATTTGTATTTTTCTAACATCTTATTTCTATCAATTCATTCATAATCACTCTTACTAGTTTATGTTCATTTATATAAACTAACATCAAAATACATCATCCAGACAATCCAAGAATACTTACCTCTCCAATAATCCTTTCTTGCTTCTCACTCCTCTATATACATCCCCAGCTCATCACATATTTTTCCCGTTGCCTCTTCTACTGTGCAGTTTCCACTGACCACCTCATCTAAATATCTTACAATAATATCTTCTGCAATCCGATCAAGATACACGCAGGTCTTGGCATTAGCGTAACATTTCTCAAGTGCTTCCGCCTCATTCTCTGTAACATCCGAGTGCAGCGTGATCTTGGAACCCATTCCGTTATCCGAATTACTTGCTATGGTGGACTGCACATTCCGGTACTTATCCGCATCCGCTTCCCTGACCTTTTTATCAACAGAAATTCCCACCTGCTCGTAATCGCCAAAACTTTGGGCAATATAGTTATCATTTTCACAATTTATTACATCTTCCGACAACAGATATTGCACGAACTCCTTTGCCATTTCCTTATTCTTACACTCCTTATTAATGGATACGATCATCTTAGGAAGATAAACGTCCGACATCGTATCAAACACATAGTTCTTTCCATTTGACTGCATATAATCTCTCGCCGTATACAGATGCATCACGCCAACCTGTGACCTCAACTGTCCTACCGTCAGATCCGGCCATACATCAATCGGTCTACCGGTGTAATTATTGATACCCGGAATCACATTTAGACCGTCAAAGGAATCAAACTGTCTGGGTGCCTCTTTCTGCACCGTTACATCCACTTCATTATTGTGTGCATTACACGCCTCGTAAATGTCCTTTGCGTCCTGTACAAATTGCTGCATTGCCTCTTCTTCTATCTTCCGGTCTGCCAGAATATCCTTTGCATATAACGGAAACAACGTATCATATAATGCCTGTCCGTCATACACAAACAGATCATTAATACCAGACCCGGACGTTTTCAAATGTGTACACAGCTCCTTGGGATTCTTCAACTGCTCTACCTGTTCTTTCGGAGCGAATATCATAGGAATTGCAAAACGGGTCGGCAATGCATAGACTGCACCCTCCTGCTCAAATGCATTTACAACCGCATCAAAACAATCTTCCCCTGCTTGTTCCACTATTTCATTAAGATCAAGAAGTTCTCCATTCTGAACATAAGTATCAGGATTTAATCCATCCATAAAGATAATGTCCGGCCCATCCCCCGATAACATCTGCGTATGAAAGGCATTTACCGCATCTTGTGTCGTCAATCCATTCTCTTTATCCATTCCCACCTCGTACACAATATCCACATCAGGAAACTGCTGTGCAAACCTCTTGATTGCCTGATCGATATAGTCCGAATTCTCAAGACTATATACTTTAAGACTTCCATCCTGCTTTTGTTCCGCGTCCGTTGTATCCGAATAAGCGATGGTTCCATCCTGCTTCATTGTAAAATACGGAATCTTTTCCTGATAGAAGAATCCTGCAAACACGACATCCCCATCCGTATTTTCTCTGCCTGCAATATAGATTTCCTTCTTTTCTGTAACAAGAAATCCTTCCACTTCTCCGACTGCAAATAGATTGCGATCATCGGAGATGAGCTGCTCCACAACACCATTTTCCGGATAATACCGGTAAATACCGTCCTCTAACAGAAGATATACAACCCCATCTGTATCACAACAGACTATATCTTTTTGCAATTGTTCCGTGTTAATCCTCTCCTGTACTTCTCTCAACTTATCCGTGAGAACATCCATTTTTTCGGAATATTGTTTGATACATTTCCCTTGCAAATCATATTCCATCAGACCATCTTCGCAAACAAGCAGAAGATTGTCTCCATCCTCGCAAAGATCAATCACTCCATCCTGTTTGATCTCTGCCTGTTTTGTTCCATTTCGGTCAAACAATGTAATATGACCCTGTTCCATAACCACAATGTAATCCCCGACCAGTTTACTGGTGATCAGATTAGAAGAATTGCTGTAATCTGCTATATCTGTCACACTTTCTTTCGTTATATATTGTACCTTCGTCTCCACCCGCTCATAGGAATCATTTAATATATCATAAGTGACCAGATATCCATTATCGGCTGTCCGGTCTACGGAAGTAAGGGCACAGGAATCCTGACAAAATTCCATATCCTTCATCCATTCCAAGTCATCCTTCCGGAAACTGCGTCCTCCATCCGATGAGCAATAGACAAGTAATTCACCGGAGGAATCTTTTGCTCTCACAATACATGCATACTCATCTTCTGTATATTTTTTTAATTTCAGAAGATCCCCCGCCTGTTCCAAACATCCGATATCCATCTGTTGAAATTCCTTATCTGCCGTAGCCGAATCTTTAGAACTGCCACAGCCAGACAACAACGTACCACAAACTATCGTCAATAACAGAAGTTTTCGCATAATTTTTCTCATATGATTCCCCATCCTTTCGTATACCAATTCATAATATCAAAACCTCATGCCAGAATAAATCCCTATATAGTATCCTTTTTCTCATTATACTCAGTGCCCGATCAAAAACTTCTAATCTTTCTCTAACCTTCGGCAATCCGATTGGAGATTGTCCCAAAATATGCTATCATTACAACATAAAGGAGGCAGCAGACATGAAACTATTAGTGGTAGAAGATGATATCGCATATTGTGAAACATTAGATTACCTTTTCCAAAAAGAACAGATTGACGTAACCTTTGTTCACGATGGTTCTTCCGCGCAACCGGAATTTTCCAATTCCTATGACATGATCCTGTTGGACTGCATGCTTCCCGATATCAACGGCATTGAACTTCTTAAGAAACTTCGTCTAAGTAACCCTTCGATTCCTGTTATTATGATCACCGCACTTAGTTCCCTCCATAACAAGTTAGACGGTTTCAACAACGGAGCCGACGATTATATTGTCAAACCTTTTGAATTTCAGGAACTTATGGCACGCATCCGGTCTCTTATGAAACGCTGCCACAATACGATCCAGCCACTTCCTTTATCGTTCGGCGATCTTACCTATCATCCGGGCAATGCAGAATTATCCTGTTCCAATGATACGGTTACTCTTTCTCCGAAAGAATTATCGCTATTCGAGATCTTATTAGAACACAGAGAAAATGTGGTATCCCGTGACGACCTTATATTATCCGTCTGGGGAGAAAATGCCTATCAGGAAGATGGTAATCTCGATAACTTTATCTATTTTCTGAGAAGACATCTTCGTACCATTCACAGTCACGTACAGATTAAGAATATCCACGGTATTGGATTCAAATTGACAAAGGAGTAGACAATTGGAGACATCATTTCGTAAAATCAAAATATTCAGCTACAGCCTGATCGTGTCATTTGTTCTGCTTGGCAATCTCATGTTTGCCATATTATCTTACCACCAGAATTACAACGCAGAACTGCTGTCTTTCAACGCAAATGCCTCCCTGATCTCAAACTATATGAATTCGGCAGATGTCCTTGACTATCAGGCTCTTACCGAATACACCTCTACCGATTACCAGATCCTGCTCAGTACAAAAGAGCAAAATTCTGTTATCTCTTACGGTTCCTTGTTAGATACTGATGTCTCACAGACACTTCCCTCCTGGGCACGCAATATTGCCATTTCCCAATATAGTCTTGGCAGATCGGTACATGACGGTTCTGTACCCGGTTCCGATTATGTAACTTTCAAAGAATCTTACCGGAAAATTCCATTATTGGTCTATTATCATGAGAATTCTGTCACCGGTAACAATGTAACTATTATACATACTTTAGACAATTTCCTCATGCGCACACGGAAATCCTTTGTTATATTTTGTCTGCTTTCCCTTGTGCTTATGGCATTGTTATTCCTTGTATCGTATATTGTCATTTGGATGGCAATGAAACCGATCCAAGAATCGTACACCCGGCAAAATGAATTCATATCCGCCGCATCCCACGAACTCCGCTCACCGATCCATGTAATCCTGTCGAGCCTGTCCGTCTTAGATGCTGCAAAAGAGGACCCTAAGACATTTGCCCGCCACCATCAGATTGCCATTTCAGAATGCAGGCGGATGTCACAATTGATCGATAACATGCTGCTCTTAGCAAAGACAAACCGGCAGGATATCTCTGCCCAATATACCTGTATCCATCCGGAAGATCTTCTCCTGCAATGCTATGACAATTTCTCTCAGATCGTCACAGAAAAGGGACTGCATCTGCAACTAGAACTTCCTTCTGATTCCATTCCCAAATGTAATTTAGACACTGATCTTACCATACAGATCCTGTCTATCCTGATTGACAACGCCATCTCTTATACAACACAGGGAAGTATTACGCTGAAACTATCCTATGATAATCACTATCTCTATTATTCCGTCATCGATACCGGCTGTGGTATACCGGAATCCATGCGGGACAAAATATTTGAGAAATTCTATTCGGTCGACACCTCCCACACAGATAAAACACATTGCGGACTCGGTTTAAGTATTGCTCACGACCTGCTTGATATCTGCCATGGCAAGATTCAGATTGCCGATAATCCGAATGGCGGCAGTATCTTTACGATTCTCTTCGCCCGGCAACATACCGGATAACAACCATCAACTGTACCACTACGCATAACAGGATCATACTCTGCCAACATATGTGTCGCCAGCTTATATGATAATAATATCGTTCCAATACATCTTTATTATGATACAGTTTCCGATACCATTGCTGCTGTATCCATGCATACCACCTATTATAGTCAAAGAACTGTGTGCCCGTTTTGGGTGGATCCATTCTGCCAAAAAATGTTGTATAATCCTCAATATAATAAGCCTGTCCTTGTGCAAGAATAAGGTTTTCTATCTTGTCCGCATACTGATCACGATACCCTTCCTCCTTCACGTTAAGTATCACACCTGACACATTCTCCATAACGGCAGCATTGCGTTTTGAATATGGCAAAAGTGCAAATCTCTCATCCGACCGAATCACTCCCCGTACATAATAATCACATCCACATACCTGCACCCTCTGTCCATTTGCCTTGTCAGTTCCAAAAAGCTGATACATACTTTCACTGCTTAACAAGCACCCATAACTGTCCTCCGGTATCCATGTCCCATTTATCCTTACAATCCCACTCCATGGAACATTTCCCGCAACTACATCCAGCGATATTTTTCTTCTTACATCCTCCCCATATATCTGCTGATCTTCCAACAGACAATACGCTCCCTCATAATATTGCTGTTCCGATAAAGAATTATTTATCTGCTCAAATGTAAGCGCGGACTTCTTATCTATCATATAACAGGCATAGGATTCCATGGTCTTCTCCTGACACCGTATTCCTATATAGTAAAATATACAGCCACATAATCCACACCATGTAAGCAGCCAAACCATCCCGGTTATTATCTTCTGTTTACTACTGCTTTTCACGCACAATATCCCCCTCTTCCACATTTTTATCGGAAGAAATGATCACTCTGTCCTCTGTACGCAATGCCGTGCTCGTAATGGCTGCATACTCCATATTGGAATCTTCTATCTTGACATTTACCTTCTCCGCAATCAGCTCTGTACCAAGGATCGTATTTTTCTCCTTTTCAATTAATACATAGCTGTTTCCGGCTCCACCAGAATGCAGTGCTGCAAGTGGCAGGCAGGTATCATACTTCCGGGAATCATGTTCCATTTCTACTTGCACCCGTTCCCCTGCATAATAATCCGCTCCTTCTACAACAATCTGAATCGTATATACATGTTTTTCAGAATCATAAAATAGAGAGTCGATCACAAACGAGTCCTGTGCTTTTTCCGTCGCAACCGTAGCTACATCTCCTTCCTGCACATATGACCGCTGTTCTTCCGGTATATCCATACTCACAATATATCCTTGCCCTTCCGTCCCGACCATAAATGCCGCCGCATCCAGAGAATAATCTCCTTCTTTCTGGTTCTGCACCTGTATCATACCATCCATATCTGCATAAAAGATTCCCTTCTGCTCGATCAGGTCATTCAATTGTTTCACTGCATTTTCCACCCGGACTATCTCTGCCCCGGTCTTCTCCCTTTCCAGGCTTCTTCCCGTCATTGATCTTGTACTCTTTAACTGTTCTAATTCGAACTCTTTGTCTTGTTTCTCTTCTTCTAAGCGAGCAAGATTATATTGTACCAATGCATCTCCTTTTTGCACATTCTGTCCTACCGTGACAAACACCTCATCCACAAGAATTCCCGCATATAAGTATACCGGCGTGACCTTTCTATAAGATAACAATCCTGTACCCGATATCGTATGCGGCAGCATCATAGAAACCGGACACCCGCTTTCCACAACCGGAGTAAGCACACTTTTTGTAAACCTCGAGATCCATGTACACAATCCTAATATAACAAAAAAGCATATTACCACTCTCGTAATATCATTGCGCCTAGTTTTCTTTCTCATGCTAATTCTCCATTCCTTTTATCATAATTCCATCTGCCAATATATTCCGACCCGCATAAAGTACATATATCGCCGGCAATATGCTAAACAACGAATACGCAAATGTCTTTCCAATCTCCCCACTTGTAACATCCGGCAGATACACAGACAACATCCATAATTTCTTATCATTGATGAATACAGCAACCGGTTCTACCATATTCCAATACTCAAAGAAACCTAGTATTCCTGCTGCATAGATTCCTTTCCTTGCTATTGGAATTGCAATGTACCAGTATATTTTGAAACGATCTGCACCATCCATACTAGCCGCATCAATCACCGACTGTGGAATCTGTTCAAAAGAATTGTAGGTAATAAAGACAGGAAATGTAGAGAACACCAGTGGCAGGATCAAAGCCCCATGTGTATGGATCAATGCCATCTGTTTTAACACAATATACTGTGATAGCATAGTCACTTGAAATGGCAGCAGCATACAAAACATATATATTAACATCACACATTTACTCATACGGGAATGTCTTCTTGCCAGATACCACGCCGCCGGAACTGCCATCACAAACTGCCCTGCCAGAATACATCCAACAACCTTTACCGAATTCCAGAACAGCACAAAAAATTCCGGTGTATCTAACAGCACTTCCAACAGATTCCTACAAGTCGGGTACAAAGGCACAAAATGCCAAGTAGCATAAGAACTTCCTTCCTGTACAACAGCTCCTAATATATTCTGTAATTCCGTATTGCCTATAAATACGCCGGTAACGATCAACACGACCGGAAGCATACAGACCAATGCCGCTCCGTATATGATCCATTTCCACACATATTTCATATGTTCTTTCCCTTCTTTCCAGATATCCTTTGATGCCTCCAGCTTCTACCTAGCCGGTTCTTCTCCTGTTTTCCCATTACCATGTACCTTACGGATAGCAAGATCACAAAAAACAAAACTGCTGTAATGCACGCCGCTGCCGCTATCTTTCCGATTTCCAATTTACTAAACCAGTTGTTAAACAAATGCTGTAACAAATAGATATGATCATCGGGATAATTGCCCGCGATCAGATATACCTCACGGAAAATCTTGAAGGAATTCATCAACGACAACATCCATACCGTGAAGATTGTACCTCTCAGATTCGGTAAGAGAATCCGAATAAATATCACAACTTTACCCGCACCATCTATCTTTGCCGCTTCGCTGATCTCCGGTGGAAACATTGCCAACCCTGCTAACCACAACAGCATATTGTAACCTACATTCTTCCACAGAAACGTTGCAATGAGCAGCCCAAATGCAGCATTTCCCTGTAAAAACTGAACGGCATCCCCATGGAACACATTTACAATCCACCCATTCACAATTCCATGATCGTCAAACAGGATTCGCCAGATAACCGCAACGGAATTCGATGGGATTGCCATTGGGAGCAGAAAGGCAAATGTCACAAATGAATGCTTTATTTCCTTCACTGCAATTGCGATCAATAGGGAAATCACAAACAACAATGGTAATGAAATCATCTCAAATTGAAGAGTATTTCGGAAAGCTAACCGAAAAGATGAATTAGACAGAACCACCCGGTAATTAATAAAACCCGGATGCCCTGCGTTGACAAAAGATCTCCTGATCACATCCAAAAGCGGCAGCAAAGTGAATAGGAGCACGCCGAGCAGGCTCGGCAGAATAAACCCAATATCAGATTGTATGAATTGACGGATATGTCTATTCTTATCTTTTTGCATCCCACATTTCCTCCATACCCCACATTATAATGGAAAGCAAAAATGGATACTTCTAAAATCTATCTAACTTCTTCAAATATCAAAAAATAACCGGCAAATATTCCGGTCACTTCCGGATTATTTACCAGTTATTCGTTGTTACTGTTAATTTTGTCTAATTATTTGTTTCTCTTTTTGCCTGCCATAACAAATGCCAACAGACCTACCGCTGCCAAAATAACAGCTATCATAATGCCCCAGATCCATATTGGATTGCCTTTGTGGGTTTGCATATCATCGCCTTGTTTCTGGGAATTCATCGGCTCTGTATCGATCACAATCGTATAATCGGATGCATGAGTAAATGTCAGTTCCACCTTTCCTTCCTCATCAATCATTCCTGCACACATATAATCAAGTTGCTCGCTTTGCGGATTGTAATAGAACAAATTTGCATAAAGTCCTGCATTCTTTGCATCCACCTGTAGTGTAAGAATCGCAGTAAATCCAAACTCTCCATCGTAGGAAAGGGACAGGTTCATATAATACCGTTCTCCGGTAATGTTATTAATAACTTCTACCGGAATGGTTTTTCCCGCATCATCTCCTGTTACCACACCAAGGTCGATATCCTCTGCATTCTGTGTTGTTACAGTCTTTCCATTTACAGTCCATAGAATGCCGCCGCCCATATCAAATATTACGGTTACATCCCTACCTTTTATACTGTTAAATATCTCTCCCGGAACCGTAGTTGTTCCATTCATATCCACCTGAACAGTTTCTCCTTCGTTCGCTTCCTTGATCTGTTCCGTTATATGCTTCCAGTCTCCCTTTTCATTTCCGCCCTTAATAAAAGGATTCTTGTTTTGCACATTACTCTCTTTCGTTGCATTTTCTGTGGATCTATTGTTCTTGACTGTCTGCTTTTTGTTGTCTGTCGATTTGGTCTTACTCTCTGTTGTTACGTTTTTGCTCTCCGCTGTTTTAGTTTTGCTCTCTGTTGATTTGGCTTTACTTTCTGTTGTTTCGTTCTTATCTTCCGTTTTCTGCGGTTTACTTTCCGTTGTTTGCGGTTTACTTTCCGTTGTTTGCGGTTTGCTTTCTGTTGTTTGCGGCTTACTTTCCGTTGTTTGCGGTTTGCTTTCTGTTGTTTGCGGCTTACTTTCCGTTGTTTGCGGTTTGCTTTCTGTTGTTTGCGGCTTACTTTCCGTTGTTCCCTCTGTAGTTTCCGGTTGTCCCTTATTGGTGTCTTCCTTGCTTGAGCGTACAACGGATATACTTATTTTTGTTGTTTTATAATTGTCTTTATCTGCTACCGTATAGATCGCTTCTGCCGTTTTAGCAACTCCACTTTCCAACGTCTGGTTTTTATCCACCCATTCCCAGCCTTGTGGCAGGCTTACATCAGCCAAAGTGTTACAACTGCTATCTACGGTCATCTGCGTTTCCGGTGTATGCGGTGGCATATCTGCCTGATTGACAACTACCGTAACAATACCGCTTATACCCTTATAGGCTATCGCATCCTCCGGTGTAAAGATATATTCTGCCTGATATACACCGGCTTTCGGCATAGTATTTGCTTCTTTCCATTTCATGGTTCCCGGCACTACTGTATCAGTGCCTTCCTCATAAAATGCAATCTCCTTAAATCCCAGAGCTGATAACTTCTCACCATAAGTCAGTGTGCCATCTGCTTCTACCTTAGTTCCTTCGGCCAACTGAACCGTCTTTGGTTTCACTATCTCTAAGGAAAAAACAAGTCCGTTTCCGTCATTGATCGTACAATTTTCACTTGTTACCGGAATCGTTACCGTTGCTGTTTTTTGCTCATAGGTTGCCTGTTCTGCTATTTTATACAGTATTTCCTCTTTCTGCTCATATGGCAGGGTTTCAAAAAATTCTGCGTTTGCCACATCATTCGTTACCGTTTTTTCATTTATAGCAATTGTCATTCCGCTAATTGCATTTTCATTCGAACCACCATCACCATACGTTATTGCACCAAGTCGTTTCGCATCCAAACTGTTTTCGGAGATCATATTATATACACCTTGACCTCCAACTGTATAATAGAAACTTTTACTGATCTTTGGTATTACCACATTATCTTTCGCGATATTTACCCTTACCTTAAGTGAATCCCCACCGGTATAATTCTTTGTTTCCGGCAACGTAATGGTAATCTCTGCACTTCCGGCACCCTTTAATGTCACCTCGCCATCCGCCGAAATTGCAAGAAGTTTCTCTGCAACATCAGCATCCGCAATTGCAATACCATTTCCATTCTCTGCCTTTGTCACCCCATACTGAAGCGCAGTCTCTGAATGATTTGCCGAAACACCCAGTGAAAAGGTTGCATACTCACCGGCATTGCGGTATTGAACGTTATGAATATCCTCATAGTCCGTACCTTTTATAAGCTGTCCCTGTGCCTGCGTAATATGCAGCGTTCCTTTTTCCTTTCCATTGCCGGTATCTGCCAGACTCTCAGAATACAATGCAGTTACTTCGTAATTACTGCTATCCGAGATTACTGTAAAGTCATAATCGCCCACATCAGAGTTCTTTGCTGCTTCTGTCTTCAGCGAAAGGGTTGACGCAATCATCTCCTGTGTATCAGAACCTGCTAACCCACTATCCGCAGCAATTGCAAATTCTATCTGTGGCAGGTCTGTACCGTATGAAACAGTCATATCACTCACCTGTATGGTAAGCGGACGTTTTGCGATGACAGGAACCACATTGACGATAACACTTTCATAAGTATCGCCATAGATTGTTACATCTGGTGTAAATGTTACCTGACATGTCGTTGTACCACCAATTTGTAACAGAGTCTCCCCGGTATCCGTAAGCTTCCAGTCACCTGAAACTACCTCTTTTCCATACTTGGCAACTCCATCCTTTGTCACCTTTAAATCCTTTGCTGTATCACCATATACACCACTTACTTCAGGAAGAGTGTCTATCTTTGGCATCGCCTTTGGGGTCGTAAAAGACTTCTCGACTACCTGTGACATATTTCCTGCCTGATCAAAGGCTGCTAACCAAAGCATACATTCCTTACCCGGTTTGAATCCTGCAATGTCGAATGTATTCTCTCCTTCCTGTCCTTCGATCCGATATACCGTTCTATATTCTCGCCCGGTAACCAGATGATCACCACTTGTTTTTCCTTCCGGAACATTTGGCTTCCACACATCATTTTCTTTAATGGCAAACGGAGGACAGTTTCCTGTGCCCGCAGCAGTGTCGTCAACATATTCATCTTTCATGTAATTCTTAATGTCTGTAACAAAGGCTTCATACTCCGCACGACTTGCAAACTCACCTTCACTGACATAGAAATATAACACTGCCGCCGTTTCATCCAACGTGGTCTGGATCGTCGCATCCGTATCTGTTAGTGTCCCATTTTCCTTGCTTGGTAGTTTTACCACCGGCGTTGCAGTCTCGTTATCGATCACCACTCCGTCCGAACAGATATACTGACTCTGATTACCTGCAATATCTACCGCATAGGCATAAAGCACCTGATTTCCATCGCGATCCATACCTACTTTTCCGTTTACAGCTTCTGTAAATTTGTTCTCTTTTACATAGGAATCCAGTGTGTCCTTCGTCAACACCTGATAAGTATCCTTATTTGCAGCTGTATCTACATAATAATAGTAGGTTGATACACCGGATAATGCATCCGATGCCTTAATGGTTGCATCTGCTGTTTTGGTATAGTATCCAAAGGTAATTGCCTTTAACAGTTCTTTCCAGTTTTTTGTGTTTATGGTAATACCATCCTGTTCTCCACTAAAGTCCGGTGCATCCTTGTCAATCTTCACTGTGAGTGTTTTCTCCAAAGAAACCGCACCATCCGATGCATCCTTTAAACGATAGGAGATCACAGAACCGTCTATCGAGCTGCTGCCTTCTTCTACCGCAAAACTCTGATCAAATCCATCTGCATAATCATAACTACCATCTTTTGCCGGACATATTGTATAACCCTCCGGTGCAGATATGATCACCTTCTGATTCGTCCATTCTTTCGTTGAGGCTTCTGCCTCTGCCGTAATGTCCTTTTGAATGATCTCATATTTTAGAACATATTCTCCCGTATAGGCACCGATTCCCCGGATCGTTACACTTGCCTTCGATTCCGCTGTAGAAATCTCTGTATTATTCCGGTAGGAATCCGGCACAATCTCAATCTCACTTCCGAGGTTCAAATAGTAACCACCTTTATATCGGAAATACCTGCTTGTCAGATCTTCCTGTGTCACGGCAACCGGCTGACCCGTATAGTATTTCTTAATCAGACCATGGGTAACACTATTTTCAATATTTTTTGGTAAAGCCTTGATTTTCTCTGAATTGATACTGCCGGAGTAATTATTTCCCTCCGCCTCGACTTTACAATAAATCCAGTTATTAGCAGCATCCGCCGGCACTCTACAGTTACTTGTCAGACTTGTCGTAGGCTGTGCGTCCTGTACAGTTCTATTTATCTTAGTCACCTGACCGTTCTCATCCTCATAATACCAGGTATAGAGATATTTCTCTTCCGCAGACTGTCCCGCTGCCGGTGCATAGGTTGCCGTTAAGGTTTCATCCCATACACTACTTCCGGACAGTGTCACAGTTCCTCCAATAGATGGTAATACATACACTTCCACATTCTTAATACTTTCTACCAGAGTTGACTCTGCGGAAACAGCCTCTCCTGTTGTCAGATTCCTGTAACGATATCCTCTCCCCAATATATTACCAACATTGCTGCCTGAGGTTAATTCTCCAATGAACTTTCCTCCGGTCACAACATGTTTGAAATAACCTACGTTTACTTCGTTGTAAAAAGTTCCACTTTTTATTCTCAGATTTCCGGCTGTTCCGTTAATGGTTCCCGCCTTTTCTAAAAATGTGCCGTTTTGAATCACTAGATTAGCATCATACACTAAATTAAACAGCTTCTGGACATTCGGATACTTACAATCTCCATCAAACTTTCCACCTCCTGCACCATCCAAAATGTTCACGGACGCATCCCGCTGCAAAGAAAAGATCGTCTTATACAACTCATCATTATAGACTGCCGTAAGTGTTTTTCCATTCAGATCGATCGTATAGGATGCCTGTGATCCAATGGTAATGGTATCGGAAATACTGATATCCTGTAGCAGCTTCACGGTACTGCCAGGATTCTCCTCCGCTTTGGCAAGTGCCTGTGCAAAGGACTCATACAGATTGCCCTGTGTTTCTCCCTCCAATACTACTTCTGCCGAAGGGGACGAACTGAAGGATACTTCTACGACTTCCGATACGGTATCCCCCAATTGTGCAAGTATATAAAAATAATAGGTCTGGCTGTTCTGACAGTCTACCGTAATTTCCCGTGTAGTTCCACTCACGCTTACCTTGGTTCCCTGATTCATTACGGTTTGTTTCTCCGGCTTTGCCGCATCCCCCTGTAAATACCACAGCATTGCATCCGCATAATTCAGTGTTACTTTGAGCTTTGCCTGTGCATTAGCCACAGATACAATGTCCGCTGTGACCAGAAGTTCTCCGGGATTTTGCATCCGCACTCTGTTTTCCCCGGATGCCGAAATGCTTTGTCCGGTTTGTGTGATTGCCTTTCCCTCATTCAGCCCAGACACTATAACGGAAATATCTGTATTCGCATTTCCTTCCGGCAGATATACGGTCATGGTACCATAGTGTTGACTGACCATACTGATCTTGTCCGGTGCATAATAAGACTCTGCACCTAATTCTTTGCCCCCCTGCTTCATGACAATACGATCTACCGTTACATCCTGTGTCAATGTTATATCATAAAATTCCAGAATCACCGGATACAACGGAGTTCCCACCACAAATTCGTATTGGGTCTTTCCATCCGTAAAATTCACATCTGCCACATAGGTTCTTCCATCTATCTGAATCTCAAAATGCTTCTTACCTCTTAAGGGTTTTGATTTGAATTTTGCTTTGATCTCTGCCATGCCGGGTGTAGCAACCGTTACAGTTGCCTTTCTTGCAGTCTCAAACCCATCTATGGTAATATCTCCGGTCGTATTCTGTACAAATCTTCCGTCATGTATCTGAAATAAAATAGTATACTGTGCTACATTTTCCGGGGTAGGATTAATTTCACCATTACATTTCAGAATAACATCTTCCGCAACCTCCACAGATCCTGCTTTTGAGCTGTTTTCATTAAACACATCACCATAACCAATGTTACCTTCTGTTGTAATATTGCCTCCGCTAATCTTAATGTTACCGCAGGATAAATCGCCTGTCTCCTGTCCAAGGTATCCAGCACCGATTGCGGCTCCTTTTCCTTTCACTGTTGCCGTTACGGTTCCCCCTGTTATGGTGATAGACGATACCCAGCCTGCCATACCTCCACCGATCGCAGCCGCATTTTCTCCGCTAACAGCCGTTACATTTCCTCCATTAATCTCGATGTTACCGTCTGTTCCCTCGAACGAACCGCCAATCCCGGCTGCTGAGGTATAGAGATAGCCATACATCGTGTAAGTTCCACCAATGGCTTCTATTGTTCCGCCATTAATAATAATATTACCCACTGACTGTGGTGTTCCGGGTTGGTTTCCTATCTTTCCGTCACCATTTGCACCAATTCCGGCCGCTCCACCATAAAAATTGCCACCGACAGCCTTTAACCGTCCGCTGCTGCCCTTCGTGATCCTTAAGGTACTTCCTGCCTTCACACAGATCCCGGCACCACCGGTAGCCCCCTTTAAGTAATTGTCGCCCTCTAACGTCAGATTCAGGGTTGCATTGTCCGTAAGGGTGATGGCTGCCAGCGTTGCTTCCAGCTTATTATCACTGGATTCGCTACGGTTTACGCTCAGATCCCGGATGGTCAGATTGACTGTCGTTCCCTTGATCACAATTCCCTTTTCACAGGACTTCTTAGATTTACCATTTGCATCCTCAAAATCCGAAAAACTACCGGTCAGTATTGCATTGTTATAGGTACTCTGATTGCCGGAATCAATTACAAATTCATATTGACTGTCAACCGGAAGGGAATCTAATGAAAAAGTCTGACCGCTTGACAACAACGCAGTCTGCATTTCTCCCACCAGAACATAAATTGCAGGAAGCTGTGCCTGCTCTGAAAGAACATATGTATTTCCTTCCTCATCTGTCTCCGGTAATACCGGATTATAGACATATACGGAACCATTTTTATTTCCTTTAAATTTAGAAAAATCACTTTCTTCTGAATTAAGTTTCCATTCTATTCCGGATAATGTAAGCTGTTTTTCCTCTAATCCTGCTATAGCAGAGTCCTCCCCGGCTACACTTTCCCTTACTGTCACGTCAAGACTTTCCGGTAATACAATATCCTTTTCTTTTGCCCCCAACTGCAAGGTCTGCTCGTTCACCTTTTTCGAAAGCTCAACAAAATCAAGGATCTGGTACTGTATTCCGGTATTTGTTTCCTCTATATTTGCCTGCTCAGCCCCTGCCTCCAACGGGGCTTGTATCTCCTGTGCATATATATATGAGAAACCTGTATTTACTTCAACAGAACCTGCCATCAGCATTGCTAAAAACAACGCCAGTCCTTTCTTTAATAAGATTTTATTTCTTTTTTTCTTCATCCCTCTAACACCTTTTCATTTCTTTTTTAGCCCGTATACGCATTTTTCAAAGGAATCATATGCTTATCTGCTCCTGTTTTGCTATACAGACAAATCGTTTCTATATTCTATAGATATAAAGAGACAAAAACAATACACAAAGCATTAAAAGACATTTAACAGCACGAAACGTTCAACTTTTAATTGAGGTTTCTCTTAGACTTTGATATACTTGCAATAAGGTTAAAATTAACAGAAATGGGGATTTTTTATGCGTCTTGCACTAATTGATGACATAGAAGACGAACTCGATCAGACAACAGAGCTGTTGTCTTCCTTTGCCAATGAGAACCACCTTAATTTTATAATAGATACTTTTAAAAGCGGCGAGGCATTTCTTTCCGCTTTTGTTCCTTATACTTATGATATGGTATTTATGGATATATATATGGGCAACGGCATGACCGGTATCGAAACCGCATGTAAAATGCGTGAAACAGACAATCGTTCCCTGCTAATTTTCCTAACTACCAGCACAGATCATATGGGAGATGCATTCTCTGTTCATGCGTTCGATTATATAGAAAAGCCCATTGTTCCTAAGAAGCTGTTTTCGTGCCTAAAGGATTGTCAAAACCAATTGCCAAAGCAGGAGGAATATCTGGCATTTACCGCAAACGGTGTGAATATCCGTCTATTTTACAGTGAAATTGCGTTTTTGCGATCTTCCGGTCACTCTACCATTATCTCCTGCATATCCGGTCGGGAATATGCCCCGTATATCTCTTTTTCCAAATTAACAAGTGATATTGCCCAAAGCGGATATTTTCTTTTGGTAAGCAGAGGTATTCTGGTCAACATGAATCACATTGACGGTTTTACAGGAAAGAACTGCCTGTTACATAATGGTCTAACTGTGCCGATCACAATCCGAAAGCAAAAACAGTTAGAACAGATCTGGCACAATTATAATTTTTCAAAGCTGCACCATGAAGCAGCAGAAAGGAATTAATAACAATGAATTTTCTAACTGAGCTTGTACAATTTCTCGTTCTGATTCCATCTGCAATCTTATGTCTGCTGCCTATGAAAAATCAGCTTATCATCTCTGTTCGGAAGCTGTTATTGGCAGGAACTACCCTTCTGTCTGTGGTGATTACCGTCTGTGCCTGTCTGGCTGCAATTACAAATATATCCACAAATGTCATCTTATTGCCTGCCGCTCTGCTTCTTTTTGTCGCATACCACAGAATGCTGAAAACGCATTTTTATGTGAATCTGTCTATATTCCTGCTTGTAATGGCATTGATGTCTTTTCCTGCGAACATTTCACTTGCCATTGATTGTCAGCTTCATCCTTACGAAAACGCTGCAATCCATTGTATGACCTGTAATCTATTTCAGTTAGCCTTCAGTTTTCTTTTTGTGTTCCTGTTTGGTCATATTTTCTGGCATTTTTTCAGTCAGCTCATTGATAAGATCGATTCTGCAAAAGTCTGGATCGTAACCTTTCCGGTTCCTTTGATATTTACGTTGTTAAATATTCTGATGCGTCCTCATGAATATAAAACTATACTTATGACCAGAGTGTATCATATGTATCTGTGTTACCTCTGCCTTGCCTTTTTCCTTCTCGCCGTAATCTATGTGATCTTTTATATGGTGGCTATGGAACTTCTCCGCAATGCCCAAAATGAAGAACGCATCCGGCTATTTGAAATGCAGGAGAGCCAATATTATGCCCAGCAACGCTATATCACAGAATCATCCCGTCAGCGTCATGATTTTCGCCAGCAGCTCTTAAGCATGGCATCCATGGCACAGAATCAGGACTATGCTGCCTTAACAAAATATCTTTCCGGCTATCTTTCTACAATGCCGGAAACCATAAATACCTACTGTACAAATGTTCCGATCAATGCCCTGTTGAATTACTATGCCGCTTTCATGGAACAGGAAGAGATTAAATGCAACTGGAAGATCCGCCTGCCTCATGAACTGCATATCACAAATACAGAATTATGCAGTCTCTTAGGAAACCTTCTCGAAAATGTCTGTCACGGCTGCAAAACACTTCCTAAAGAGAAACGCTTTCATTCCCTTACAATCCAGATGGAACACGGAAACTGTCTATATATTGTTTCTTCCAATAGCTTTGACGGTATTGTTAAGAAAAAAAACACAGCTTACCTTTCCACACAAAAGGGAGGCTCCGGCATCGGTCTTTCCTCCATTGCCGCCATTGCAGACAAGTATCAGGGAATCGCACAATTTTCCCATACCGAACGGGATTTCATATGCAATATTGTACTGAAAAATCCGGACTCTTTTGATACCGGGATGCAATGATCCCGGTTTTGATCATATGGTATATCTATTCCATAATCTCTAAATTCTCTTCTATCACAGTTGACAGTTTCAGATACTTGTCAATCTTATCGATCAATATCTGATTCTCTCCAATCTCCTGATTGAGAAGCATGGAATTGAGCATCTCAAACCGATTCTCATATTCCTCTGCCTCTCCTTTTGCCTTCATTGCCTGGCTCTCATATACCTTCGTCTGCTTCGTATTGCGTTCCGGCATCTCATACAACAGATTCTCTCCATGGAACAGAACAAATTCTTTCATGTAATATCCCGGCACCACTTCCATCATCCGTGCCACTTTATTACAGTCCGGCTTCTCTACTCCTGACTGGATTCCGTAATGGAATGCAATCTGCCTTCCCGCCTTATCCTTGGTCACCACATAGGTCATCATGAAAAGATCCTTTGGCAGCTTCATATATTTCTTAAAATTCCGGAAGAACGGGAATAGAATACCACGCTTCACAAAATACTCCACCTGTCCCTTGATCCATGCAATCTCCTGCTGCTCTAACTTCGGCTTCTTGCTTAAGAACAGAAGCATTGCCGCTTGGCACATATCATCCTTTAATTCTTCCGTTATCATCTGTTCATACAGATCATCAAAGAACACAGCCGGGATATCATCATCTTCCACGAGATAAGCAAATGCTGCCCGCTTGAAAAATGCCTTGATCACCATACCCCTGCGCTTCTTACGTAGATATGATTCAAACACACGGAATACATCCTTATGCCATTGCTCCGTATATAAGGTCTCACACAAAATGTTCTCTTCAAATAAGTCTAACCTTGTCAGCCGGCTGCTGGCACGCTTCCACAGCTTGATCATGTCCTGCACGCCACCTTGATAATGATCGATCAGATAACTTAACACATCTACCGTATCCTGTCCCATCCGGTAGAGATAATCCGCAACCGAGATCAGCGTCTCTTCTTTGGCATACTGTGAAAATTCTTTCATTGCACTTACCAAAAGTGCCAGATTCTCCGGCATCACTTCCTGATAGCCAAATCGTTTTACTGCCGCATATGCCTTATCATACAGACCACACATAATGAGATAGTTCATGTAGTCTGCCGCATCTGCCGGCAATACATAATCCATATCCACCCGATCAAGATAACTTCTTAAGATATCCATGTCCAGATGTTCCCTGTAATATTGAACAATACCGTAGATTGCCTGCTGCTTCGTCTCTTCACTGATCTCCTTAAATGCGAGCAGATCTCTGGCAATATTCACCTCCTTGGCATTCGTTGCATCATATGCTTTCATCTCATCATACCGGTATAACACATACCGGTAATCATCCCCTGCATACATACCAAGAATCTCCATATATTCTGACTCATCCACTAACTTCTGCAGCTTATATGGAATCGTACTGATATATCGGTTCTGATTCCGGTCTACTAACGATACAACCGCTGACTCTGTGATCATGTCCACATACGCAACATGATTCACAACCGGTACGATCTGTTCCTTCTCTAATTCCTTATGTGATATCACAACTGCCACAATGTTCTCGTTAACCACAGTTAATTTTCTCTTAAAGATCACATTCACAAGGCTTGCCGCAAAATGAGGGGTAACCGCCTGCGGACGCAGGAACTCGCCATAGATCACACTTAAGTCATCACTCATTCTGCCTTTCACAATCTGCCCTTCCATAAATGCCATCATGTTCGGCAGATATTCCTCATACTGTCCAAGATATCTTCTCTTGTTCTGTATCACATTCGCATACAGATATGCATACTCTGCATCCGTGAGACTGCTCTTATAATTAAAATACCGCAACACGGAATCCGGAATCACATCATAATGACTCTTATCCATACTGTGCAGATAATTCTCCTGAATACCAACCAGCTTATATCCGCATTTGATACCCTCTAAATAATAATCATGGTAACGATGCTCTATCTTGCCTCCACGAATCAGCATACTACATATAATACGGATGATCTCCGGTTTGTTCGTATATTCATAAATGGTTGCAAGCAGGGAAAATATCTGTGCATGGAACTCCCGCTGTCTGCCCGCCAACTGTATAAATTCCTCTTCCGCCTCCTTACTCAGATAATGATTGCGCAGGCCAAACCGGACTGCCGCAATCTCAACCGCAGTTAATTTCTTAAGTAATAACGGATCCTGATTCAACAGATCACATACCTCAATCGCCAGAACCGGACTATTATAACCGCCCAGATACAGCCCTTCGATCTGGCTGAACAGCCATTGTTTGTCCTTCTGGTATCTCTCATCTAAATATATCAGGAGCCAGAAATAAAAGAGCTTATTCTCCTCCGTTGTCAAAGCCTGTTCGATCTCTTCACACGCACCGACAATCTGTCTCGCATCCTTTGATAGTAATGCCTTCAAATACAGATAATAACAATGCTCCTTGCGTCCCTCCACCGCCTTGTCATAATCTGCTTCCATTCGCCGGATCTCTTGTCCGGCATTCTCCTCCTGTCCGGCAAGAATACTCATATGTAATAAACCTAACTTATACAAGCCTGTCTCCGGCTCTAATGCGATCAGGTTATGTAATGCCTGTCTCGTCTTCTCAATGAATTGTTCTAACGACATCAGACCAATCCGGTAATCAATATAATTATGGAATAATGCCGCAACTTCCAGCTTCTTAAGCCGTCTGTCGTGATCCCGGTGTACTAACACACGTGAACCTTCTTCTGCCGCCTTCACTACTACATTCACTATAATTCTCTGATACGTATTCTCAATAATGATCTGTCCCTGTGCCTGCTTATTCTCATCTAATTGTTCCGGATCGATCGAATAAGAGATTGCACAACGGTCCTCCTGAAAATCCATACTGCAGATTGACTGCTGGTGAACCTTAATAAACCTTGCATCGGTATACACTCTCATCCTGCAGTATCCCCATGTATTCTTACGCAACACCAATTCATGTTCTTCCTGCATCTTCGGAAAGCGGAATTGGAACCGGTCATGCTCTACCTGCAAGGTCAATGCACGTTTCTTATGGATATATACAAGAAATTCTTCCAATGCCTGATCCTTATCTAACGAATCTTTCAGACTACGGTAAGCCTCTAAGTATTCCGTCTGTCCGGCTAACAGCGTCTTCGGAAACTCCTCCGAATGAAATGTCTGCAATGCTTTGTTCCAATCTGTCTCGGCCAATGCTGAGAACTTCATCAGATCCTCCAATGCCACTCCATTCACATCAATAAACGGTGCTACAATCTCAATATTATATGGAATCGTCATCTCTGTTCCATTCCCGATCAAGCGGATAACTCCATCATATACACTGCCCCGTTTTCTGCTTGTCGCATCAAAAGAAAATACAATCTCTCCCTTCTTACCAACCAGACTATGCTCTGAAAGCGTCAACAAATAAGCGTCATCATAGACCATCATCTTCATTGCAACATCATTAGAAGATGTTACCTTGACGCTCCCATTATAGACGCTTCCTGCTTCTATCTTTAATTGTAAATACTGCTTGGAAAGCTGGATCTCCGGGTACTCTACATAGAAATCCCCTTTCGCATATTGTTCGACTTTACTCTTCATTCGTATTACCTTATTTCTCTTGATGTTTCATAGGGTTCAATGTTATAATTATATCAAATTTTGTCTGATAAGAAAAGGACAAATGGAAAGAAGGATAATTTTATGAGTACAGTAGCACAATCCTTTCACGGAAGCGATCTTGAAGTAATTGCCAAACGTTATCATATAGACCAGAACTCAATTGTTCCATATGCATCTAACGTCAATCCGCTTGGCATTTCACCAATGGCACGTCAGGCGATCATTGACAATGTGGATGCGATTCAGGCATATCCTGACCGGGATTATGTAAGCCTTCGCCAGTCTATCTCCAATTATTGTGGTGCCAGCCCGAATCAGATCATTTTGGGTAACGGAACTTCTGAATTGATCAATCTGACTATTAAGACCATTGCACCAAAAGAGACTCTGATTTTAGGTCCCACCTATTCGGAGTATGGCCGTGCCGCCCAGCTTGCAGGCAGTCAGATTCACACTTATATGCTGAAGAATCTGGATGATTTTGAATTAGACGTGGACATGTTCCTAAAAGCTCTTCATGAATCCATTGACCTATTGATCATCTGTAACCCGAATAATCCAACCAGCAAAGTGATTACTAAAGACCAGATGGATATCATTCTTGCCCGTTGCCTAGAACTCAATATATTTGTTATGGTAGATGAGACTTATGTCGAATTTGTCAAAGACGTACATTTAATCTCTTCCATCGCACTGACGAAAAAATATGACAATCTTATCGTTCTTCGTAGTGTCTCCAAGTTCTTTGCCTCCCCGGGACTTCGTCTTGGCTATGCGATCACGAACAACGAGGACTTTCTTGAAGCAACTGCCAACGGTAAGACCCCTTGGAACATCAATGTATACGCCTCGGTTGCCGGTGTCATGTTCGAAGATGATCATTATATCAGTCTGACTAAGAGCCTGATCCAGACAGAACGGAATCTTGTCTATTCCGCTTTATGTAGCCGAAAGACGATCAAAGTATTCAAACCGGAAGCAAACTTTGTACTTATCAAGTTACTAAAAGAAGACCAGACCGCTTCTGATGTATTTGACTATTGCATCAAGCGTGGCTTCATGATCCGTGACTGTACTGACTATGAGGGACTTGGTGATAAGTATATCCGCTTCTGTTTCATGAAGCCAGAGCAGAACGATAATGTGGTGAACACTATCCTTGAGATCGTATAAGCTATCACCCTTGCACAGCGTAAGTGAAGACGGACGCACGAAATGTTAGGTTGTGAATCGGTTGCAAGAATATAACATATCATCGCAGTCGCTACTCATCACTCGCAGCGGTACTAGGCTCGAAAACACCTCGCCAGCGCTGCTCTCTTTCGCACTAGAGTTCATGCGTTGCATTCACTAAGTGCTCAAGGAAGTACCGGCGGTTCTGAAG
>Ga0129310_1001234_pt1 | contig 23366 bp, 18 predicted proteins | sample Go1ome_2_FD_94433 | JGI IMG/M metagenome (GOLD analysis project Ga0129310, IMG submission 94433) | Western lowland gorrila individual fecal microbial communities from Wisconsin, USA - Go1022A metagenome | ecosystem: Host-associated > Mammals > Digestive system > Large intestine > Fecal | place...
AAACATAATAACGTAAATATCGGTTGCAAGGATATAACACTTATCATAAGCAGGTACTTCAGAACCGCCGGTACTCGGCGAGGTGTTTTCGAGCCTAGTACCGCTGCGAGTGATGAGTAGCGACTGCGTTGATATGTTATATTCTTGCAACCGATTCATAACCTAACATTTCGTGCGTCCGTCTTCATTTACGCTGTGCAAGGGTTAAAGTTTATTGGGCAGAAGATTTCTCAGCCTTGTTATACTGCCTCAGCGAGTTAACAACAATGGTAACACCAAGTGCGATCAAAAGGATTGCGATAATCAACTGTAACCCTTCTACTAAGAAAGTAGCACTTCCGGCACTGATTGCTTTTACCAAACCAATGGTTCTTTGTACTAATGCAGTAAATGTTACACAAAGCATGATGATCAATGGAGGGAACAACATCTTGTTGCTTCGTCCGGTTACCTTCATGAATACACAAAGGGTGATCAATACAAGTGCACTTAACAACTGGTTAGCAGACCCGAATAATGGCCAGATATTTGCATATCCGATCTTGGTAAGAACATATCCACATACTAAGGTGATCAAAGTTGAAAAGTAAGGATTGCAAAGTACCTTCTGTGCTCCGGAAGCATTCTCCATATCATCTGGTAAGAATAACTCCTGGAAACTCATACGACCGATACGTGCTACGGCATCCAGACTGGTAAGAGCCAGAGCAGATACACACATAGTCATAAAGCACTGGGCAACATATACCGGAATTCCGAAGCTTTCCATGAAGCCTGCAACACCGTGGCTGAAGATCTGGAATGGAGTACCAACAGCGGCTGTACCATCAGCAGCAGCAGCGGCACCGGCAACACAAAGTGCGATAACGGCAAGAAAACTCTCCAATACCATAGCACCATAACCAACTTTTAACATATCTTTCTCGTTTGCAACGGTTTTAGAAGAGGTACCACTTGATACTAAGCTGTGGAAACCGGATACCGCACCACAGGCAACGGTTACAAACAAGATTGGGAACATGGTTCCAAGATTCTCATTGGTGAAACCGGTATAGACCGGTAAGTTCATGGTAGGATGTGCCATGAATAATCCGAGAACGGCACATGCGATCATACCGATGAACATGAATGTTGTCATGTAATCACGCGGCTGCTTCAATAACCACATTGGAAGTACAGAAGCAAATGCAATGTAGATAAATGTGATATAAGTCCAGGCATCTTTACCTGCAGTAATTGGAAGCATCATACCAATTGCCAATGCAGCAACGGTAAATACAAGACCAACAACGGTCTGTTTCCAGCCTTTTAATTCGAACTTCTTCTGGATTAATCCAAGGACAACGGCAAATCCAATGAAGATTAAGGAAATGCTTCCGGCAGCACCGTTACTCTTGGCTGTCTCAGCAAGCACCGTCTCACCGGCTTCTGTTACGGTATAAGCGTTAAATGTTCCGGCAACCATATCTGCGAAAGCAGCGATTACTAATAAAGTAAACAACCAGCAGAACAAAAGGAATAATTTACGTCCAAGGCGGCCGATATATTTCTCAATGATCAATCCAAGAGATTTACCTTCGTTCTTGACACTGGCATATAAGGCACCAAAGTCTGTTACAGCACCAAAGAATACACCGCCGATGAGAATCCAGAGTAATACCGGCAACCAGCCAAATGCTGCTGCCTGAATGGCTCCGGTTACAGGACCGGCTCCGGCAATGGAACTAAACTGATGGGCAAATACAGTCCATCCATTTGTTGGAACGTAATCTTTTCCGTCGTTTTTTGCTACGGCAGGTGTGATTGCAGTCGGGTCAATGCCCCATTTCTTGGCAATCCATCTTCCGTATAAAGTGTAAGCTGCCACCAGAACTACGATGGCGATCAATACGATTACTAATGTGTTCATAGTATCCTTCCTTCCTCGTTTGAGTATATATAGTATATTTATGTAACAACCAGTCAAACTATCACTTATAAAAGGACTATGTATAATGTATAGAAAATAATCTATACATTAAAAAAGTCTCCAAGAGAAATCTCTTGAAGACGAATCAAATCCGCGGTACCACTTCACTTGCAGAAAAATATCTGCCGCTTAATCACAGCCAACACTGTGTAGTTCGATTACGGGAACTATCCGTATCTGGTTACTGGAGAATAGAGGTCTCATTCACTAGATCTGCTGGCAGGGGATACTTTTATAAATGTTGTTTACCACCTTTCACCGTACGTGGCTCGCTGAAAACAAGACCTTATAAAGCGTGTCCTGCATGATTGCATTTGCTGGTCGTTAAATTAACTGTATAATAGTCCCCTGTTTTTTATTTGTCAATAGTCTTTTTGAAAAAATTTTGATTTTTTTGATACATGAATTGTGATAGTTTTGTGATGACGGTTGACGGTATCCGTTTAAATGAGTATGATAAGTAACAAGATAATCACGTAAAAACAACAGGTTACTTTGATGTAGGCAATGATTAACAAAATAGAAATCAGGTGATGAATATGATAAAAGACCGGGATAAGACTTTATTAAAGGGAGTATTTTTAATTGTATTTTTTTATGTATTAGTGGAACATTTCAGTATTGTGAAGGCAGTGCTGCTGACCTGCTATAGGGCAATCTCTCCGCTGATCTATGGTATGGCAATTGCGTTTATTGTGAATCTGATCGTTGTGAAGTTAGAAGAACATATGAAGGGTGGTATTTTTGAGAATCAGGCATTGAAGCGAACCACTTCCATTATTGTGTCGTTTTTGATCGTGATCGGAGTGATTACCATTGTGTGCTTCAATGTGATTCCGGGTATTGTGGATAGTGTGAAAGAGATTACCAGACAGGCACCACAGGCATTTGATACGGTATTAGCATTTTTAGAGAAGAATTTTGGCGTATCACCGGATATTGTGAAGGAGATACAGAATTTCCAATTAGATGAGAATATGTTAGATAGTATGTTTGGATTGATGAAGAACCAGTCTGTAATGCAAGCATTGAAAGCAAGTGGAAGTGCAGTCGGAAGTGTCGTATCGGTTGTGACAAAGCTGTTTATTGGAATATTCTTTGCATTCTATATTCTGGCAAAGAAAGAGTCTATCAATGCGTATATCCATCGCTTGATGGAGACGTATCTGCCGAAAAAGATAGCAGATGGTTTAGAGAATTTTGGACATATTACGTATGAGACGTATGCGAATTTCATATCCGGACAGTGTTTGGATGCAGTCATCCTTGGATGCCTTGTAACAACCGGTATGGGAATTTTGGGACTTTCTTATCCAATTCTGGTTGGTGTAGTAGTTGCAGTTACAGCGCTAATTCCAATTGTTGGTGCTTTTTTTGGAGGAACAGTAGGTGTATTTTTACTGATCATGGAGTCCCCTGTGAAAGCGCTTACGTTCTTGATTCTATTCCTTGTATTGCAACAGATTGATAACCGGTTGATTTATCCGCACATTGTAGGCAATGCGATTGGTATTCCGTCTATTCTGATCTTTGCAGCAATTATTATTGGTGGTGAGTTCAGTGGTGTGATCGGTATGTTCCTTGGCATTCCATTTACCGCTGTGATCTATACGCTGCTGGAACAGGATATGGAGAAACGCCGACGGAGAAAAGAACAGGCGGCTACACCAAAGGAATCTGAATAATCTGCATATCATAAGAGATATTACCATCCGGATAAAAAGGCCAGACGGTATTCCGGATGCGTAAGGGAAGCTTGCGGGCAGCAAGATCGTCCAATGCCTGTCTGGCTCCTTCGATTGATGAGCGGTTCGGATCATTCGTGCGTTGTTGTTCTAATCCGATCCAAACGGTTCTGGTGGCGCAGGATAGAAGCCGGGTGTTTAATTCTGGAATCAATTGGTCATTTTGTTCTTTCAGATAATTCATGTAGTTTGCTTCTGCCATATCGCATATAGAAGGATCGAAAGAATGAAATATACTGTCTCGAAGGTTCACGTCAAAGGCATGATAGATATACGAATACATTGCCAGTAGCTGGCTGTGTACGCCAAAGCAACACACATAGTCATAGCTCCTTTCAGGTAAGGAGAAAGGGCGGCGGTGTGCCAGTTGTTCATTTACAAGAGAAACAGCACGCTTGGCAAAGGACTGAGGTGAGAGTTGTTCCTTACTTTCTGCCAGGTAGAATTGCAGCTCGTCGCATAATTCCATATAATGTTCGTCTGTAATTCCAATCAGGCTTTCTGACAGGCAGGAGATATCCGGATGTTCCGTCAGGTGATAGGTATGAAGTGCCTGCTGCATACTGTTAGAATTCGAGTCCAATAAGGTAATATGAGAATAATGTGGAAGCAATTGCTGCAGATCAAGGTCGTTGCAGGCTCCGGCACCCACGATCAGAAGAGTTGGCAGCCAGTCGGAATCTGCCATGTTGGCATGGAAAGAAAGCGGGAGTGTGATCTGATTCGTTTCTTTAATTAGTGATTGAGTTAATTCTTCCCGGTAGTTTTTCCAGTTTGTATAGGCATTGGGAATAATGAAATGCTGTTGCAATTGATCATATAGATGCATAGTGTTCCCCTCTCATATTTGTGAATCTTATATTGTTCGCATATGAACCGATTATATCGCACTGTATAAGAAAAATCCACCTTGAAAAAGGGTATCATACATATTATACTTGATAGAGCTATCACGTACAAATTATAAGATATTTGAACGGGATAGCACAATATATAGATTAGAAAGATGATAAGAATATGGATAAGAAAAAGAGATATTTGACAACAACGCAGATGATTATAATAAGCTTCTTTGTTACGGTTTTTATTGGTGGTGTGTTACTATCCTTACCATTTGCATCAGCGAGCGGGAGGGCAACTCCTTTTATAGATGCACTATTTACGGCGACAACGAGTGTTTGCGTGACCGGATTGGTTGTAGTTACTACAGCAACCCATTGGAGCCTGCTTGGAAAGATCATTATCTTAATATTGATCCAGATTGGTGGACTGGGTGTAATTACAATTACTACAACGCTGATGGTTGCTGTGGGTAAGAAGATATCTTTAAGCAGCCGGATTCTGCTAGGGGATGCTTTTAACTTAGAAACATTAAAGGGGCTTGTGCGTTTTTTGCGTAGAGTATTCCGGGGAACATTTATTGTAGAAGGGGTTGGAGCACTGTGCTATGTACCGGTATTTGTTCCGGAGTATGGAATGATACGTGGAATCTGGTATTCGGTCTTTCATGCCATATCCTCTTTTTGTAATGCAGGAATTGATATTGTGGGAGACTCCAGTTTTGTTCCATATGTGCATAATGTATGGGTGAATGTAGTGACGATGGCACTGATCATATTCGGTGGAATTGGGTTTGTAGTGTGGTGGGATGTGCTGCACGTGATCAGAGAAAAGCTTGCCGGGGCAAACAGAGGAATGTTTAACATGTTGGCATTACATTCGAAAATTGCACTTACCATGACAGTTTTTTTGATTCTGTCCGGAACTTTACTTTTTGCATTGTTTGAGTGGAGTAATCCGTTGACAATAGGTGATTTTACACCGGGGCAGAAGCTGCTTGCAGCCTGTTTTCAGTCTGTGACAACGAGAACAGCGGGAATTGCAACGATTTCCCAGAAGGGCCTGACTGTACCGTCAGTGATTACTTCTATGTTTCTGATGTTTATCGGAGGATCTTCTGTTGGAACGGCTGGAGGAGTGAAGGTAACAACGGTAGCAGTTGTGGCACTTAGTGTGGCGGCAACGGTACGAGGGAATAATGATGTAACATGTTATGGAAGACGAATATCAAACCAGATTGTCAGAAAATCAATTGCGATTATTTTCATCAGCTTCCTGGCAAGTATGGTTGCAATTATATGTATGTGTATACTGGAAAGCGGAGAAAGTGTAGACATTATTTTCGAAATCTATAGTGCGTTGGGAACCGTTGGTCTTTCAAGAGATTACACGGCAACCATTGGGTTGGCGGGTAAGATCATATTATGTATCTGTATGTTTTTAGGAAGAATAGGTCCGATTACTATGGTGATCGCCTTTACGATGCGGGATACAAAGACTGCATTACGGCTTCCGAAAGGAAAAATAACAGTAGGATAGGAGATTAGAATATGAATAAGAAAGAAAAGAAATCATATGCAGTATTTGGGTTAGGCGAGTTTGGACGAAGTGTGGCATTGGAATTGATGAATGCCGGTGCGGAAGTTATGGTGTTAGATGTAGATGAAGACCGGGTATCCGATATGGCAGATGATGTAACGCTGGCAATGCAGATTGATGCAACAGAGGAGCGGTCTTATGAAGAACTGGGGCTGTCAAATATGGATGGTGTTGTGATTGCAATGACCGGCTGCTTAGATGCCTGTATTATGGCAATCTTAGAGGCAAAGGATGCGGGGGTACCATTTATTCTGGCAAAGTCACAGAACAAAACACAGGCATTGATCTTTGAGAAGATCGGAGCAGATAAGATTGTGAGTCCGGAGCATGATGGTGGTGTGCGGGTCGCAAGGAATATTATGGCGGGTAATTTCTTAGATTTTATTGAATTATCGAATACGCTCCGTATGGTAGAGATTACGATCCGGCCGGAGTGGGTAGGGAAGACGTTGAAGGAATTGTCTTTGCGGCAGAAAGAGAAGATCAATGTTGTGGCATTGCGAAAGGATGGAGAGCTGACGACTGATATTGATCCGGATATTCCTTTGCGTGAGGGCGATACCATGTTGATTACAGTAGATAAGATGTATTTAACAAAGTTACAGCAGTAGGAGGTATGGCGTGAACCAGGCGGCAGAATTAAGAGAAAGAATACAACATGAAGTCCTTTTGATGGATGGAGCAATGGGAACTTATTATAGCAGGCTGCATCCGGAAATGGGAGAAGCGGAGTATGCAAATGAGGAGCATCCGGAGTGGATTATGGAGATTCATAAGCAGTATCTGCAGGCAGGCGCACAGATTCTTCGGACGAATACCTTTGCCGTCAATCATATGTTGTTTGCAAAGGAGCAGATACCGGTGGTGTTGTCTGGTGCCGTAGAATGCGCAAGAAGTGCTGTGGAGCAGTACCGGAAAGAAGAGGATACGGACCGATCAATATGGATTGCTGCATCGATTGGACCAATCCGTTATAGTGATGAGCAAGAAGAACGCGATGTGATGCAGGAGTACCGGATGATCGGGGAGTGCCTGCTTGAACTTGAAATACGGATCTTTGTACTGGAGACGTTTGATGATTGGAAGATGACGAAGCGGATCTCTGAGATGCTACGGGAATGGGCTGCGGTACAAGGAGAAGACATCTATATTCTGGCACAGTTTTCTGTGAATCGGGGCGGATATACCAAGGCAGGATACAGTATGCAGCGTCTGGTGTCGCAACTGGAACAGGTAAAGTCTTTGGATGGCTTTGGTTTTAACTGTGGTATTGGAGCGGCACATATGAACCAGTTATTGGGAAAGGTTTATTTTCAGAAGGAATGTACGTTGAGTGTTTTGCCGAATGCTGGATATGACCACATGTTGCGTGGCAGACAGGTATATGTGGATCATCCGGATTATTACAGTGCCATGATGAGACAGATTCTGCAAAATGGTGCCAATATCGTAGGCGGATGCTGCGGAACGACACCGGAATATATCCGAACCCTTGCAGAAGTATTGCGGGAGCAGGAAAGACCGCACAGCAAGCAGATTCAGGCGGTACATAACGAGCAGGCAGATGACAGAGAACCGAATCCATTTATTGAGAAGTTAGAGCAGGGCAGACGTGTCTATGTCGTAGAGATTGATTCTCCATTTAATGGAAAGGCAGAGAAGTTCTTAGAGGCAGGATACCGTCTCAAAGAAAATGATGTCGATCTGGTGACAATATCGGATTCGCCGATGGCAAGACCACGGGCGGAAGCTTTTGAGATGGGAATCTATCTTGCCAATAAGACAGGTGTCAGGGTCATGCCACATGTAAGCTGCAGAGACCGGAATGTAATCGCTTTAAGATCCTCTATGTTAGGTGGGCATATCAATGGAATACGGGATATGCTGATCATTACGGGGGATCCGGTAGCAAGAGATGACAGAGGAACAATCTCCGCTGTGTTTGACTTCAATTCAATCAAATTAATGGAATATGTTTCGAACATGAATGAAGAGGTATTTACCGGGGAGCCGTTTTACTATGGTGGAGCACTCAACTATGCTGGTGTGAATATCGAAGCGATTGCGGGAAGAATGAGGAAGAAAATGGAGGCGGGCTGCCGATATTTTCTGACACAGCCGGTATATTCAGAGGAAGATATTGTAAGAGTCCGGGAACTTAAAAAGATGACCGGTGCTAAGATCATATTAGGAATCATGCCACTTGTGAGTTACAAGAACGCATTATTCATGAAGAATGAGATGCCAGGGATTCAGGTGCCGGAAGAGATTCTTTCCCAGTATGACCCGGATATGTCAAGGCAGGCTGCAGAAGCAGTGGCAGAGTCGGTCAGCGTAGAGATTGGCAGAAAAGCAATGGATTTCGCAGATGGATTTTATCTGATGACTCCATTTAACCGTGTGGATCTGGTGAACCGGATCATACATCAATTAAGAGTGTTAGATGAGAATTAGGTAGGAAAAGGTGGTAGAAAGATGAGTGCATTTGTAGAATTTCAGGATGTGGGGAAATGCTATGGCACAGGAAGTATTGCAATCCACGCACTTTCCCATGTGAATTTTCAGATTGAACAGGGAGAATTCTGTATTATAGTAGGTGCCTCTGGTGCGGGGAAGACGACCATTCTTAATATATTGGGTGGTATGGATACACTGACCGAAGGACATGTCTACTTGGATGGTAAAGAGATATCGAATATGAACAAGAAGGAGCTGACTACCTACCGGCGGTATGATGTTGGCTTTGTATTTCAGTTCTATAATCTGGTCGGCAATCTGACGGCATTAGAGAATGTAGAATTAGCATCACAGATCTGTAAGGAACCGTTGGATGCAAGGGAAGTATTGACGGAGGTTGGCTTGCAGGATCGTATGATGAATTTCCCGGCACAGTTATCCGGTGGAGAACAGCAGAGGGTTGCGATTGCAAGAGCACTTGCGAAGAATCCGAAGCTTCTGTTGTGTGATGAACCGACCGGAGCACTTGACTATAATACCGGTAAGGCGGTATTGCAGTTATTACAGGATACCTGTAAGAATACAGGAACTACGGTCGTTGTGATCACACATAATCAGGCAATTACGGAGATGGCAGACCGGATTATTACTGTCAAGAGCGGAACGATTGCAGATATCCGTAAGAATGAACATCCGGTTGACGTGGCAACATTGGAGTGGTAAGTGATGGTGACAGTATGAAAAAAGGAATTCGTAAATCAATCATTCGGGAAATACGGGGAAGTTTTGGAAGATATATGGCAATTTTGCTGATCGTTGCATTGGGAGTTGGCTTCTTTTCCGGACTTAAGGTTGCACATGAGGCAATGGTGTATACGGCAAATCTGTATTTTAGAGACCTGAATCTGTATGATTATCATTTGCTATCCACGCTTGGCTTTGATGAGGAAAGTGCGGATTCCCTTGCAAAGAAAGAGGGCGTGGCACAGGCAGAGGGGAGTAAGAGCCTCGATCTGTTAATTAATACAGCAGATGGTGCAGAGCATGTTATGAAGTTAATCTCCGTACCGGAGAAGATTAATCTGGTACAGGTGACTGCCGGAAGAATGCCGGAGCAGGCAGATGAATGTATTGTAGATGAACATTTTTTCAATAAGGAGCAGCTCGGTGAGACACTGACGGTATCGGATGCAAATGATACGGATGATAAGAAACTGGTAACACAGAAGATATATACGATCGTGGGTATATGCCGGTCTTCTCTGTATACGATGTATGACAGGGGGACGACATCCGTTGGTGATGGGCATCTGGATGCGTTTGTCTATGTGCCGAAGACTACATTTGACATGGATTACGATACAGATATCTATGTAGCCTTTGACAAAAGTGCAGATATGACAATCTATTCGGATGCCTATGACAGTCTGATGGAAGAAAAAGAGGATGTCTGGAAGGATTATGCACAGGAAGAGGCAGATACAAGATACGACCGGATCTATGGGGAGGCACAGAAAGAGATTGACGATGCAGATGATACCTTAGCAAAGGAATCTGCAGATGGGGCAAAGGAGCTGGCGGATGCTGCAAAGGAATTAGCCGATGGTAAGAGCCAGGTCGATGACGGAGAAACGGCAATTGCCAAGGCAAAGAAAGAGATTGAGAAACAGGAGAAGACGCTGGACACCAAAGAGAAGGAATATAAGCAGGGACTTTCGGAGTACAAGAAGAATTACAAATCATATCAGAGTGGAAAGAAGGCATACGAGGAAGGTCTTGCCACATATAATAGCCAATATAGTGCTTATGAGCAGCAATTAACAGAGTACGAAGCAGGAAAGACTGCTTATGATAAGGCAGTGAAAGAATATCAGGATGGTCTGGCGCAGTATGAAGCCGGCAAGGCATATCTAAGTGAGCAGCAAAGACAGGAACAGGAACAGAAATTAACTGCGGCTAAATTACAACTGAATGCAACGGACACGTCGCTTACAACTGCAAAGACACAGTTAGATGCGGCGGCACAGGCGTTTGCAGAGAATAAGATAACCTTAGATGCGACCGGAAAGCAGCTGGCCAAAGCGGAAAAACAACTAAAAGGTGCAAAGAAACAATTTGACACGGCAAAGGCACAATTAGCAGATGGCAAAGAACAGATTCAGAAGGCAAAGGATACGATTGCTACAAAGGAAACGGAATTAACGGATGCAAAACAGAAGTTAGCAGATGGGCAGAAAGACTATGACGACGGAAAACGGGAGTACGATACGAAAGTTGCGGATGCAAAGCAAAAAATTGCAGATGCAAAGAATGAGTTGGAGGATTTAGAACAACCGGAAGTGTATGTACTTGGAAGAGAATCCAATACCGGCTATGCCAATTTTGAAAATGATTCTGCCATTGTCAATGGTGTGGCAAAGATATTTCCAATCTTCTTTTTCTTAGTTGCGGCATTAGTGTGTATGACTACCATGACGCGTATGGTGGAAGAACAACGGACACAGATCGGTGTCCTTAAGGCATTAGGATATTCGGAAGGAACGATCATTGGTAAATATATTGCCTATTCGGGAAGTGCGGCAGTAATCGGAGCCATTATTGGATACTTTGCAGGAACGTGGGCATTTTCCAATGTAATCTGGGTTGCCTACAAGATGTTATATGATATGGGTTCCTTACATTATGTCTGGAATGCCGGTCTGGCAGCAATTGCAATGGTTGTAGCATTGCTCTGCTCTGCGGGTACTACATTCGTTGCCTGCTATCAGGAGTTGCAGGAGATGGCAGCTATGCTGATGCGGCCGAAGGCACCAAAGGTTGGAAAACGGGTATTACTTGAGAAGGTTCCGGCAATCTGGGATCATTTGAAATTCTTAGATAAGGTATCCGTACGGAATCTGTTCCGGTATAAGAAGCGGTTCTTTATGATGATCATAGGAGTAAGTGGATGTACGGCACTGCTTGTGGCGGGTCAGGGTGTGAGAGATTCGATTGCAACGATCGCGGATACACAGTTTGACACCATTTCCCTGTATGATATGGTTGCGGCAGGTACGCAGATCGATGCAGTGGACGGTATGGATTCTTATGTACAGACGGCGCAGGGAAGTGCAGATGTGACAGCAGGGGATAAGGTTAAGAGTGTCAGTGTGCTCGTTCCAAAGGAAGAGACAGATTTTGGCTCTTATATGGATCTGCACACAAAGGATGGAAAGAAGGTTGCACTTCCGAAGGAACAGGAAGTAGTCATCAGCTACAAGTTAGCAGAAAGATTAGGAGTACAGATCGGTGATACCATAGAGATCCAGAACAGTGATCTGCAGGGTGGTACGGTAACGGTCAGTGGAATCTATCAGAATTATTTTAACCATTACGTGATCCTCAATGAAGCAACCTATCAGTCATTGTTTGGTGAGGAACCGGATTGGAATGCATTTTTTGTAAATGTCAAAGAAGGGGCAGATGCAGATGAGGTGGCTGCTGCACTTATGAAAGAAAAGGATATTAATTCTGTTACGATTAGTCAGGATCTTAAGGATAAAGTAGCAGACATGATGAGCAGTCTTAATTATATTGTTATGCTGGTCATTGCCTGTGGAGCAATGCTTGCATTTGTTGTCATCTATAATCTTAATAATATTAATATTACGGAACGGATCCGCGAGATTGCTACGATCAAGGTGTTAGGATTCTACAAGGAAGAGACGAATTCGTATGTATTCCGGGAGAATATGATACTGACATTGCTTGGCAGTCTGGTCGGACTGGTGATCGGTCATTATCTGCATGCGTTTATCATGAGTCAGATCCAGATTGATGCGATAGCATTTGATGTACATGTAACAGCGGTAAGCTATGGAATCAGTGTAGTGCTTACATTACTGTTCAATCAGATTGTGAATCTTTTTATGTCACGTAAATTAGAAGGAATTGATATGGCAGAATCATTGAAATCGGTCGAATAATGGTATTTACTTAAGAAAATGAAGAAAATGGATAAAAATATACATATTTTTGTTGACAATTGATATTAAAAGTGTGTATAGTTAAGTTATTCCAAAGGAGGACATTACACGGGTAGTGTCTTCTTTTTTATTTTATGCAAAAAAGGAGGGAGCAAGATGAATTTTTCAGAAATAGTAAGTAAAGTAGATGATTTTGTATGGGGACCGGTGATGCTGGTCTTGTTAGTGGGAACCGGAATTTATTTAACAATACGGACGGGATTTCTTCCATGGAGGAATCTTCCCTATGCACTGAAAAGTACATTGAGTAAAGAGGCGAGAACAAAGAGCAGAGGAGAAGGAGATGTATCTCCATTTTCTGCACTGACGACGGCATTGGCAGCTACAATTGGAACCGGTAATATTGTAGGTGTGGCAACGGCGATGGTATCCGGTGGCCCGGGTGCGTTGGTCTGGATGTGGATATCAGCCTGCTTCGGACTGACATCAAAGTTTTCGGAATGTATGCTTGCGATCAAGTATCGGGAAGTAAATGAGAAAGGTGAGATGTCCGGTGGACCAATGTACACGATGAAGAAAGCATTTAAACATAAGAAGTTTGGTAGTGTGCTTGGATGGTTGTTTGCATTCTTTGCGGTAGTTGCATCTTTTGGTATTGGTAATATGACACAGGCGAATTCAATCGCCTCTGCGTTAAATGAGACTTTTCACATTCCGGTTGCGGTGGTCGGCATTATTATAACAGTATGTGCGCTGTTGATCATAGTAGGAGGAATTAAGAGCATTTCCAAGGTATCTTCTATTGTGGTTCCGGCTATGGCAATCTTTTATGTGATCTGTGGTCTGGTAGTTATTATTGGTAATATCGGCAATCTGCCATCCGGTGTAGCCATGATCTTTTCGATGGCATTTAGTGTCAAGGCAGTTGCAGGTGGGGCACTTGGTACGGTAGTATCTTCTATGATGGGAGCTATGCGGTATGGTGTTGCAAGAGGTGTGTTCTCTAATGAGGCAGGTATGGGTTCTGCGGCTATCACAGCGGCAGCAGCAACCACTGATAATCCGGTACGTCAGGGTTACATCAATATGACAGGAACTTTCTGGGATACGATCGTGGTCTGTACGATCACCGGTCTTGCTATTGCATCTTCCGGTGTGCTTGGGATGACAGCACAGAGTGCAGTGGGAACCTATACGGTAACGGATAACCGGATGGTCATTGAGGCTTCGGCTAATCATAAAGTTACAACAAGTGAATATGATATGATCGCAGATAGTGACACACAGGTTACATTAAAGGGCAAGGATGCAACGATTGTGCTGACGCCATATGAAGGGGATGCAGATCTGATCGCAACCGGAGTAGCCAAAGCAGAAGTCGGAGAGGGTAGTATAACAGGAACCTGGCAGGGTGATGACAAGAACGTCTATAATTTTGGAAAGGACGGCTCTTACATCCGGGATGATCTGGTAGTTGGTTCTTCTCTTACGATTCAGGCATTTAAGACCGTGCTTGGTTCCGCAGGTGGCTGGTTAGTAGCAATCGGTATTACGCTGTTTGCATTTTCAACGATTCTTGGTTGGGAATATCATGGCGAGAAAGCCTTTGAATACATATTAGGAACGCATAAGTATAATATGATCTATCGTATTATTTTCTCTCTGGTTGCGTATATTGGGGCAACACAGACATTAGATCTTGTGTGGAACTTATCGGATATTGCCAATGCACTGATGGCAATTCCGAACCTTATCTGCCTGCTCATTCTAAGTGGTGAGATTGCACGGGATATGAAAGAATTCCAGAAAGTGATACAGGCAGAAAAAGCTGCGAAATAATTATTTATGATTATCGGACTGGCGTAGACTGACGATGAAAGAATTCATGCCGTTGGCACTTTCTACATGAATCTGTCCTTTGTGGTTGGCAACAATGGACTGTGCGATAGAAAGTCCGAGCCCGAAATGTCCGGCTGTCCGGCTGCGGGCTTTGTCCGAACGATAGAAACGCTCAAACAATCGGATACGTTCCGATTCAGGAATTTCATCACCGGTATTGCTTACGGTAAATACCAGATGGTGGGATTCCTTTTTTAATGTGATCTGAATCCGTCCATGTGGGCCGGTATAGGTCAGGGCATTGTCGATCAAGATACCGGCTAACTGCTGGATCTGTTCCTTGACACCGTAAAATGTCAGATCAGGGCTGATATCACTTTCCATGACAATGCCTTTTTCAAAAGCAATACTTTCCATAGGAAGAATCCGTTCTAATAAGGCGTCGCTGATACAGAAGTCAGACTTTTCTAATTCCTTGTCGGGTGTCTGGTCTAAGCGGGTAAGGGTCAGCAGGGAGGTGACAAGGTGATGCATGCGGTCACATTCCTGTTTGATGTAGGATAGCTGACGATTCTCACCAAAGGTATCACTTAGCAATTCGCTGTTCGATAAGATGACTGCGATCGGGGTTTTCAATTCGTGGCTGGCATCGGATATGAATTTACCCTTGGAGTATCGGATGAGAACACAGTAGAAGTGACGGACGGACTTAACGAAGGTGATACCATTTATTATCAGATGGCAGGTGGAACTTCTAACGAAACAGGAAGTACACCGGAAAATGGACAGATGCAGATGCCGGATGGCATGGGGGGCGGTGCCCCTGCGGATATGCCGGGTGGTGGAAATGGTGGTGCACCTTCTGGTGGAGGTCCGAATGGTGGAAATGGAGGCAGATCATGATAGCAATAGAGAATCTGTGTAAGACATATACAATTGGTGAAGAGACGGTCAAAGCATTGGATCATGCATCTCTTCATATTGCGGATGGAGAATTTGTCAGTATTATTGGTCCTTCCGGCAGTGGGAAATCTACGTTGATGAACATGATCGGCTGTCTGGACATTGCAGATGAAGGGGACTACTATTTAGATGGAATACGAATTGAGGAATATTCAGAAGATGAGCTGGCGAAGATTCGGAATGACAAGATTGGATTTGTATTTCAGAATTTTAATCTGCTAAGCAAGCTGACAGCAGAAGAAAATGTAGAACTGCCATTAGTGTATCAGAGAATCTCACAAAAGGAACGAAAAGAACGTGTAACAAAGGCATTAGAACGTGTCAGACTTGCTAACCGAAGAGATCACAGACCGATGGAGCTATCCGGTGGACAGCAACAGCGTGTTGCCATTGCAAGGGCTTTGGTGACACGTCCGTCTATGATCTTGGCAGATGAACCAACCGGTAATCTGGATAGCCATACCGGGGAAGAGATCATGCAGTTGTTTCATGAATTACATGCACAGGGCAATACGATTGTACTGATCACACATGACGAGGCGGTTGCGGATCAGGCACAACGAAAGATCCGAATCCGGGATGGAAAGGTACAGGAGGTGTGAGACGTGTTACTACAATCAGTCAAAATGGCGGTAAGTTCTATTTTATCGAATAAAATGCGGACATTTCTTACGATGCTTGGTATGATCATTGGTGTTGTTTCCTTAGTTGTATTAGTGTCTATTGTAAATGGTGCAACCGATCAGGTGACAGATTCCATTCAGGCGATGGGAACGAATCTATTGACGGTGCAGATACAGGATGATAAGGAGAATCCATTTACGGTAGATGAAGTAATGGAATTGACAGATCTGGATTCTGTTGCAGAGACGGCTGTGCTTTCACAGGGAAACGGGACAGCGAAGAGAGCACGGAATAGCGAAAGCATTACGATGTATGGTACAACCGCAGGTTATTACAATATTAAAGGATTGTCCCTTGCAAATGGACGGTTCTTAAAGCAGGCAGATCAGAATCAGGGAACGTATGTTGCTATATTAAATGCAACTGCGGCGGAAGAACTATTTGACACGACCCGATGTGTTGGCGAGGCCGTTTCATTAAACGGATATCATTTTACGGTGATCGGTGTGTTAGAGGAGGAAGACAGTACGGTGGGAAATGTTTCTGAACGGTTAGAGGCATATATTCCATTTTCTGTGTTGTCAAAGATCACAGGCAATAGCAGGGAAGTGACGAATTTCTATGTATCTTCTGCGGATGAAAACAGCATGGATCAGGTAGAACAGGAGATAACAGCGTATCTGTATGAACGTTTATCGGGAGACGAGGATGCATTCTCTGTAACGAATTCTTCTACGATCATGGAAACCATGAGCAGTGTAAATGATACAATGAAATGGATGCTTGGTGGGATTGCGGCGATCTCTCTTTTAGTAGGTGGAATTGGGATTATGAATATCATGCTGGTGTCTGTAACGGAACGTACAAGAGAGATTGGAATACGAAAAGCAATCGGTGCGAGAAAACGTACGATATTACTACAGTTCCTATTGGAAGCACTTTTAGTTAGTGTAATGGGCTGCATAATTGGTATTATACTATCTCTTGTTATTATTTTTGGAATCAATCATATATCTATATCCCTGAGTGCAAGCTTGTCATTGCAGGTTGTAGGGATCGCAATTGTATTTTCCATATGTATTGGTGTTGCGTTTGGCATCTATCCGGCACAGAAAGCAGCCAATAAACGTCCGATTGATGCATTGCGGTTTACTACATGATAAAATGATTTTTAGATAAAACGCATAAAATGATTTACGTTTTTTGTACATTGTGTTACAATAAATAGAAGATTGTAAATGATACCATTCGACAAATGGGGGTAGTTCTGTGCAAAAGATATTTCGAAAGAATGCGATTATAATTGTGACAATTGCAATATTGATATTATTTGCCCTAAATACCGTGGTTGCGGTGATCTCCTTGCGTAATCAGCAGTATCGGACATTTTCCAACAAATTGGATCAGATCATACAGACGATGAAGAACAATGATACCGAGTTAGATTCTATCAATGCCAATCTCAATGTGGACTATCTGACACGTGCGAAAGCAACGGCATATATATTAGAGCACAATGAAGAGGTGTTTGAGAGTGTGGCGCAGCTTAAGAATCTGGCAACGTTATTAGATGTGGATGAGATTCATGTCATTGATGATAAGGGCTATATCATTTATTCATCGGTTGCAAAGTATATTGGATTAGACTTTCATGATGACGATCAGACAGCAGAGTTTCTATCGATTTTGGAAGATTATGATGAGGCGAATTGTTATATACAGGATGAACGTCCGAATGCAGCAGAAGGCAAAGAGATGAAATATGTAGCAGTTGCCAGAAGAGGACAGAAGGGAATTGTTCAGGTTGGACTGGTGCCGGGAAGACAGGTGAAAGAAACACAAAGGAATACTTATGAATATATCTTTTCTCTGTTCCCGACCGATGAAGGAGAAGAATTGTTCTCCATTGATTGCAAGAAGGATGTGCTGACAGCACTATCTGGTGGGATGCCGGATACAGAATTGCAGCAACGCTATACCATGGAACGTTTTGCTGATTGTTCGAAAGGATCGATCAGGAAGAAGCAGGATGGAAGTTATTGGTATGTGGTGACAAGGGAATATAAGGATACATTGATTGGAGCGTCCATACCGGTTCGCGTCGTATTCCGCAATCTGGCATATAATATATTTATGACGTTATTCTGTCTTGTGTGTGTGGAAGTGATCATTTTAGTGCTGCTTAATTATCTGTTGAAGAGTAAGGTGATCAATGGTATACATGAGATCTTAAGAGACTTAGCGCGAATTACAGGTGGTAATTATGATGTAACTGTTACAGTGGGCGGTAATCCGGAATTTGAACAATTGAGTAAGGGTATCAATCAGATGGTGCAGAGTGTGATGAATTCATCTGACCGTATCGCAAAGATTATTGAGTTGAGCAGAATTCCATTGGTCGCATTTGAATATCAAACGGGCTGGGAACATGTGTATGTAACCAAAGGATTGAAAGAACTATTAGAGTTGTCACAAGATGATGTTGAGTATTTTTATGAGGATAAGCACAGATTTGTACAATGGCTTCGAGATATCATGGAGCATCCGATTGAGAAAGGTAGTGATACATTTCAGGTGAACGAGAATAAGTATGTGCGGATTCATCTAGCGGAAGAAAATGGAGGCTATCTGGGTGTTGTTACGGATGCGACAAAAGATGTAGAAGAACGTAACCGGATACATTATGAGAATAATCACGATCAGTTGACCGGTCTTAGCTGTTATCAGTATTTCAAACAACGGGCAGCGGGAATTATCAGAGCAATACAGCCGGGAGAGATGTATGCGGTTGTTATGATGGATCTCGATGCATTTAAGCAGATTAATGATAATTACGGGCATGATGTGGGAGACCGCTATCTGCAAAGTTTTGCCATGATGTTAGACAGTCAGCCGGAGGAACATTTTCTTCCTACAAGACGATCCGGGGATGAATTCTGTATGTTGGTACATGGATATTATACGAGAGAACAGATCAAAGAACAGTTGGAGCAATTCTGGCTGCGGTTGTTGAAAAGCAATGTGCAATTATCAACGGATGAATGGAAGGCAATCCAGTCTTCGGGAGGTTATATCTGCAGCACAGATCCTACGAGGGATATCACGGAATTATTGCATTTGGCAGATGAAGCTTTATACGATGCAAAGGAACACGAAAAGGGATTTTTCAGGGAGTATGGAAGAAAAGAGGAAGACAAAGGTGAATGAGAAACAGGATCTTTCTTATATTATGATTGAAGACAAGACAATTCCGGTTGTGTTAGAACGTAAGGAGAGAAAGACCTTGTCGATCGGAATACAGGAAGACGGTTCTTTGATGATTAAGGCTCCTTTGTATATGAAAAAGGAAGCCATTGAACGGTTTCTGAATCAGAAACGATATTGGATCTACAAACAGGCAAAGCGGATGGAAGATAATTGTAAGAACCAGATTGTTTACAGTAGAGAGCAGGAGCGTGTATTACGGCAACAGGCAAGAATCAAATTAACAGAACGTACGGATTATTATAAGAAGATTTTAGGCGTTGAGTATAAAAGAATACGGATTGCGGATCAAAAGACCCGGTGGGGAAGCTGCAGCAGTACGGGTACGATATCATATAATTGGCATTTGGTTTTACTTCCAGATGCCATTCTTGATTATGTAGTGGTGCATGAGTTATGTCATTTGCAGCATATGAATCATTCAAAGGATTTTTGGGATCTGGTGGAGTGTATTCTTCCGGATTATCGCAGTAGACGGAAATGGCTGAAAGAAAATGGAGAAAGATATTTGGCTACCCATACAGCAAAATAACAGATATTAATGTATCAGGAGCATTTTGTGAATGTATTTTGTATTATCGTAGGAACACACAGGAGAGATATTACATATAATAAGGTGATAGAGCGTGGAGGTCGGATATGAAACCGACGATCATTATTGATGCCGGACATGGCGGGTATGATAATGGAGCATCTTACAATGGCAGGAAAGAAAAGGATGATAATTTACGGCTGGCTTTAGCAGTAGGCAGTCTTTTGGAACAGGATGGATTTCCGGTTGTGTATACCAGGACGACGGATGTGTACCAACGTCCGATTGATAAAGCCAGAATTGCAAATGAAAGTGGCGGGGATTATTTTGTGTCATTTCATCGCAATTCCAGTCCAAATGCAAATGTGTATTCCGGAGTGCAGACTTTGGTCTATGACGATTCTGGAATTACGGGGCAGTTGGCAGGCAATATTAATGAACAATTGAAGAAAGTGGGTTTTGATGATCTCGGGATTCCAATCAGGAAAGATCTGATCGTGTTAAGAAAAACGAAAATGCCGGCGGTCTTAATTGAAGCAGGTTTTCTGAATAATGATGCGGATAACGAGATATTTGATGAGAATTTTGAGGCAATGGCACAGGCAATTGCAACGGGGATTGAGCAGACGGTCAATGAAGTTCAGACAGAAAAACGGTTTGGAGTGCAAGTGGGATTGTTTCGGCGATACGAGAATGCGATGTACCTGTTCAATAAGTTGATAAAGGAAGGATATTATGTACAGATTCGTGTCTATAATGGCTTGTATGCGGTGGTAGTAGGAAGAGAGGATACATTAGAAGGAGCCAGAGTTTTAGAAAAGACATTGCAATCGGAAGGATATGCTACATTGATTGTGAATCTGTAATACATGCGGTAACCGGATAGGAGGAGAACGTAGAAAAAGAACCAGAAAGTTCCAGGTGTTTTCATAAAAAATTTAGAAATTAATACTCGTTTTTTTGAAAAGGTATGATATACTACTAATAACGGCTTGGTTTACATAATCAAGCATATTGACAAAGAAAAGAGTAGATAACATGAAAGATAATAGATGGAACAATAAAGTGCGTACTTGGAGAAGGAAGTGGAACAGGCAGACAAAGAAACACTATGTATACTATATTGGATTTGTGCTGCTTGTGACACTTATTTCTATATTGGCTGCAGAGAGATCTTCTTACGGTAAGCTCAGAATGTGGTATTATAATCTTACAAATCGTGAGATTGTAGAAAAGGGAATTGAGGATGATCGGGAAGAGGTGGGATTATCTGACGTACAAGGTCAGTTCCTGACTCATTACCGGTATATGACATTTGGTAAAAGTGATCCGGGTGACGTGGATGTTACAGCACCGATGGTTGCGTTGACATTTGATGATGGTCCAAACCCGGATTATACCCGGAGGATATTAGATGTGCTAAAGGCGAATTATTCACATGCAACCTTTTTTGTTGTGGGAAATAATGCAGAAAAATACCCGGAGATGTTGCAGGAGATCATGGAGTCAGGGAACGAGATAGGAAATCACACATATCATCATAAGAATCTGACGGAAGAAGATATAGATACGGTGGTACAGGAGATTTCTGATGTAAACCATGTTGTGAAAAATGCCACAGGCAGGAATGCAACATTAATCCGGCCTCCGTTTGGAGCATATAATGATGAAGTACTTGGCGTTTTGACAGAACCGGTTGTTTTGTGGGATATGGATACGGAAGATTGGAAAAGCCGTAATGCCAAAATGATAGCGGATAAAGTGATATCACAGGTAAAAGATGGAGATATCGTTTTAATGCATGATATTTATGACTCTACGGCAGAGGCAGTTGAATTCATGGTTCCAAAGCTAAAGGAGATGGGATACCAGATTGTTTCCGTCAGTCAGATGGCACAGTATAAAGGGAAAACGTTAGAATTGGGAAAGGCTTACGGCGAGATTGATGAGCTGACCGGACAATAGACATTTTCAAATGATGTGTCGGGTTTGCAACACCTATTCAGGTGTGGTATACTGTTGGATGTAACGATTGGTAATTACGCAGTGGTTTATACGGAAAGCGTTGCAATCGGATAAGCTACAGGCAGATATAAGGAGGACAGAATTATGTGGGCATATGAAAGTGTATTTTATCAGATTTATCCATTGGGATTTTGTGGAGCACCATTTGAAAATGATGGTAAACAGGAGTCACGTATCTTAAAGGTAATAGATTGGATTCCGCATATTGAGAAATTAGGAGCAAATGCGATTTATTTTTCACCAGTGTTTGAATCAGATACGCATGGATATAATACAAGAGATTATACAAAGATTGATTGCAGATTAGGAACGAATGCAGATTTTAAGGAAGTGTGTGTGGAACTTCATAAAGTTGGAATCAAAGTAGTATTAGATGGTGTATTCAACCATGTAGGGCGCGGATTCTGGGCATTTCAGGATGTACTTGCAAACAGGGAAGGTTCTAGATATCGTGACTGGTTCCATATTGATTTCGGTGGTAATTCGAATTATAATGATGGCCTTTGGTATGAAGGCTGGGAAGGTAACTATGATTTAGTGAAGCTGAATCTTCGTAATGAAGAAGTGATCCAGCATATCTTTGCAGCAGTCAAAGGATGGATCGATGAATTTGATATTGATGGTCTGAGGTTAGATGTTGCATATTGTTTGGATCATGATTTTTTACGTAGATTGCGTCAGCATGTGGATGGATTGAAAGAGGACTTCTTCATTGTAGGAGAGACATTACACGGAGATTACAATCAGTGGATGAATGATGCAATGTGTAATTCTGTTACTAATTATGAATGTTACAAGGGCTTATTCTCCAGTTTTAACAGTATGAATATGTTCGAGATCTGTCATTCGCTTGCGAGACAGTTTGGACCGGAAGACTGGACCTTATATAAGGGCAAACATTTGTTATCTTTTGTAGATAATCATGATGTTTCCCGTATTGCAAGTAATTTGAATAATGAAAAACATTTGCCTCTCATTTATGCACTTGCATTTGGTATGCCGGGTATCCCTTGTGTATACTATGGAAGTGAGTGGGGCGCAAAAGCAAATAAGAGTGAAGGGGATCCTGCACTTCGCGCATGTTTTGACAAACCGGAATTTAATGAGCTTTCTGAATTCATAGCAAAACTTGCTAAGGCAAAGAAAGGAAGCAAAGCACTTAATTATGGTAATTTCAGGAATGTGGTATTAACCAATCATCAGTGTATTTTCGAACGTGCTTGTGATGGAGAGCGTGTGCTGGTTGCCATCAATGCATCTGATCAGCCTTATACAGCACACTTCGATGCAGGCTGTGGTATGGCTGAGGATCTGATCACGGGACAACCGCATGATTTCGGTGGAGGTAGCGAGTTGGCACCATACTCCGCAGCCTTCTGGAAGATGGAGCACTAACCCCCTTGCACAGCGTAAGTGAGGACGGACGCACGAAACATTTAGGTTACAAATCGGTTGTTTGGGATATAACATATCAACGCAGGCACGCTCTCGCTACTCATCACTCGCAGCGGTACTAGGCTCGAAAACACCTCGCCAAGTACCGG
>Ga0129310_1001237_pt1 | contig 23313 bp, 21 predicted proteins | sample Go1ome_2_FD_94433 | JGI IMG/M metagenome (GOLD analysis project Ga0129310, IMG submission 94433) | Western lowland gorrila individual fecal microbial communities from Wisconsin, USA - Go1022A metagenome | ecosystem: Host-associated > Mammals > Digestive system > Large intestine > Fecal | place...
ATCCACTTTTTAACTGCTAAAGGAGGGAAGCAGGCATGAACGACAGTATAGCGCGTGCAAAGTTTATTGATAAGCTGATGACAGCTGTGTTTTATTGCGTAGCAGGCTTCTTTATCCTGCTGCTCGTAGCCTTTTCCCTGTACGTTATCATTAACGGCTTCAAGGATTTCAGCTGGAGCCTGATATCCTTTGAGGGCAGCGGCATCGGTAATTTGTTCTTCAACACTATTTATCTGGTTTTCCTGTCGCTGCTGGTGAGCGTACCTCTGGGAGTCGCTGCCGGCATCTACATGGCGGAATATGCTAAGCAGGGCACGTTCACCAAGTTCCTGCGCATGTGTATCGAAACGATGTCTTCACTGCCGTCCATTGTTGTCGGTCTGTTCGGTTACCTGGTATTTATCGTAATGACCGGCTCACAGTGGAACCTGTTCAGCGGTGCCCTGGCAGTTTCTATCCTCAGCATTCCGCTGATTATGACGGTCACGGAGGATGCCTTCAAATCGCTGCCGCAGGGCTATAAGCGCGGCAGCCTGGCCATGGGCGCAACTTTGTGGCAGACAATTTACAAGGTGCTGCTGCCGGCGTGCCTGCCGCGTATTATGACCGGCGTTATCCTGGCTGCAGGCCGTGGCTTCGGTGAAGCGGCAGCTCTATTGTATACCGCAGGTATGAGCACCGACATTAATTGGAACAGCTGGAACCTGCTGTCGCCGACCTGCCCGCTGAACCCCTTCCGTCCGGGCGAAACGCTAGCACTGCATATCTGGGCATCGCGTACCGAGGCGCTGGCAGCCAATGCGGCGCAGATGGCCAACCTTTCTTCAGCAATATTAATGCTGCTGGTGCTGTCCTTTAGCCTGGGCGCACGTTACCTGAGCACTTATTTAGATACAAAAACCGGAGGTAGCAGAAAATGACAAATGATAAGGCTGCAACTAAATTTTTAGTGCAGGACCTGGATTTGTATTACGGCAAATTCCAGGCGTTGAAAAAAATAAATCTTGATATCAAGGAAAAGGAAATTACCGCACTTATCGGTCCTTCCGGCTGCGGCAAATCCACATTTTTGAAAACACTGAACAGAATGAATGACCTGGAGGAGGGCGTTCACATTGAAGGCAGCATTGCACTGGATGGCAAGGATATTTTTGCGGAGATTGACCCCATTAGCCTGCGCCATCGTGTAGGTATGGTCTTCCAACAGCCTAACCCCTTCCCGAAAAGCATTTATGACAACGTTGCTTACGGTCCGCGTATCCATGGCGTGACGAAAAAGAGCGATCTGGACGAGATTGTAGAGCGCAGTCTGCGTCAGGCTGCCATCTGGGACGAACTAAAGGACAGACTGAATAAAAGTGCGCTGGGACTGAGCGGCGGCCAGCAGCAGCGCTTGTGCATTGCACGTACTCTGGCTGTACAACCGGAGGTTATCCTCATGGACGAGCCTACCAGTGCGCTGGACCCGATTTCTACGATGAAGATTGAGGATTTGGCATTGGAGCTGAAAAAGGATTACACTATCGTTATTGTTACGCATAATATGCAGCAGGCTGCACGTATTTCCGATAAAACGGCCTTCTTCCTTTTGGGCGAGCTGATTGAGTTCAACGAAACGAAGCAGCTGTTTGCTAATCCGTCTAATCCTAAGACAGAAGAGTATATTACCGGCAGATTCGGTTAATGTAAGGAGAAAGGAACAATAAAATGACACGTAACAAATTTAACGAGGAGCTGAAGCAGCTGCTCAACAGTGTGCGCGTGATGGGCGTAAATCTGGAGGATACCTTAGATAAGGTTATTGCTAACCTGGAGCAGAAGGATGCAGCTTTAGCGCAGCAGATTATCAGTGATGATGATAATTTTGACAACAGCGAAGTAAATATCGAAAAGCAATGCCTGGAGCTGGTGCTTACACAAACTCCGGTAGCAACTGATTGGCGCGAGATTGCCAGCTGCCTGAAGCTGGTGGGTGACATGGAGCGCATTGCCGATCATTGCAGCGATATCAGCCAATACACCTTGAAGCTGATTGAAAAGGAGCCTGTGCCGCTGCCGGATAATTTTATGGTTATGCTGCAGGTTATGCGCCAGATGGTGTACGACAGCATCAGCGCAATCAGCGAAAATGATCTGGAACTGGCCAATAAGGTTATTGCTACCGATGATGAGGTTGACAATTACTTTGCCGAAATGCGCCAGCATCTGACCATCGTTATGCAGCAAAAACCGCAATACGTACCGCAATATGTTGATTATCTGATGATTGCCAAATATGTGGAGCGCATTGCCGACCATTCTACGAATATCGCCCAATGGGTAATGTTTGTGGTAAAGAACGAACTGAAAAACTGAGCGTTGAATGCCAATCACGGCCTCCGCAGCAATGCGGGGGTTTTTGCTTTATTTCAGCAGTTATCATAGCATTGGCAGCAGGCATCACTTTGCAGACTTGTTTTCTATATTCGTTGATTTGTGTTATAATAAAGTGTTAGAGTATTTACGTTCCGGACAGCTTCGGAAAATATTACAGGCTGTGGCTGTCACGATTCAGAAACTAAGATTTTAGAGCAAATTCAGGAGGGACGCAATGCATATTGATAGACGATTAGAAACTATTGCCAACCTGGTGCCGCAAGGCTGCGTATTGGCGGACATCGGCACGGACCATGCGTATTTACCCGTGTGGCTGTTGGAAAAGCAAAGAATTGCGCGGGCGATTGCCGGCGATATCGCCGCAGGCCCCTGTCAGGCGGCGCGCACTACCGTGGCGCAGTTCGGCCAGCATGAGCATGTAGAGGTGCGTCAGGGAAGCGGCCTGAAGGTATTAAGCCCCGGCGAAGCAGACTGCATTGCTATTGCAGGCATGGGCGCTTCTACCATCATCAGCATTTTGGAGGATGACATGGAGGTAGCGCAGAGCGCAGAGCTTTTGGTGCTGCAGCCTATGGCCGGCGCCGCATCCCTGCGTGCGTGGCTGTGCAGCCACGGCTGGCAGATGGCTGCCGAAGAGCTGGTGGATGATGCTCCGCATTTTTATGAGATTATCGCTGCTAAGCGTGGCTCTGCACCTGCTTACAGTGCGGCAGAGTGCGCTGTAGGACCGCTGCTGCTAGCTCAGGAGCATCCGCTGCTGGGTAAACAGCTGGAACGCCAGCTTGCTACCTGCAGACAGCTGTTGGAGAATATGGGACGCAGCGAGCGCGCACGCGCGAGCGAAAAGTATAAGGAAATCGAAGCGTTGAAGGCAGAACTGGAGGTGCTGCAAAATGGCAAGCGTAGTGACAGTAAATGATATCATCAACCTGCTGGATGAAATGGCACCGCCTGAGTTGGCGGAGTCCTGGGACAACGTCGGCCTGATGTTGGGCAGACGCAATAAGCCTGTGCGCAAGCTGCTCTTGGCGCTGGATATGACGCAGGAAACCGTAACGCAGGCTGTGGCGAAAAAGGCCGACATGCTGATTACGCATCATCCGGCGATTTTTCACAAGCTGGGTAATGTGACTGATGCCGATTGGCAGCAGGAGCTTTTGCTGCAGCTGGCAGAAAACGGCATTGCTGTTTACAGCGCGCACACTAATCTGGACTGCGTGGCTAACGGTGTGAACAGCGTGCTGGCCAAAAGACTGCGCCTGCAGGACGCAGATGTACTGGATACTGTCAGCGGCCTCGGCCGTATCGGCGAGCTGGCACAGCCGAGCAAGCTGCATGATTTTGCAGTCTTCGTCAAAAAGGCTCTGCAGGCCGATTATCTTACCGTAGGCGATGCAGGACGCAAGGTTAAGCGTGTGGCTGTCTGTGGCGGTGCCGGTGCCGATTTGATCGGGCTGGCGTTGGCGCAGGGTGCTGATACGCTGGTGACAGGCGATGTGAAGTACCATGAGGCACAGCAGGCTGTTTTCAGCGGTCTGAACATTATCGATGCAGGCCATCAGCCGACAGAGCTGCCGGTGCTCGATGACCTGGCCGACAGATTGTCGCTGCGCTTTGCGGAAAAGCATTGGGATGTGGCAATTCAGGTAGCACGCGAAACACTGCTGCTGAAGCATATATAGAAAACAGGTGATAGAAGAATGATTAAAGATTTTAAAGCCGGCATCAAGGTGTGCCAGGCAGTTTTGGTAAGGGTACAGAAGGTGGGCAATTCCTCTAACGGCGGCGTTTTTGCCCGCGGCATGCTGGAGGATAACAGCGGACGCATTGCCTTTATCTGCTTTGACGCAGTGCTGGTAGACAAGCTGCGTGAGCTGGAAGGCCCTACTGCCTTTATGATGGGCGGTAATGTTGACATCAACAAATTCAATAACGATATGACGCTGCAGGTTGTCATCCAGCGTCTGGAAAATCTGCTGCCGCAGGATGATATCAGCAATTTGCTGCCGCATGGTGATTTTGATGTAGAGGCTTACAAAACCAAGCTTGCCAATTATATCAAGGCAGTGCGCACTCCCGGACTGCGTATGCTGTTGGAAACTATTTTCAGCGGTGCAACCTATGAGCGCTTTGTGACTAATCCCGCAGGCATGCGCATGCATCATGCTTATCTGGGCGGCCTGCTGCAGCATTCTGTGGATGTTACCGGTCTGGCAGTGGCCTTGGCCGAGCAGATTGAAGGCGTGGACAAGGATCTTGTTATTGCCGGCGCTTTGCTGCACGATATCGGCAAAATCCGCGAAATTTCTGCGGAAATCGGCTTCCCTTATACCAGTGAAGGCCGTTTGCTCGGACACATTACCATGAGCTGCATGATGGTGCAGGAGGCAGCTGCCAAGCTGCGCTTGCCGTCATCACGTCTGGAGCAGCTGCAGCATATTCTGCTGTCGCACCACGGCGATAACGAAAAGGGCTCTCCGGTAGCCTGCTCTACACGTGAAGCCTTCGTTGTTCATTACGCCGACGAAATCAACGCCGTAATGAACCAGTTTGACGTGCATGACGGCAAGAGTGCCTGGGAGTACAACCGTATGCTGGGACGCAATATCCTGGTAGACAAGCTGTGAACAGCAGAATAATCCGCGAGACCGTGTTGAGCCTGCACGGGTTGAAGATAAAGCTTTGGTTTAAGCTGGTAAAAAATATTACGCTGCGCATAAAAGAGGATGGCAGCATCTTTCTTACTGCTCCCGTAGGAATGAGCCTAAGCGAGGTGCAGCAGTTCTTAGAGAGCAGGGAGCAATGGCTGCGACAACAGCTGCAGCGGATGCTGCAGGCACAGTCGCAGCAAAAGCAGGAGCAGAAGTACAGCATGGGCGAGCTTCCCTTTGACGGTCAGCATGTGTGGCTGTGGGGCAAGCGTTTACCGGCGCACTTTTTGCTTAGCGGCAAAAAGCACGGCACCTATGCGGTGCAGGCTGACGCTGTTAACTTTTATTACCGCAGCGAGCTGAGTGACGCAGGCAGGTGCGCATTTGTGGAATTCTTTTATAAGCAGGAGGTATCCGGCAGAGGAGAGCAGCTGCTGCAGGCATGGGAAAAGAAAATGGGCGTGCGTCATACCGGGCTCAAGGTGCATCGTATGAAAACGCGCTGGGGCTCCTGCAACGTGCGCACGGGCGGTATTAACCTGAATACTTTGCTGGCCTGCTGGCCGCAGGAGTGTTTGGAATATATCGTGGTGCACGAGCTGGCACATCTGCATGAGGCTAATCATTCACCGCGCTTTCATGCGATTGTCGAACGCTATCTGCCCGAGTGGCGTGAGCGCAAAAAATTGCTGGCAGCCTTCAAGCCGCTTTAATAGCTGTCTTAAAACAAAAATAATAAGCATTTTCTGTGACAAATAATGCATTCGCGTTTACGTTTATGATAAAAGCAGTATATATATGTAAATCTTTTGTGAAAGCATACTAAGAAAGCAAGTATTTGTGCTATAATTATAGTAACATCTTGTAGGACTCTGCTGTTTGCTCTGATAAATAAATGGTATGAGTCAGCTTAAAGGCAGGAGTGATGATTATGGCAAAACAGAAAATATTAATTGCTGATGATGAAGCGCAGATTCGCGAAATCTTGCGCATATATTTTGAGAAGGAAGGCTTTGAGGTTATTGAAGCCGAAGACGGTGCTGCCGCAATTTTGAAGGTGCAGTCCGAAAAACCGGATATTCTGCTGCTGGATATTATGATGCCTGTTCTAGACGGCATTGAGGTTTGCAAGCAGGTACGTAAAATGTCGGACCTGCCCATTATCATGGTTACGGCCAAGGATGATGATGATGACCGTATTGCCGGCCTGGAAATCGGCGCTGATGACTATATCACCAAGCCGTTCAATTCGCGTGAGGTAGTAGCCCGCGTGAAGGCTGTGCTGCGCCGTGCAGGTACGCAGGAGAAGAAGGGCGAGGTTTCGCGCATCACCTATCCCGGTCTGATTATTGATATGGACCAGTATCAGGTAACCGCGTTCGGCAACAAAATGACCTTTACGACTAAAGAAATGGAGCTGCTGTGGTGCCTGGCATCGAACCCGGGCAAGGCTTTCAGCCGCAACCAGCTGCTGGAAACCATCTGGGGCTATTCCTATTACGGTGACACCCGTACTGTTGATACGCACATCAAACGCATCAGACAGAAACTGAACATTCCGCCTGATTCCAAATGGGATATTACAACTATCTGGGGTGTAGGCTATAAATTCGAGCTAAAGGACGAATAACCTATGAAAAAATCCCTAAGCACACGCTTGATGTATAGTTTTATGACTATCATAATTGTCATCGTTGTGGGGATTACAGCAGGCATATCCTACCTGATTGCCGACTACTTTTTCCAGATTAAGGAGCAGGAGCTGGCCGAAAAGGGAGCTGAGATGGGGGAAACTGTTGAAGCCTTCATCCGCCTGCAGGACAGGGATATGCTTTATCGTTATATTTTAGCTGTAGATAAGCTGGTTGGCGCACGCATCTGGCTGTTTGATGATAATTACGAGCTTTTGGCGGCCTCTAATTACGAAAATGTACAAGAGACCGGAGAAAATGCTTCAATGAAGGATTTTCTCAAGTATGGTGCTCCTTCGCAACAGGTGTTGCAGGAAAGCGTCAGAAAACTGGATCAGGATATGAAGAGCAGTAATTTATCGTATCGCATTAAAGTGATACTGAATGATGTTTATGCCGGGAAGTCCTTCAAATCGCAGATTTATCATCCGTATTACAAGGAGCAGGTAATCCTGGTCGGCGTTCCTTATACCTTCGGGAAAGGACACACAGGCGCTATTTTACTGATTGAACCCTTGAGCGGTTTCGAAAAATTCTTGCGAAATGTTTATATTTATATTATGATTGTAGGTATCATTGCCATTATTTTCAGTCTGTTCTTAGTCAAACGTCTGTCAGGTATGATTATCCGGCCGGTGCTGGATATGAAGGACAATGCGCAGGCGATGGCGGCGGGAGATTATTCCCACAGGCTGCAGGTGCATGGTGATGATGAAATTGCCGAGTTGGGAAATGCACTCAATTCTTTAGGCAAGGATTTGGGTGATTACATTGCCAAGATGGAGAGGACGGAAAAAATCCGCCGCGATTTTGTGGCTAATGTATCGCATGAGCTGCGGACACCGATTACGATTATCCGTGGCTACAATGAGGCAATTTGTGATGGTATGGTAACGGATACTGATCTGATTCAGCGTTACCGTGGCCTGATAAATGAAGAAACAGTCCGTCTGGAACGTATGGTACGCGAGCTGCTGGATATCAGCAGACTGGAGTCCAGAGATCCGCTGACTGTGAGCAACATGGATGAGCTGCCGCTGGCCGGTATCATCCGTAATGTCGCCGAAAAATTATCGGTGCGTTGCATGAAGCATAATATTACTATTAATGTTCATGCCGACGATAATATCAAAATTTTGGGCGACGGAGACCAAATGGTACAGTTAATTATGATTTTGTGCGATAATGCCTTGAAATATTCGCCGGAAAATGGTACTGTATCAATAGGTGCGAATAAGCTTGACGATGGCAGCGTGCTTGTAACGGTTTCCGACCAGGGCAAGGGTATTCCCGAAGAGGACATTCCTTTTATCTGGGAGCGCTTTTACAAGGTTGAAAAATCGCATTGCCGCAGTGTTCCGGGAACCGGTCTGGGGCTTGCTATTGCCAAAGAAATTATTCGTGTCCACGGCGCCAGTGCCGAGGTAATCAGCAAATGTGGTTCTGGTACCACATTTGAAATAAAATTTCCAAAGGATAAGGTAGTATGATTTTAAAGTATGTTTGCCCCGATTACAGAGTAAAAAGTTTATTTGACATTTCCGCAAAATGGCTGAAGCGCAATGGCTACACCAAAATTGTTGTTGATATTGACAATACCCTGCTGCCGCGCGACAAGAATCTGGTAGGTCCTCGTGCTATGACCTGGATTCGTCAGCTGCATCAGATGGGTATCAATGTTGCATTGATTTCCAATAACGGCGGTGACCGCATTAAAGGTATCACCCGTCAGACCGGTCTTGGCACCATTATGCGTGCCGCTAAGCCTTTGCCGATGGCTTATAAGCAAATTACTAAAGCTATGGGCGGCGGTAAAATTCTTTTTGTCGGCGACCAGCTGTTGACCGACGTTTTAGGCGCAAAGGTTGCCGGTCATCCTGTAGTTTTTGTTGAGTCCTTAGGCGGCAAGGAGCATTTCATTACCCGCTGCACCCGCAAGCTGGAGAAATTCTTCCTTGGTCGCCTGCATAGCAATAATATGATGCCTAAGGAGCGCGTATTATGAAAATAGCTTTGCTGCAGCTGGAAATTCTGGAAAAGAATAAAGAGGCTAATGTGGCCCATGGTCTGCAGCTGGCAGCGGAGGCTGCCAAAAAGCATGATTTGCTGGTGCTGCCCGAGGTGTGGACAACAGGCTACAGTCTGGGACACCTGGAGCAGGAGGCCGAAACACAGGCTTCGCCTGTGCTGGCGCAGCTTGCGGAGATTGCACGCAATGAGCAGTGCGCTATTCTCGCTGGCTCGGTGCCTATGCGTCATGCCGATGGCAAAATTTACAATACCTCTGCGGCTATCAATAAAAACGGTGAAATCGTCAATCTTTATGATAAGGTGCATCTTTTCGGCCTTTTCCATGAAGAGGATTTCTTTGCTCCCGGCAATAATTTTCAAGCCTTTACATTAGATGGTCTGTGCTGCGGCTCGACTATCTGTTACGATTTGCGTTTCCCCGAGCTTTTCCGTCATCTGGCCCTGCAGGGAGCACAGCTCATTTTCTGCCCGGCTGAATGGCCTGAAGCAAGGGGAGACATCTGGCGCCTGTTGGCGCAGGCACGTGCTGCCGAAAACCACACCTTTGTGGTGGCGGTAAATTGTGCGGGCAGCTTTAAGGGTGCGCCGTTTTACGGTCATTCGATGGTTGTTGCGCCCAGCGGCAAGATTCTTGCCGAAGCAGGTATGCAGGAGGAAGTTGTTTCCTGTGAAATCGATTTGGCAGATGTTGCGAGAGTACGCAGCAGGCTTAATGCTTTAGCTGATGTACGCAAGGAGCTGATTCAATAGTGAATTACCGAAATTTGCTGGCCGGCCTGGCGGCCGGTCTGCTTTTCTATGTCCAAACGGGAGCGGAGCTTGCTCTGGCTGCCGTGCCTAAGGATGCGCCGAAGGATATCAAGTATATTCTTGGCTTTTACTATGGCAACGGCGAAAATATTCTTATCCGTGAGAATAACGGCCGTCTGGAGCTGTTGTACCGCACTGCATTGGAGGACAAATCCTTTGCTGCGGCCAATCTTTATCCGCTCAGCAAGGTGCATTTTGATTCCTACACTTTGCAGGAATCCGGGCCGATGAGCAATACCGAAGCAGGTGTCCGCTTTGAGCGTGATCCTGATGGCTACGGTATTTCCTGTCGCGTCGGCGGCAACACTTACAGCCGTTACTTTTTAGGTACGACTACGGGCGAAAGGGCAAAGCCCTTCCGTCTGGAGGAGCGCAGTGCCGAGGATTGGGCTAAGCTGCGTGCGGAGGCTGGCAAGGCAGCGATTCCTGCTTCTCTGGCAGCAGGTGAGCAGGTACAGCTGGTGGACGCTGCAAATGTTGCCGGGGTGAAGGTTAATTCTGTTTACGCAGGCAGTGATAACCTTTTCGGTGCACCGCTTTATACTACGCCCAAGCTCTTTGTTTCTAAAGAGGCTGCAGCTGCCTTAGGCAAGGTGCAGCAACGTTTGGCACCTTACGGCTACGGCCTGGTGCTGTGGGATGCCTACCGCCCCTGGTCGGTGAGCAAGCTGGCTAATCTGGCTTTGCCTGACGATAAAAAGGACATGCTGGAGGATCCGGAAACTAAGGGCAGCACGCATAACACAGGTAATGCTGTGGATGTGGGTCTGTACAGTCTGGAAAGCGGCGAGGAGCTGGATATGGGCTGCGGCTTTGATGAGCCGTCGCTACGTCAGTACGCCAGCTATGCCGGCGGTACATCGCGCGAGCGCTATCTGCGCAGTTTGCTGCGCGAGGAGATGGAGCTGCAGGGATTCAAGGGGATTGAGATGGAGTGGTGGCATTTTGAGTTTGGCGACTGCTCTAAGTTCGCTCACTTGAATGTAAGTAACCAGTAATAGGGTGATGAGTAATAGCGTAGCAAGTAATATATCATGAAGCGAATATAATTTTTAGCAAATGAGTGTCCGGAACCATAGAAACAAGGCAACAGAAGCCTAAAGGTTACTTTCGAACAAGATCGGCGCCGCACGTTTCGTTCTGGTTCCACACGAAATTTGCGTCCGTCAAATCGCGTTTTTTACTATCGCGTGGATGTCATACTTTAGCGAGCGATTGACGGAAAAATTTTCTGAGTGTAATGATATATTACTTGCGAAGGTTATGCACCATTTTTATTTAAATATCATTAGTGAGGTGTTTAATTATGAACGTATATGATAATGCAAACGAATTGGCTAAGGCTATGCGCGAAAGCCATGAGTACAAAAAACTGAAGGAAGCAGCTGTTGTTCTGGAGAAGGATCCGGATGCTAAGAAAATGGTTAACGAGTATCTGATGGTTGCTCAGGAAGTTGAGTTTGCTAAGCATCAGGGTAAGACGCCCGACCAGGCTTCTGTTGATAAAATGCAGAAGCTGCAGGGCATTTTGAATCTGAATGCAGATGCTGTTCAATATTTGAACGCACTGATTCGTTTCCAGATGATGCTGATGGACGTTACCAATACTATTCAGGACGTTGTCAAAGAGGCAATGGGAGAGAAATAATGACGTTGCAGGAGATTTTCGCAGGCTGTACTGCCAAGCCTTTGCTGACAGAGGAGCCGATGGCGAAGCATACATCCTTCCGTATCGGCGGTCCTGCCGATCTGATGGCTATGCCGCAGAGCGAGCAGGAGCTGCAGCAGCTGCTGCAGCGTGCCGGTGAGGCGAAGGTACCGGTTACGCTGATTGGCAACGGTTCTAATCTGCTGGTGCGTGATAAGGGCATTCGTGGCCTGGTTATCAAGCTGGGCAATATGCTGAATGATGTTGCTGTTGACGATTGCACCCTGACCTTTGGTAGCGGTGTTTCGTTGGCTGCAGCTTCCCGTAAGGCGGCAGAGCTGGGTTTAAGCGGCATGGAATTTGCTGTAGGTATTCCCGGCAGCATCGGTGGTGCTGTTTATATGAATGCCGGTGCTTATGACGGTGAAATGGCTAAGGTTGTTACCGGTGTGCGCGTAATGGAGCTTGACGGAACAATCAGCGAGCTGTCGGCTGCAGCTCTTGATTTTGGCTATCGCCACACGGCGCTGCAGGGCAGCGGTAAAATTGTTACCGCAGTAACTGTGCGTCTGACTGCAGGCGATAAGCAGGCTATTGCTGATAAGATGGCAGATTTCAGCAATCGTCGTATCACTAAGCAGCCTTTGGAGCTGCCGAGCGCAGGCAGTATGTTCAAGCGTCCTCCCGGATATTTTGCCGGTACGCTTATTGACCAGACCGGTCTTAAGGGTTATACTGTCGGCGGTGCGCAGGTTTCCGAAAAGCACGCGGGCTTTGTGGTGAACATCGGCGGCGCTACGGCAGCAGATGTGCTGCAGCTTATCTGTGATGTGCAGGATAAAGTATTTGCGGCGCACGGTGTGCATCTTGAACCTGAGGTTTTGGTTCTCGGCGAAGAATAAAATACTGGAGAGCTCCCATAAGACGCCATCTACGTCGTCAGGGCTCCTAGGAGTATAAGATTATACGCCGTCATCGCTTTTCCTTGTATCCGGTATTCTTCTTGTGCTCTATAAGAAGAGCGCCGATAAAATACCATCTGCGTTGGCAGAGCTCCTGGGAGTATAAGATTATACGCTGTCGTTACCCTTCCTTGCATCCGGCATCTTCTTGACGCTCTAAGGGGTGAGTACATATAAAATACCTCTGAATCATAGAAATTCTAGGAGCAGAAGGGTTGAGCACACTAATAGTTTATAGGAGAAGAGAATTTTGGAGCAGCAGCTTTTAACAGAACAGGAAATTCACGAGCTTGGCCTACAGGCTCTCGTTCCCTGGCTGGAAAGTCATAATTTTAAAATTGATTATATGCAGACTGATATGAATACTGTACCGCATATTTTTGCCCTGAGCGGCAAAATCCTGACGGTTATCATCGCAGCAACGGCAATGTACCCGCATAAGGGCGTTGTCGGTGAAGCGGATAAGGCTTATGCTATGCGTGTAGCAACACAGCTTGGCGCTCTTTGTGCTACTGCTTCTATCGGTCTGGTAAATGTAGATGGTCTGCCTGATGATAAAAAGCTCATGGGTACGCCTATGCGCAATGGTCATTATAAGGCAGATTTTAGTGGACTGGAATACATTCACTATACCGATAATGCACTGTGAGGTGACGTTATGGACTTGTTAACAGTTAATCAGGATAAATGCCTGCGTTGCGGCATTTGCGTAGAATGCTGTCCTTCCTGCATTCTTTCAATGGGTGAAAACGGACCGGAGTGCAATTTTGACCGTGGCTGCATGAGCTGCGGCCAGTGCGTTGCTATCTGTCCCGTAGGAGCCTTGGATAATAAATATACGCCGCTTGCGGAGCAGCGTCCGGTGACGATGCCGTTGCCGACACCTGAGGTTGCTTATGAATTTTTGCGTATGCGCCGCAGTGTGCGCAACTTTAAGCCTCAGGCACCGACGGATGAGGAAATTACCCGTATGCTGGATGTGGCACGCTATGCGCCGACTGCCGGCAATTCACAGGGCATGTACTATATCGTTATCCGCGATAAGGAGCAGATCCGTGCTATTGCCGATACTGTTGCCGAATGGATGGAGGCTGAGGTTGCTGCAGGCACCGAAAATAAACGCTATTTTCAGGTGGTGCTGCGCGCTTACCGTGAGCGTGGGCAGGATATTATCGCCCGCAATGCTCCTTGCTTGATTTTTGCGCTGGCACGCCGTCTGAATATTACCGGTGTGAGCAATGCAGAGCAGAGCTGGGCCTATGCAGAGCTGTTTGCCCCGACCATCGGTTTGGGAACAACTATCGCCGGTTTTATCCAATCCTGCGGTATTGCAGGCTATCAGCCGCTGCTGGATTTGATTGCCGTGCCGCCGAAACATAAAATTGTAGGTACGCTGATGGTTGGCTATCCTAAATATAAATATCAGCGGATGCCGGAAAGACAGCATCTGAAGGTTGATTTCCGCTAAGGCTTATTTAAGCATGAACTGTTGCCGTGGTTCATGCTTTTTTTATTTAAGATTTTATCTGATAAGAAATTCTTGATTATATAGAGTGCGGACTGTGATTTATTGTCGCTGATGCTTCTATGTGGTATAATATAAAAGATTGGGTAAAAGTATATGGTACTTAAATTTATTTGAATTTTATGATGAAGTATGAGCATGAGGTGTAATAATGTCAGAAGCAGTTTTGAGTGTTAATCATTTATCTATAGGCTACGGCAGCCGCTGTGTTATCAGCGATGCCAGCTTCACTATCGGCAAGGGCGAGCTTGTAGGTATTATCGGCTGCAACGGTGCCGGCAAGAGTACGCTTTTGAAAACAATCCGCGGCATGCTGCCGAAGCAGAGCGGTGAAGTTTTGTTTTTTGATAAGCCGATGGAGGAATATACCGACAGAGATTTGGCGCGTGAGGTAGCCTATCTGCAGCAGCAGGTAGAGGTTGGCTTTGGTTATACAGGCCAGGATATTGTTATGGCGGGCCGTTATCCTTATCTTAAATGGTGGGAGCGTGAAAGTGAGAACGATAAGCGTCTGGCGCTGGACTGCATGGAATATACCGGTACGCGGGAGCTGGCAGATAAGCCGGTGACAGAGGTTTCCGGCGGTCAGAAGCAGCGTATCCTGTTGGCAAAGGTTTTGGCGCAGCAGACACCGGTGCTCTTTCTCGATGAGCCTACTACCGGTCTGGACATGGTTTATCAGGAGGAGATTTTCCGTTTTGCGCGTGAGCTGGCGCTGATGGGCAAGACTGTGCTGATGGTTGTGCATGAGCTGAATTTGGCAGCCAAATACTGCAGCCGTATTCTGCTTTTAGGTGAGGGCAAGCTGCTGGCAGATGATACTCCGGAGCGTGTCTTTACGGAGCCTTTGCTCAGCAGAGCATATGCGGCTGATATTGCCGTAAGCCGTAATCCGCTGAATAATAACCTGGAGATTACCACTCGTGTAGATGAGGCAAGCAAAGAGAAGGAAGCAGTATTATTGAAAAAGATTTGCTGTGAATAGGTGAAGTATGAGAATCTTATATATCCTGCTGGCATTGCTGTGCCTAGCGCAGCAGGCCTTTGCAGGCGTGAAGCTGGAGGCAGTGTATCCTTATAATCTGGATAAGAGTGCCGCGCATGTAGTGCATGGCGGCAGTACAATGCCTTTGTTTATCAATATTACCGGCTTTGATGTACCGCATGAGCAGCCGGCGCATCTGCGTGTAATTTTGCCGGAAGGCTTTAAGGCACTTGCCAATGACAAATGGCGCTTGGGAAGCGCTGACGGCCGCCAGACGGCGGAGGCAGATTGGGTGCTGCCGGCAGATTTCGGACAGAGCTTTGATCTGCTGTACATTCAGCCGCAGACAGACCTTGCACGCGGACAGAAGCAGTTGCTGGTTGAGGTCAGCGGCGATGTCTGGCACGAGCGGCAGGAGCTGAGCTTCAGTTATGAGCCGGCGGCAGCAGCTGTTGCTAGTGCGTCGCAGCCGGGGAAGAAAATCGACAGAAGTAAATTCAACTGGTATATTCAGAGCGTTACTCTGCCGGTAGATAATTTGGGTAATAAGGATGACCGCGCGGCAGAAGGCGTGGTTTTTATCCGTGATACTACGCTCGAAGGCTTCCGTAACCGCATGACGGGCGACGGTGCGACGAACTGGTCGGCAGTGTTTAACCATCCGGCGACTTTTCTGGTGCTGGATATGCGCAATCCGCAGCGCGATGTGCGTCTGTTGAAATTTAAGGCAGAGCTGATTGATAAAAAGACAGGTAAGGTTATGCCCGGTCTTTGTACCGCCGGCAAAAACAATGAGGATTCCGAGCATGGCTGGGCCGGTGATACAGGCAGCGTTAACGAAACTACGGCGCTGATTTCTCTGGACGGCAAGAAAACTCAGGCCTTTATCATTCCGTTATATGTAGATTATTTTACAGTGTTGGAGGGCGATTACAGCCTGCGTGTGACTGTAAGCGGCAACGGGCAGGAAAAGGTGCAGGAGGTACCGCTGACAATCGCCAAGAAGCATAATCTGGGCCTTTTGGCAGTAGGCTTTTCCTTCATCTGCCTGCTGGCTGTGCTGGCCTTTAGCTATAAGCTGAAGGGCTGTATTTACCGTATCGGTGCGCGTGGCGCTATTACGGTGGCACTCTTTGCGGCGCTGGCCTTTGGCGGTATCACGCTGCCGACAACGCTTATCGGTGATTTGCTGCATGTATTCTTAGGGCCTTTCTCCGGCTTGGTGACAGGCATTCTGAGCGGTATGCTGCTGTATTTGCTGGTGGTGGCGCTGCTGGTGCTCTTCCGTGCGCCGGGCGTACTGACGCTGATGTATTTTGTCAAATATATGCTTTCCGGTCTGATGTTCGGACATTTTACGCCGTTAGGTCTTTTGAGCATGTGTGTAAACGTAGCGATTTTGGAAACGCTGTTGTATCTTTCCGGCTTCTACCGCAGGCAGGAGCTGGGCAAGGGCTATATGCTGTTTATCTGCCTGCTGATGGGCGTGGGTGACGCGCTTGTCACCTTCGTCAACATGGAGCAGATGATGTTCTTCTATCGTCTGTATTACGCAGATTGGTATCTGGCGCTGTATATGCTGGTCAACGGCCTTGTGTACAGCAGCATCGGTGCCTGGCTGGGTGCTAAGACGGGCAGCAAGCTGCAGCAGGTTATGGGGGAATAGAGATGCTGAAAATAGACAATTTATCTTATCGCTATCCCTCAAGGAAGCAATTTACCTTAAAAAATATCAACCTGACGCTGGCGGACGGTGAAATGCTGCTGCTTGCAGGACGCAGCGGCTGTGGCAAATCGACGCTTATTAAGGCTGTCAGCGGCCTGTTGGGCAGCGAGGAGCGCGGTGAACTGCAGGGAGCAATTTACCTGCAGGGCGAGGATATCAGCAAGTGGCCACCGGAAAAAACAGGCCAGCTGGTGGGTACTGTGTATCAGTCGCCTGATGACCAGCTTTTTGCGATGACGGTAGCGGATGAGGTTGGCTTTGCGCTGGAGAACCAGGGCGAGGAGCCGGAGATTATCGCGCGCAAGGTGAGCGAAACGCTGGAGTTGGTAGGCTTGGGTGGCTTTGAGGATTACAGTATCCACAAGCTGAGCGGCGGCCAGAGGCAGCGCTTGGCGTTGGCTTCAATTCTTGTTACCAGGCCGGGACTTCTGATTTTAGACGAGCCTGTCAGCCAGATGAATCCGCAGGGTGTGCAGAGCTTTATGCAGCTTTTGGTGCGCCTCAACCGCGAGGCAGGTATTGCCATTTTGATGATTGAGCATCGTGTAAACGAGCTTTGCAAATATTTTTCGCGTCTGGCAGTAATGCAGGACGGACGTATTGTTTATGACGGTCTTGTTAAAGATGCCTGGCAGGCGATGACAGGGCGCACGGATTTGGGCTTGCGTGAACCGCAGACAGTAAAGCTGTGCCGCGCACTGCAGCTTTCGGAGCTGACAACAGACCGTAACAGAATAGTGCAGCTGCTACGCAATGAATGCGAGCCTGCAGCAGCTGCTGAGCAGGCCAAGCCTGCAGGGCAACAGCAGCCTCTTCTTGAAGCGCGCAATTTGTATTACACCTATCCCGGCAGCAAGGAGCCAACGCTGAAGAATTTGCAGTTTACGCTTTATCAGGGGCAGATTACCGCGATTATGGGCTTCAACGGTGCGGGCAAGAGCACGCTGATGAACCTTTTGGGCGGTCTGACGCAGACGCAGCAGGGAAGCATGCTGCTGCAGGGAAAACCGGTCGACAAGCAACTGGGAAAAATCGGCTATCTGCGGCAGGAGCCTGATTTGATGCTGCTGGCGGATACGGTGCGTGAGGAGCTGTGCTGGAAGAACCACACGATTACGCAGCAGGAGCTGCAGCAGCTCTTAGAGCATATGAATCTGGCGGAATATGCCGATGATTTTCCGTTGGCGCTGAGCAAGGGACAGCGTTTGCGTGTTGTTTTGGGCGCTATGCTGGCGAAGAAACCGGCGCTGCTGCTTTTGGACGAGCCTACGACAGGACAGGACGAACAGAGTTTGGCGGAAATCCGCCGTCTGCTTTTGGCTTATAAGGAGCAGGGGGGCAGTATCTTCATCTGTACGCATGATATGGAGCTGGCGGCACAGGTGGCCGACCGCGTAATTGTTTTGTGTGCGGGGCAGATTATTGCCGACGGCACGACAGAAGACGTTTTGAGCAATAAGGAGCTGGTGGAGGCCGGCGGTCTTACACCGTCAGCGCTGCTGCCGGTGTGCGAGCAGGCGGGGCTTCCTCCCTGCATCACGGTAGAGGGGGTGAAGCGCTATGTCCGTAAGACAGCTGTGGGAAGGCACTGATGCAGCAGGATGGGCGCAGAAGCTCAACGGGCGTACTAAGCTGCTGTTCCTCTTCCTCTTTGCTATTCTGATGATTACCGTGGACAATCCACGGACACTATTTATTTTATTTACATTTACCTTATTGCTGCATCTGGCAGCGAAAACTTCCATTTACAAATGGAAAGTAATGGCGATTCTGCTGCTCTTGGGCCTGTGGGGCTCTATGTTCAGCCAGGCGCTGTTCTTCGCGCAGACGCCGCGTACACCGCTGTTGGTGCTGATTGCTCCGGAGGCAGGCTTCATCGGCCAGCTGACGGGCGGACTTTTCATCTACCGCGAGGGCATTCTGTACGGTGCGGTGCAGGGATTGCGCAGCGCCAGCATGCTGGCACTGGGACTTTTGGTCTGCTGGACGAGTGACCCGCGACAGCTGCTGCAGGCCTTGCTGGCCTGGAGGCTGCCGCCGCAGCTGGCGTTCATGCTGGTGACGGCGATTCGCTTTTTGCCGGTGCTGGCAGCAGAAACCGGCGAGGTTATTACAGCGCTGCAGCTGCGCAGTGACAGTCAGAGCGGACGCACTGCCGTACTGCGTCACTTGCCGTATATCGCTAAGCCTCTTTTGGCGCGCTGCCTGAGGCGTGCGCAGACGCTGGCGCTTTCGGTTGTAAGCCGTGGCTTTTTCGCAGGCGGTGCCGCAAAGCGACGCCAACAGTGGGATGCACGTGAGAAGGCAAGCTGTCTGCTGCTGTTTTTGGTAGTGGTGGTTGTTGTTGGCAGTAAAATTATTTACCTGCTGTCGGAGCAGGGCTTTTACTTTGGCGTGTTCCGCCAAATCTATGATTGGACGGTGCTGTATCTATGAATAAGCTTAAAGGTTGGCTGGCGCTTGTGCTGCTGCTGCTTTCCTGGTGCGCACTGTACTGGATTACCGGCAGCAGAACGCCATGGAACCAGTTTCATGTTAATAATGACGGCTCCGGTGTGAGCGTTTATCTGGGTGATATCCCAACACAGAATTATGACCGCATGGGCTTTACGAAGGCGGTGGTACGCTACGCCGCTGAAGAAGAAGGCTGGATTGTCGGCACAGAACGCGGTGAGCTTTTCCTCTTTGACAACGAAGGACGTCAGAAGTGGAAACGCTCCCTTGGCATAGGCAAGCTGATTGCTCTGTGCCTTACGCCTGACGGCAAGCTGGCGATAGTAGGCGAGCAGAGCGCTGAAGGTAAGCTGTATGCTGTTGATGTTCATACGGGTGATATCCGCTGGCAGTATAAGAGTGCTGACTTTGTCGGCTCCGATGCTTCGCAGCGTTCCTATCCGTCAGTGGTGCATATCGCAGTCGATAAGGAAAATAACGTCTATGCCAACGCTTACCGCTTTTTGATGCGCAAGGACGGCAGCAGAGGCTACAATGCCAAAATGCTGGCGGTAAATGAGGAGGGCAAGCTGCTGTGGCAATTCCCGAAGAATGAGGTTATCGACAGCTGGATAAACTGGTGCGATGTCAACGATAACAACGGCAGAGCAGTATTTTCTACTTCTGCCTACGATTACCGCGAGGATATGAAGTATAAGGATACGATGTACTTCCTCGACAAAAGAACCGGCGAACTGCTTAACTCTACGCATGTGCCGCCGATTCCACCGTTCGATAACACAGTTATGCGCGGCAGTCCCAACTTCAGTGCGGACGGCAAATATCTGGCAGCAGCAGCCAGTGACGGACGCGGTATGCTGTTTAATGAGGCAGGCAGAACGCTGTGGATGCGTTCTATCTCCAAGCCGCAGCAGGTGGATGGTACATATGTCAATGCCAGCGGCCGTGACGGCTTTGTAACACCTTATGGAGTGCTGTTTACCACGATTAATACCTTTAATCGTGAAAACTGGCAGTTGCCGACACCGGTAGAGCACCCGAGCAATAACAGTATTTTTGTTTTCAATACAGACGGTACCTTCCGCTATCAGTATATGGCAGACGGTACGATGGAGGAAATAGCCTTCGCCGGCAGGCTGGCGGCCTGTGCGGTGGGGCGCAACGTGCGCACGCACAATTACAAGGCGCATGGAGCACTGGTGCTGGACCTGGAAACAGGCAAAAAGTACAGCTATTTCCCAACCGAAGGACCTTGTCAGGCGATTGGTATTTCACCTGACGGACAGTGGCTGGCAGGCGTGGAAGCGCCGGCACTGACTCCGGATGGCAAAATTATCGGTGCTTACCGTTTACATATCTGGAAAAATAACGCAGGAGGAGCAAAGTAAATGTTGCAAAAAATAATTCATTATTATAAGCCCTATAAGCTGATTTTGCTTTTGGTGCTGATGGGCTCATGCTTCTCGGCCTTAATGGAGCTGCTGTTCCCTTATATCGTAAGGCAGATGCTTAATGTTCAGATTCCTCAAAAGAATATTGACGAGCTGCTTTACTGGGCTGGGATACTTTTAGCCTTATATGTTGTAAACTTCGGTCTGCTTTTTTCTATCAACTATTATGGTCATGTAATGAGCTCCGGCATTGAGAACGATATGCGTCGCGATTTGTTCGGACATATGGAAAAAATGTCCTTCCGCTTTTTTGATAATGCTCGCACAGGACAGCTGCTGTCGCGCATTACAAGCGATATCGTCGAAATCAGCGAGCTGACATTTAAAGGACCTAATGACCTTCTTGTCTGCACTATCAGTATGCTGGGTACTATTTTCATGATGCTGTATCTGAATCCGTATCTTGGCTCTATTATCGGTGCCATGCTGATTATTAAGGCGGTGCATTCTGTTTTCGTCAACAGAAAGATGAAGCGTGCCTTCCGCCGCAGCCGTGAAAAATCCGGTGAGGTTTCCGCGCAGGCAGAGGAGGCTCTGAGCGGTATCCGCCTGGTAAAGGCCTTTGCTAATGAACAGCTGGAGCTGGAGCGCTTTATGCGCAAGAGTAATGAGCTTTTGCGTGTGCGTACCGAATCATTTGCGATACTTTCATATTTTTCGGGAACTATTACCTTTTTTACCAACGCAACCAATCTGGTAGTTTTGGTTTGCGGTGGTATGATGGTTGCCAATGATCAGCTGGCACTCAGCGATTTTGTTGCCTTCTTTCTTTATGTCAACATCTTTATGAAGCCTGTTTTCCGTCTGCTGATGTTTACGGAAATGTACCAGCGCGGTATGGCTGGCTATCACCGCTTTAATGAGATGATGCAGCATAAGGTGGAGATTGACGATGCGCCTGATGCGATTGCTACAGGTGAGATTAAGGGCCGTATTACCTTTGAGAATGTAACTTTCGGCTATCTGCAGGATAAGCCCGTGCTGAAGCATTTTGACCTGGACATCGCTCCCGGTGAAAAGGTTGCGTTTGTTGGTGCTACGGGTGCAGGCAAGACGACTTTGGCAAGCCTGCTGCTGCGCTTTTACGAGCCGACGCAGGGCAGAGTACTTCTTGACGGCGTAGATATCAAAGAATATAAACAGAGCTATCTGCGTAACCACGTTGGCCTGGTGCAGCAGGATGTTTTCCTCTTCAGCGATTCTGTTAACTTTAATATTGCGTATGGCAAGATTAAGGCGAGCGAGCAGGAGATTGAGCAGGCTGCCAAGCTGGCGGCGGCAGATGATTTTATCAGCGCGCTGCCGGAAGGCTACGAAACTAAGGTCGGTGAGCGTGGTGTGAAGCTGAGCGGTGGACAGAAGCAGCGTATTGCTATTGCCCGTGCCTTCCTGAAGAATCCGCCGGTGATGGTTTTTGATGAAGCGACGAGTGCGCTGGATACCAAAACGGAAAAGCAGATTCAGAAGTCCCTGAACAAGCTGGCTGAAAGCCGCACCACGCTGATTATTGCGCATCGTCTGTCGACGATTATCAACGCTGACAGAATTGTGGTGCTGCATAACGGCGAAATTGCGGAAATCGGCACGCACAAGGAGCTTATGGCTCTTGGCGGCATTTATAAGCGCCTTTATGAGCTGGACGAGCAGGATTAAGCTTAAAAATTAAATTTAAGCAGACGGAGCAGTTAGATTGCCTTTTGGGCAGATAATTGCTCCGTTTTTTATGCAATGTATACACTTGCGGAGCTTTGCGCTTATTGACATTCACAGGCAAAAATTATATAATTTTTTTATATGCAATCTTTGTTTACTGCGGTAATTTCCGTAGCAATGCAGTATTATTTTTCGAAGGAGCGAATGAACTACTATGAAATACATGACTGGTAACGAAATCCGCGAAAAGTTTTTGAAATTTTTCCAAGATAGAGGCCACCTTATGCTTCCGAGTGCTTCCCTGATTCCTCAGGATGACCCGACTCTGCTGATTATCGGTGCTGGCATGGCACCCTTTAAGCCGTTTTTCACCGGCAAAATGAAACCGCCTGCTACCCGTATCACCACCTGCCAAAAATGCGTGCGTACCGGTGATATTGAAAACGTTGGCCGCACTGCGCGCCACCATACCTATTTTGAAATGCTGGGCAACTTCTCCTTTGGCGATTACTTCAAAAAAGAAGTTATTCCCTGGAGCTGGGAGTTTCTGACCAAGGAGCTTGGCCTGCCTGCGGACAAGCTGTACATCACCATCCATACTGAGGATGATGAAGCTTTTGATATCTGGCACAATGTTGTAGGTGTTCCTGAAGACCGCATTGTTCGCCTGGCTGATAACTGGTGGGAGATTGGCAGCGGTCCGTGCGGCCCTGACTCCGAAATCCACATCGACCTCGGTCCTGAACGTGGCTGTGGCAAACCGACCTGCGGCCCCGGCTGTGACTGCGACCGTTTCCTGGAAATCTGGAACTTGGTATTCACCCAGTTCAACCAGATGCCGGATGGCACCTATCCGCCGCTGAAAAACAAGAACATTGATACCGGCGCAGGTCTGGAGCGTCTGGCAAGTGTTGTTCAAGGCAAGCCGTCCAACTTTGAAACTGACCTGATTTTCCCGATTATTGAATATGCAGCTAAGATTGCCAATGTTGAATATGGCAAGGATAAGGCTACCGACGTTTCTCTGAAGGTTATCGCCGACCATGTACGCAGCATGACCTTTATGATCGGCGATGGCATTCTGCCGTCCAACGAAGGCCGTGGCTATGTACTGCGCCGCATCCTGCGCCGTGCTATCCGTCACGCTCGTCTGCTGGGCATCAACGAGATGTTCCTGACCGGTGCTGTTGATGTTGTTATCGGCATGTTCGGTCACGCTTACCCCAACCTGGTAGAGAAGGCTGACTTCATCAAAAAGGTTGTGGAAATGGAAGAAACCAGCTTCCTGCGCACTCTGAAACAGGGCTGCGAGCTGCTGAACGAAGAGATTGAAAAGCTGAAGGCTGAAAA
>Ga0129310_1001238_pt1 | contig 23249 bp, 24 predicted proteins | sample Go1ome_2_FD_94433 | JGI IMG/M metagenome (GOLD analysis project Ga0129310, IMG submission 94433) | Western lowland gorrila individual fecal microbial communities from Wisconsin, USA - Go1022A metagenome | ecosystem: Host-associated > Mammals > Digestive system > Large intestine > Fecal | place...
AGCGAAGTTCGAATCTAGTCGTAGACATATCTGTGCAGTTAGTGAGTGCAAGCGGAAGCGAAGCAGGAACTTACAAACAGATGAACAGACAAGATATGTAACATAGATGTAATCTTTGTGTGAAGTTCTGAAGGTACATAAGCTTGTATCTTTATGATCCCTGATAGCTCAATGGTAGAGCACACGGCTGTTAACCGTGGTGTTGTAGGTTCGAGCCCTACTCGGGGAGTTTTTTATGGCCCCATGGTCAAGCGGTTAAGACATCGCCCTTTCACGGCGGTAACACGGGTTCGATTCCCGTTGGGGTCAGTCAGATATATGCCGATATGGCTCAATTGGCAGAGCAGCTGATTTGTAATCAGCAGGTTGAGGGTTCGAGTCCCCCTATCGGCTTGACAATGCGGTTGCATTGTGGTATAATCGTTATCGTTGTGTGCGATAATAGTATACAAATGAATTGGATGGATTCCCGAGTGGCCAAAGGGGACAGACTGTAAATCTGCTGCATATTGCTTCGGTGGTTCGAATCCACCTCCATCCATTTAACTTCATATCGCGGGGTGGAGCAGTCTGGAAGCTCGCCGGGCTCATAACCCGGAGGTCATAGGTTCAAATCCTGTCCCCGCTACTCGATACGTATTATGTATCATGCCCAGATAGCTCAGTTGGTAGAGCAGAGGACTGAAAATCCTCGTGTCACTGGTTCGATTCCGGTTCTGGGCACTTTTTATTGAAGCAATCCATGTTTGGGTTGTTTTTTTTTGTGGAATAGATTTTGATAACGTGATACAATAGATTCATGTGGTTTATTACTTATAATGGGTAATCGGCATTTACATAGAATGAAGGTATGGGGTATATAATAATGAAACTTAATTTTTATTTGGAATGTGCGGGGCTGATCATTGGCATCATATTATGGTGTGGTTGCAGCATGAAGTATGGAATATTGGATATGAAAGATCGTATTTATATGAGTATGATTCGTTCATCTACAGTTGTGGCTGCGTGTAATTTGTTTGCATGTGTAATGATCCGTAAGAATTGGCTTTCATTTCGATTGGCAGCAGGAATTATTATATGTATTGCTTTTCTGTATATGGTAAGTATTTTGATGTATCTGAATATATATATCAAGGAATGTATTGATAACAACAATGCCATTGTTACAAAAGATTATGTACTTTTGGGAATACCATCATTTGTGAATGCGTTACTATTATTAGTGAATTGTGGAACGCAGTATGTATTTGGGTTAACTCAAATGGAAGGAAACATGCAGGTTGTATTTAATTCCTGGTATAAGATACCGTATCTATTGGTGATTATTTCTATAATAATATATCTGTTCTTGATGTTTAAAGGAAGGAATATATTATTAGCAAAGAAACAATATGAGATATTTTTAATTCCTTTTATATTAGTGATAGTATATTATATACAGTATCGCTTTAAGTCAGTTCTGGTAATTAATTTTGGTGTGAGCATTGTGTTACTTCTATTGTATGTGTTTGCATATGGGACAGTATTGAGGAGAGATGATCTGACTCATATGCCGGAGCTGTATGGGTTTGAGAAAATGCTGGCATATCGTTCGGGATTGCAACAGAATATGATGGTTGTTGTATTGACTATTTTAGATTGGGATAAGAAGCAGCAGGAATATGGTTATGAGAAAACGAATCATTTTTTGAAGCATATTGCCCGATATCTGATGCGTAACACTGCACCTAATGCAATCGCAAGAAGAAATCATCAATTTTATATCATTTTGGAGAATGAAGATTTTGAACATCAGAAGCGATGGTTAGAAGAGGTGGCAAAACGGTTTGAACATGATTGGATGACCCACCATACCAAAGCGGGCTTTTCAATACGGATCGATAAGATGGAATGTAAAGAGAATGAATATCAGACACAGGATATTATGAATTGGATTATAGGAGGACAGGATGGAATTTGAGGTTGGACAGGTAATTCGATTGAAGAAACAACATCCATGTGGGATGAATGAATGGGAGATTATTCGAACCGGAGCAGACTTTAGATTGAAGTGCAGAGGTTGTGGGCATCAGGTGATGCTTGCAAGAAAGATTGTAGAAAAAAGTTTTCGGGGAATGATAGAAAGTGTTTGACTTTCTACATGTTCTTATGATATAATTTCAATCTGTGGTGTATAACACAACAATTTTCCTTGTTCTTCCGTGTTAGAGGAAGGGCCAGAGACCATAAGGAGGTGCATAAGACATGAACAAGTATGAATTAGCGTTAGTTGTCAGTGCAAAGATCGAAGACGACGCTAGAACAGATGCTGTTGAGAAAGCAAAAGAGTTAATTGCTAAGTTTGGCGGTAATGTTACTAACGTTGAGGACGCTGGTAAGAAGAGATTAGCTTACGAGATCCAGAAGATGAAAGAAGGATTTTATTACTTCATCCAATTCGATGCGGAATCTGATGTTCCAGCACAGGTAGAAGCTCAAGTTCGTATTATGGAGCCTGTCATCAGATACCTATGCGTTAGACAGGACGCGTAACGAATAGGAGGAATCCATATGAATAAAGTAATCTTAATGGGACGCTTAACGAGAGATCCGGAAGTGCGTTATTCTCAGGGTGAGAATAATACAGCAGTTGCAAGATATACATTGGCTGTTGATCGTAGATTTCAGAGAAATGGAGATCAGACAGCAGATTTTATTCCATGTGTAGCTTTTTCCCGGCAGGCTGAGTTTGCAGAGAAGTGGCTGAAGCAAGGGACTAAGATTTGTATAACCGGTCGAATCCAGACTGGAAGCTATACGAATAAGGATGGTGCCAAGGTATATACAACCGATATCATTGTAGAAGAGCAGGAATTTGCAGAGAGCAAGAATGCTGCAGCAGGCAATGGTGATATGAATTTCTCAGGTGGCGAACGACCAACTCCAAGTGCTGCTAGTGGCGATGGATTTATGAATATTCCAGCCGGCATTGAGGAGGAGCTCCCATTTCAGTAAAATAGGAGGAAATGAAAATGGCATATAATAAGTCAGATAAGCCAGAGCGTAGTGATGCTCCGATGAAGAGAAGAACAATCCGCAGAAGAAAGAAAGTCTGCGTATTCTGTGCAGATGAGAATAACTTAATCGATTACAAAGATGTGAATAAGTTAAAGAGATATATTTCTGAAAGAGGTAAGATTCTTCCTAGAAGAATTACCGGTAACTGTGCTAAGCACCAGAGAGCTTTAACAGTTGCAATCAAGAGAGCACGTCACATTGCTTTAATGCCTTACGTAGTAGAGTAATTAGAGACTATGAACAGACTATCACCGTTTTGCGTGGTGATAGTCTGAATATAGAGAATGAGCGGAATATCCGTGGAATTGAATATATGCTTCCCTGGCTCAGTTGGTAGAGCAACGCATTCGTAATGCGTAGGTCGTGGGTTCGAGTCCCATGGGGAGCTTTTAGGGCATATCCTCTAGACAATTTGATTGTTTAGAGGATATTTTTATGGGCAATGGTTGTAGGAGTCAGGACGGGTGTGGTAAAATGGATAGGGAATTCTATACAAAAGAATTGACAAAATATAGTAAGTGAGATAACATGAAAATGATATGTTCATGGAACAATATATGTATCGGGTTATCATGAATATATTCAAACGGTGTAAAGGAGAGATGACATGAGCAAGTATACAAAACAGGATATTATGCGTTTGGTGGAAGAGGAAGATATTGAGTTTATCCGCCTTCAATTTACAGATATGTTTGGAACTTTGAAGAATGTAGCAATTACAGCAAGTCAGTTAGAAAAGGCACTGGATAATAAATGCATGTTTGACGGTTCGTCCATTGAAGGATTTGTGAGAATCGATGAGTCAGATATGTATCTGTATCCGGATCTGAATACGTTTGAGATATTCCCGTGGAGACCACAGCATGGCAAGGTCGCAAGAATGATCTGCGATGTGTATCGTCCAAATGGGACTCCATTTGAAGGTGATCCTCGTTATATCTTGAAGAAGGTATTAAAAGAAGCCGCTGATATGGGTTATACATTTAATGCGGGGCCGGAGTGTGAATTTTTCTTGTTCCATACAGATGATGAGGGAAGACCGACAACCATCAGTCATGAGAAAGCGGGATATTTTGATATTTCTCCGTTGGATTTAGGTGAAAATGCGAGAAGAGATATCATTTTGACGTTAGAGGATATGGGCTTTGAGATTGAGGCCTCCCATCATGAGGTTGCCCCGGCTCAGCATGAGATTGATTTCAAATATACGAATGCATTAAAGGCTGCAGATAATATGATGACCTTTAAGCTGGTTGTTAAGACAATTGCAAAGAGACATGGATTGTTTGCAAGCTTTATGCCGAAACCGGTGTATGGTGTGTGTGGTTCCGGCCTACATATCAATATGTCTTTGTGCAAAGATGGAGTTAACATATTTAATGATCATAATGCACCAAATGGTGTCAGCAAAGAAGCATATCAGTTCATTGCCGGCTTGATGAAGCACATGAAAGGAATGACATTAGTTGCAAATCCAATCGTGAATTCTTATAAGCGCCTGATTCCGGGATATGAGGCACCGGTATATATTACATGGTCAGAAGGTAATCGTAGTCCGTTGATCCGAATTCCATCTACAAGAGGAACGAATATGCGTATTGAGCTTCGTTCACCGGATCCGGCAGCCAATCCGTATTTATTATTGGCATCCTGTCTGGCAGCGGGCTTAGATGGTATTAAGAATGAATTACCGATTACGGAAAGTGTTGAAGGTAATATATATGAGATGTCTAAGCAGGAATTGGAAGAGCGTGGCATTGAGGCAATTCCTTCTAATCTCAGTAAGGCATGTCATTATTTCGAGGATGATGCATTTATGAAGCAGGTCTTAGGGGAGCATGTACATGCCAAATACTTAGATGCCAAACGAAAAGAATGGAACCGTTTCAGAGAGCAGGTTACAGAGTGGGAAATAGACGAGTACTTGTATAAGATATAATAGGAGGAAGAACGTGATAAGCGTAATCGTAGTATTTCCTAAGCTGGAAGAGGCTAGAAGCATTAAGAATCTGCTGGTAAGGAGTGGAGTCGATGTGATTGCTGCCTGTACAACAGGAGCTCAGGTGATCAATATGGTAGATGATCTGGATTACGGTATTGTGGTCAGCGGATACAAATTTGTTGACATGATGTATAGTGAGCTGGTAGATTGCCTTCCGGATACATTCAATATGCTGTTGGTGGCATCACAAAGATATTATGCAGAATGCAGTACAAGTGATATTGTCTGTCTTTCAATGCCGATCAAAGCAGCAGATCTGGTTGATACAGTCAATTTGATGTATGATAAACTGTATTATCAGATGAAACGTGCCAAGTCTAAGCCTGCTGTGCGGACAGAGGAAGAAAAACAGGTTATTACGCATGCTAAGCTGATGTTGATACAGCAAAAGGGAATGACGGAGGAAGAGGCACATAAATATCTGCAAAAGAAGAGTATGGACAATGGAACCAATATGGTAGAGACTGCTCATATGATACTGGATGTATTTTGATAAAAGGAGAATATAGATGAGATTTACAAAAATGCAGGGCTTAGGAAATGATTATGTATATGTGAATTGTTTCCGGGAGAATGTAGAGAATCCTTCCGAGATGGCAATCAAAGTAAGCGATCGACATTTTGGAATCGGATCGGATGGACTAATATTGATCAAACCTTCCGAGGTTGCAGATTTCAGGATGGATATGTACAATGCCGACGGCTCTCAGGCTGAGATGTGCGGCAATGGAATCCGCTGCGTGGCGAAGTATGTATATGACTATGGATTGACAGATCAGACAGAGATATCTGTTGAGACATTGGCAGGAATCAAATATCTTAAACTGCAGATTGCAGATGGTAAAGTGTCACGTATCACGGTGAATATGGGACAGCCGGAACTGGTGCCGGATAAGATACCTGTGCAGGCAGACGGAGATCGTGTCGTAGATGAACCGATCGTGGTGAATGGAGTGACCTACAAGATGACCTGTGTGTCTATGGGCAATCCACATTGTATTGTATTTGTAGATGATACAGCGGACTTTCCATTAGAAGAGATCGGACCAATGTTTGAGAATCATGAGAGGTTCCCTAAACGTGTGAATACAGAATTTATTCAGATCCTGAATCGCAATGAAGTGAATATGCGTGTGTGGGAACGGGGATCCGGTGAGACGCTTGCGTGTGGTACCGGTGCCTGTGCAAGTGCAGTTGCGTGTGTTTTGAATGGACTAACGGAAGATGAGATTACTCTGCATTTATTGGGCGGTGATCTGAGTGTACGTTGGGATCAGGAAGAGAATCTGGTATATATGACAGGACCGGCAAAGGTTGTGTTTGACGGTGAGATTGTAATGTGAATGATATTATCACTTGCAGTAAGAATGCGAAAAGCATTCATGAAAAGTGCAAGTACTATATTACATAAATGAAATAACATAAGGAGGATGTCATGTTTAAGGTTAACGACAATTATTTAAAATTACCAGGCAGCTATTTATTTTCCACAATTGGGAAAAAGGTGAGAGAGTATAAAGCGGCGAATCCGGATAAGGAGATCATTTCATTGGGAATTGGAGATGTTACACAGCCATTGGCTCCGGCAATTATTGATAGCTTGCATAAGGCTGTTGATGAGATGGCAGTGAAAGAGACTTTCCACGGATATGCACCGGATCTGGGTTATGAATTCTTGAGAAGTGCAATTGCAAAGAATGATTATGCAGACAGAGGTGCAGACATTGCAATCGATGAGATTTTTGTAAGTGATGGAGCAAAATGCGACTCTGGTAACATTCAGGAGATCTTCGCGATTGATAATAAGATTGCAGTATGTGATCCGGTATATCCGGTTTATGTAGATACGAATGCAATGGCGGGCAGAACCGGAGATTACAACAAAGAGACAGAACTTTGGAGTAATGTGATCTATATGCCATGTAAAGAAGAGAATGGTTTTGCACCGGAGTTGCCGGATGAGACGCCGGATATTATCTATCTGTGTTTCCCGAATAACCCAACCGGAGCAACGATCAAGAAAGATCAACTTCAGAAATGGGTAGATTATGCCAATAAAGTAGGAGCTGTTATCATATATGATGCTGCTTACGAGGCATATATCAGTGAGGAGGATGTTCCGCACACTATTTATGAGTGTGATGGTGCAAAGACATGTGCGATCGAGTTAAAGAGCTTTTCTAAGAATGCAGGTTTTACAGGTACACGTTTGGGATACACCGTAATTCCAAAGGAGTTAAAGGCAAGTGATGGTACTTCACTGAATGCATTATGGGCAAGACGTCATGGAACAAAGTATAATGGTGCACCATATATTATTCAACGTGCAGGTGAGGCTGTATATTCGGATGCCGGTAAGAAGCAGACTGCAGAGCAGATTGCTTATTATATGAATAATGCTAAGGTGATCAAGGAAGGATTGAAGGAGGCAGGCTTCTCTGTTTCCGGTGGTGTAAATGCACCATATATCTGGTTAAAGACACCGGAAGGCATGACTTCATGGGAGTTCTTCGATCATTTATTGACCAATGCCAATGTAGTAGGTACACCGGGATCCGGATTTGGACCAAGTGGAGAGGGATATTTCCGACTGACTGCATTTGGTACATATGAGAATACCTTAGAAGCATTGAAGAGAATTAAGGCATTATGAGGAAGAGAATGCAAGAAGCCTTTAAAATGTGAATAAATGGAAGTTCATTCACTAATGCAAGAAATTCTTTCATGCGTCAGACGTATTGGATGAGGGGATTTACTCTTGCAAAGTGTTATGGTGAGTGGTAAACTGTGTTCATGTGATACATGAACAAAAGTATAGATGTATTATACGAAAGTAGCTACTAATGGCGAGACAGGAGGGCGGAAGTTCTCCACCAAACAGCCAAGGAAAGGAAGTTTTTTTAATGAGTAAGAATATCGATTGGTCAAGCATTGGATTTGGATACATTGAGACAGATAAGCGTTTTGTATCCAATTACAAGAATGGTGCATGGGATGATGGTGCATTAGTTGAGGATTCCATGGTGACAATTAGCGAGTGTGCTGGTGTGTTACAGTATGCACAGACCTGTTTCGAGGGATTGAAGGCATATACGACAGAGGATGGTCATGTTGTATGTTTCCGTCCGGACCTGAATGCTTCTAGAATGGCAGATTCTTGTAAGCGTCTGGAGATGCCGGTATTCCCAGAGGATAAATTTGTAGAGGCAGTTCAGAAGGTAGTAGAGGCAAATATTGATTATGTTCCACCTTATGGATCAGGAGCAACTTTATATATTCGTCCATATATGTTCGGTAGTAATCCGGTTATCGGTGTTAAGCCGGCAGATGAATATCAGTTCCGTATCTTTGTTACACCGGTAGGTCCTTACTTCAAGGGTGGCGCTAAGCCAATTACGATCCGTGTGTCTGATTTTGATCGTGCAGCACCTCATGGAACGGGTCATATTAAGGCAGGTCTTAACTATGCAATGAGTTTACATGCAATCGTAGATGCACATAATCAGGGCTATTCAGAGAATATGTACTTAGATCCTGCAACCAGAACGAAAGTAGAAGAGACCGGTGGAGCAAACTTCATGTTCATCACCAAGGATGGCAAGTTTGTTACTCCAAAGTCAGACAGTATCTTACCTTCTATTACACGTCGTTCCTTAATGGTTGTTGCAGAGAAGTACTTAGGCTTAGAGGTTGAGCACAGAGAAGTATACTTCGATGAGTTGAAGGATTTTGCTGAGTGTGGTCTTTGCGGTACTGCAGCGGTAATCTCACCAGTTGGCAAGATTGTAGATCATGGTAAAGAGATCTGCTTCCCAAGTGGAATGGATGAGATGGGACCTGTTACGAAGAAGTTATATGATACCTTAACCGGTATCCAGATGGGTCGTATCGAAGCTCCAGAAGGATGGATCAAAACAATTCGTTAATATGAGAATAAGATGAATTATAGGAAGCTGTCATATTGATGCGGATAGAATGCATCGATATGGCAGCTTTTTTACGTAGAAGATATTTTGGGTACAAGGGGATATTTTGTAGCGGAATACCGGATAAAATGTGTATTCTACCGATGGTCGATTGTGTTTTTTTGGAAATATGGTAGGATAGAATAGGCTATAAATGTCATACACATATTTTGGAGGATAAGATGGATAAGGAGAAATTTGGTCATTTTGTGTCAGCACTCCGAAAAGAAAAAGGAATGACGCAAAAGGATTTTGCAGAGAAACTGTTTCTGACAGATAAAGCAGTGTCGAAATGGGAGAGGGGGTTAAGCTTTCCAGATATATCATTATTAGAACCGATTGCAGAGATATTAGATGTTACGGTTTTGGAATTGCTGCAAGGGGAACGGATATTAGAAGAGGAAGCGGTAATGCCGGTGGAAGAAGTACAGAAAATGATGGATGAATCGCTTAGTATTTCTGACGAGGAGATCAATCGCAAACACGCAAAGAGTAAATCTATTATTTTGCTATGCTGTGTGATCATATTATTCTGTATATCCGTTGCTTTGAATATACGGAATCTTGCAAATGATGGAGAGACGCAGGTTTTACAGACAGATAATGTCGCCTATGAAACCCACATAGATGAAAACGGAAAAACCGTATTTACAGATCCTGACAGAGCCTTAGAGCAGATGGTTACGGATTGCAGGCGGGGTAAGTGGAAAGAAATGGAGAATTATTTGATCATATTAGAAGAAAGTCAGAAAGAAGGTGAGAAAAAATGATTGCAATTATATATATAATTTTACTGCTGGCGGTATTACTGCCGGGGGCAAAGGTTGCGGAAAAGGGAACATTTGTAGAACAACCATTTTCTGCCATTGACAGTAAGGGGATGCAAGGATTCTTTGCACTATGTATTTTGGTGCATCATGTGTCGCTACGGGTACGTTTTTTTGATCATTATTCTGGGGATATGGTATTTTTTGAAGACATCGGTACCTTATTGGTTGGTTTTTTCTTCCTGTGTTCTGGATATGGGTTATATGTAAGCTTTCAAAATAAGGAACATTACCTGGATACATTTATGAAGCGGCGAGTAGTAACCGTTATGGTTCCGTTCTTTATATGTAATTATGCATATATGTTTACAACATTGATGTTAGGACATCAGTTTACGGCAAAAGAGTTAGTAGCATCCTTTTTTGGATTCCGATTATTAAATGATCACATGTGGTTTGCCGTTGAGATTATGATCATTTATCTACTGTTCTATATCACATTCCGGTATGTGAAGAAAGATGTATGGAGATTCCTTTTGATTGGTTGTATGCTTCTTGTTATGTGTGTGATCAGTTTTCTGTTAGGACATGATCCGACAGAAGAGAATGTAGCATATACCTGGTTTCGTGGGGAATGGTGGTATAATACAACTCCACTGTTCTTTGCAGGATTGTTGATGGGAAAGTTTCGGACAGAGCTTATCCAATGGGTAAGAAAGTATTATAAGGTATTGTTACCGGTTGTGATTGCTGCATTTATTGGTTTCTATAAGGCAACCATGTATATGATACAGGTAAAAGGCGGGTATTGGACGGAAACAGAATTCGATCCTGCATATGGCAACAAATTATGTACATTGGCGGTGCAGGTTCTCATGATAATTGCATTTGAGATTCTGGTAGTATTGATCATGCTAAAGGTTCGTTTTAAGAATCCGGTATTGCATTTTCTTGGGAAAATCTCCCTGGAGATGATCTTACTACAAAACGTGTTTATGTTATACTTTAGTGAGAGACAGATACAGTTAAATGTGCATGTGTATTGCGCGATTGTAATTGCTTGCACGATTGGAATTGCAACGTTGATTAACCAGATCAAGTTATTGATCTTAGAAAAAAAATAATGATTCTACAGACAGTAGAATGACGGAAAATGGTATTTTCTACCGCTGGTCGGTTGTGAAATACCATTTTTTTTGTGATGATGAATGCGGAACGAAAAAGTTCCCTCCAAAATGCGTGTCTGACAGAATGTGTGTGAAATATGTGTGTGGATTTCTTATTCATGACAGACACAAAACAAATTTATAATCAAAGGAGGTTTTTTCAATGAAAAAATTCAAAAAAACAATGGCGTTGTCACTTGCAATGGCAATGGGGTTATCTCTGGTAGCTTGTGGTGGTTCTTCAGATGATACTACAACACAGGAAAAGGCGGCTGGTAATGGAGAGGATACAACTCCGGCAACCGAACAGGTTGCGGACTTTGAGATGCCGGCAGAAGATGGGGAGAAGATCTATGTATATTCATGGAACACAGAGCTTGGTGATGGACTGCTCAAAGATTTCAAAGACAAATATCCTCAGTACGCCGATCAGGTAGAATATGTAAACCTGGGTGTGCAGGGAACCGATCCGGAGTATCAGACACAGATTGATGCACAGCTTCAGGCAGGTTTAGGAGCAGAGAAATATCCATCTATTATTGCAGCGGATAATGATGTTGCACTTCATTGGGTACAGTCAGATTATACACTTAACTTAGCAGATATTGGAGTAGGTGGAGACGATACGGCACAGATGTATCAGTATACATTAGATTATGCAACATATAATGGAAGTTTGAAAGCACTTTCATGGCAGGCAACACCGGGTGTTGTATGTTATAGAACAGATATTGCGGAAGAAGTGTTAGGTGCCAGTGACAGAGATACGGTTCAGGCTGCAATTGCAGACTGGGATAAGTTCTTTGAGACAGCGGATAAGATGAAGGCAGCCGGATATAAGATGGTTTCCGGACCGGATGATATTAAGTATCCGCTTGCAGATTCTAAGAAGTCTCCATGGGTACAGGATGATAAGTTGAACATTGATTCCTGGGTAAATACTTATTTAGAGTATTCTAAAAAGTTATATGACAATGATTATACCAATAAGACGGCTATGTGGTCAGATGCATGGAAAGCTAACATGGATAAAGATGTATTCTGCTATTTTGGTACAACGTGGTTCTTATATTGGTCATTATTACCGGATAATGCGGATGGTACAAATGACGCACAGCATGTGGAAGATTACAACATCACAACCGGTCCGGCAAGTTATCACTGGGGCGGTACATTTCTTTCCGTTGGAAAGGATTGTCCAAATACAGCATTAGCAGCTTTGATCTTAAAGACTATCTGCTGTGATACTGATGTATTGCAGGCACATTGTGAAAACACACTTGATTTTGTGAATAATAAAGAAGCAGTTCATAACTTAATCGCAGCAGGCAAAGGTGCTTCTAAAAAATGTGGTGGAGATAATCCATTAGATGCATTTGATAAGGCAGCAGAAGGAATTTCACTTCCATATGCAACACCATATGATGCTATTTTTAATGGATATGTAGATACTGCTTCTCAGGCATATAATTCCGGTGAATTGAAATCATTAGACGAGGCAATTCAGAATATCAAAGCACAAGTAACAGATGGTTATAATTATATTACGGTAGATTAGTTTTGGAATCTTCTCAAGTTTTTTCTCATATGGTATTATCAAGACAGGTTGTATGTTATTAAGGTATATAAAGTTAATAATTTGTTTGACATCAGGTTTTGAAATATTATGTGAGAAAATGAGGAGAGATCAGATATGAAAGTGGTAGACATGCATTGTGATACGATCACGGAGCTTTGGGGAAAGCAGGAGAATGGAATACAGGTCGGATTACGGCACAATGATCAGATGATTGATCTGGAACGCCTGACAAAGGGTGGTTATCTTCTTCAGAATTTTGCAATCTTTGTAGAACAGCAGTCCGGAGTCAGTAGTTTTGAGAAAGCACAGCAGATCCGATCCGTGTTTGCAAGAGAAATGAATCAGAATGCAGATCGTATCGCAATGGTGACAAGCATGAAGGGGATAGAAGAGAATGAGCAGGCGGGAAAACTGTCAGCTCTTCTTGCCGTTGAAGGAGGAGAGGCCTGCGAGGGCAGTATCGAGAAGCTACATGTTCTATATGAACAGGGCGTGCGGATGATGACCCTCACATGGAACTATCCAAACGAGATCGGATATCCCAATCTGCCCCGAAATGCAGCGGGATTTCCATATGTACCGGATACCGAACATGGTTTAACTCCATTTGGCATTGAATGTGTGAAAGAGATGGAACGGATCGGAATGATCGTAGATGTATCCCACTTGTCGGATGCGGGGTTTTATGATGTGTTACGATATACGAAGAAACCATTTGTGGCAAGTCATTCCAATGCGCGGGCAGTATGCCCATGGGTGAGGAACCTGACGGATGACATGATTCGAAAACTGGCGGATAGAGGTGGTGTGACAGGACTTAATTTCTGTGGAGATTTTCTGTTAGATCCATTTGCGGATTGTAACTCAAGAGAACAGATTGATAAGAAGGTACAGAATGCAGAATATAAAGGATATCATGCGTTAGCCGGAAGCCAGGCAACTTTTGCGGATATTGTCCGGCACGCACGCCACATGATCAATGTAGGCGGCATAGAATGTATTGGGTTAGGAAGTGACTTTGATGGAATCCCAGATTATCCGGGACGACCCAAAGCAGATCGCATAGCAGATCTGGCAGAAGCATTTCATGATGCCGGATTCACACCGGATGAGGTTGAACACATATTCTATCGGAATGTATTGCGTGTATATCATGATACCCTGAAGGAATAAAGCGGGACATAAAGAAAAGCTGCCATATGGCAGCTTTTCGTATTGGTATATTAGTGAACTCCATTGATAAGCTCGTCTAACATCTTAGGAAGTTCGGTATCCATATTCTCATCTGTAAATTGACAGGTGCCGACTGCTTTGTGACCGTCACCGCCATACTTTGACATAAGGCTTCCGACATCTACGGTAGAGGTACGGTTCAGAATACTGTAGCCGACTGCGGCAGAACATCCTTTACCTCCTTTGCCATTAACGATCCCAAATAATAATCAATCGTGTTATGACTTCTCACAATTAATTCTATTTTGTCGTATTTGCGTGCGGGATTCAAGGAATATTCTATGCACAATGAAAAAATCTTTATCAAAAAGTACGGTTTTACAGAGTAGACAAGAATCGTTGAAATGCTGCTTGGCCCTCCGGTGTCCGTTTGTATACGCCAGCATCTTCTAATACGCGGGAGAACACAATACCGATCTCTTTTTGTACGATAGAGTGGATGTTATCGGCAGTAATCTCATAGTTAGGAATCCAACTTTCGGCCCAATCTGCATGAGATGCAATCGTCTCATCTGCACGGAGATCTTTGTGCTGCAGGATTGCCTGCTCTAAGGTGGCCATTTCTTTCTTGAGGCGGGCAGGAAGAACGGCAAGTCCCATTACTTCGATCAGTCCGATATTCTCTTTCTTAATGTGATGATATTCTGCATGTGGATGGTATAATCCCATCGGACATTTTTCGGTTGTAATGTTGTTGCGGAGTACCAGATCAAGTTCGAACAGATCGCCATGCATTCTTGCGATCGGTGTGATCGTATTATGTGGAGTTCCATCTGTTTCACTGAAAATATAAGCTGCTTCATCGGTATAACCTCTCCATGCTGACAGGATGTGGTCTGCTGCGGCAACGATGGAATCGGTATTCTTACCTTGTAGGCGAATTACAGACATTGGCCATTTTACGGTGCCGGCATGTACATCAGGATAATCTGGTAATGAAAATTCTGTCTCGTAAGGAGCTTTTGCCATGGCGAATGTATAACCGCCACCCTGAAAATGATCGTGGCTTAAGATCGAGCCTCCGACGATAGGCAGATCTGCGTTAGAACCTGCTGTATAGTGTGGAAATAATCGTACAAAGTCTAATAATTTCTCAAATGCAGCTTTGTTAATCTTCATTGGAATGTGCTGCTCATTAAAGATAATGCAGTGTTCATTATAATATACGTATGGAGAATATTGCAGATAATAGGATTCTCCACAAAGTGTCAACGGAATAATGCGGTGATTCTGTCTGGCGGGATGTGAGAAATGGCCGGCATATCCTTCGTTTTCCTTGCAGAGAAGGCAACTTGGATAGCCGGATTTCTTAGCCTGTCCGGCCCTGGCAATATCACGGGGATCTTTTTCCGGTTTTGAGAGGTTGATTGTAATATCAATAGGGCCGAATTCCGTATCGGTTACCCATTTCTCATCCTTTGCAATACGGTCTGTACGAATATAGTTTGTCACTTTACTGAACGAATAGTAATAGTCGGTTGCGTCTTTTGGAGATATTGCATACTTATCTGCAAATGTCTTACGCACAACAGATGGCGGAGGTGTCAATAATCCCATGATCTTTGTGTCAAACAGATCCTTCATGGTAACGGTGTCATCTTCTAAGATTCCGTGTTCGTGTGCATATGTCATAAGATCTTCTAAAATAAGGTGTAAAGGTCGGGGAGTAATGTGCTCGTCCGATTCTTCATACTCATGTAATTCAAATAGTGCTAATAGGGAATTGGTAACAAATATTTCATCGGCAGGGTTAATCAGACCGTTGTGTAGTCCATAGGTTATAAGCTCCTGAATCAGATTATTAATCATAGCAGATCCCTCCTTCCATGCATTCTCGTATCCGTTTGGATGATTGCTGTGCCAGTTCCAGGCAGTTGAAATGATTGTTTCCAGATCATCAAACTGTGGTTTCCAGCCAAGTACCTCCTTTGCCTTGTCGCTGGATGCTATTAAGGTTGAAGGATCACCGGCACGGCGAGGTTCTTCTTTTGCAGGAATAGGATGTCCGGTTACTTTGCGGGCAGTTTCTACGACTTCTTTCACGGTGAAACCGACACCATTTCCCAAGTTGAAGATGTTACTGTCATTGCCTTCTCGAAGATATTTCATGGCAAGAATATGAGCCTGGGCGAGATCATTTACATGGATGTAGTCTCTGACACAGGTACCATCCTTTGTCTCGTAGTCGTTACCAAAGATAGAGATGAATTCCCGCTTGCCATTTGGAACCTGTAAGATCAATGGGATCAAATGGGTTTCCGGATTGTGTGCCTCACCGATCAAACCGTTTGGATGGGCACCGCAGGCATTGAAATAGCGAAGAGATACAAAACGGAGATCATGTGCATTGGCAGTCCATTTGAACATCTTCTCCATAGAAAGCTTTGTCTCACCATAGCAGTTGGTTGGAAGGGTACGGTCGGTCTCTAAGATTGGAATACGCTCCGGCTCGCCGTAAGTAGCAGCAGTAGAAGAGAATACAATCTTATCAATGCCATGTGCTACCATGCTTTCCAACAGAACCTCAGTTCCGCAGAGATTGTTATTATAATATTTTAATGGTTTTACCATACTTTCCCCAACCTGGGAATTCGCTGCAAAATGGATGACGCCATCGATGTCTTCTTTGTCGAATACGGAATCGATAAAGGAACGGTCCCGGATATCTCCCTCATAAAACTTTGCATCCGGATGAACCGCCTTGCGGAAACCGGTCTCTAAATTGTCTACAACGACAACATCTTCGCCTGCGTCAATTAATTCATATACGGTGTGGGAGCCGATATAGCCGGCACCACCTAATACTAAAATACTACTCATACTTTTATCCTCCTGATTCTTATTATTCGTATCCAATGTTGCGATAAGTCTATCTGATTAAGGTTATCAATAGAAGTGCTTATAAAGCGAGCAAAATGCTTCGCACTGTGATCACCGGTTTATAATACCTTCATACCACCGTATTTGCGGATCTTCAATACATCACAGGCACCGTCACCAAAGAGTGCTTCCATCCCTTTCTTATAGTCAGAAACAACATCATTTTTCACAAAGGCCTGGATCGTTCCGGCAAAACCGCCGCCGTGTACGCGACTGACACCATTAGTGCCTAGTAGAATATCACTAAGTGCAAGTGCAACGGATACGTTCTGATGCTCTACATCATGGCAGGTATAGACATTCTGCAGATATTTGTAAGAGGAATCGCCGGATTCCTTTACGGTCTGTAAGAATGTGTCAAAATGATCCTTCTGCAAGGCAGTTACTTCCTTTTGGACACGTTCATTCTCATATACAAAATGAATTGCACGAAGTGCGGCACGGTCGTTGACCTTGTTACGGATGACATTCAGATTCGCAAGCACTTCTTCTTTGCTGACTTCGCCAAGCACTTCTTTGCCAAAGCAGGCAGCAGCAGCTTTCATCTCGGCCGGGATGGCTGCGTAATCCGGAGTTAAGTCTGCATGAGAACCTTTGGTATCTGTAATACAGAGGCTGTAGCCATGTGCATCCAGGTCAAATTCTACCCGTTCTACTACCGGATCGGCAGGGTTGGCAAAGTCAATGTGGACAAGGCTTCCGACGGAACATGCCATCTGATCCATCAAGCCGCAAGGTTTTCCAAAGTATACATTTTCCGCATACTGTCCGATGATCGCAATCTCGACCGGGGAGATGGTCATGTCATTGTATAATCCGGAGATGATCGTACCGATGATCGTCTCAAACGCAGCGGAAGAGGAGAGACCGGCTCCGATCAGTACATCACTTGTAATGTATGCCTGAAAACCGCCGACTTTGTGTTCGTGTTCTGTAAGCCCTGCAAGAACCCCTTTGATCAGGGAAGCGGTAGTTCCTTCTTCTTCTGCTTTCTTTGTAAGATCATCTAATGAAATGGTGATCAGGTCATAACCATCTGAAATCACTTTCACGACTGGTTCCTCTAATGGTCTGACAATCGCAATCGCATCGTTGTTAATGGATGCGGCTAAGACCTCTCCGTGTTGGTGATCCGTGTGGTTGCCACCAATCTCGCTTCTTCCGGGTGCGGAATAGATCTCGACTTCACCGGCACCGAAATGTTTCTCATAAGTAGCGATTGCTTCAATATACCGGGCTGTCTGATAGGGAATCTTAGTGGTATCCACATAAATGTCGGTTAATCGGTCTGCATAAGCCTGCTTTTGTAAATTATCTTTTAAAACATCTGTTTGTAACATAAGTAACCTCCTTTTGAAAATTTGAAATGTGAACAGGAACGTATTGTATTTCGCATGTATGGTTGTTCTGTTATGATTATCATATGATATAGATAGTAAAAAGTCAATAATGATTTAGTAAAACTTTTACTTGTAAAATTTACTGATGGAATGCTGCGTTTTTATAGACAAAATATTAATTGTATGATAGTATAAGAAAAAAGATGAAGTAAACTTTTACTAATGGATTTTACCGGCGTAAAGATGGAATACAGGAGCCATTGCACTTGGCTCCTGTGTGGAGTTATATAAGAGACAGAGGAGGATTCATATCATATGGCAACCATTAAAGATGTTGCTGCCAAGGCAGGGGTATCACCGGCAGCGGTTTCGAGAATATTGAACAAAGATATTACATTGTCGGTATCCGAAGATACGAGAAAGCGTGTGTTAGCGGCAGCGGAGCAATTACATTATCATAAGAACCGAACCGTGAATAAGAAAGACTTCCGATTGGGGATTGTACAATGGTTTTCGGCGGAACAGGAGATGCAGGACAGTTATTATCTATTGATTCGGAAAGGGATTGAAGATTTCTGTAAACGGAATTCGGTGTCGATCATCCGGACATTCAAGAGTGATGTTGATTATACAGAGATACTTAAGAATGTGGATGGTCTGGTATGTGTTGGTAAGTTCAGCAGGCAGGAGGTTCGTCAATTTATTGCGATATGCAAGAATACGGTATTTTTGGATATGACAGTGAATAATTACGGGATCACGACCGTTACGATGGATTTTCGGCAGGCAGTGACGATCGCATTGGATTATTTGACCGGTCTGGACCATGAGAGAATTGCTTTTCTGGGTGGTAAGGAGTACGTAGGTGGTGAGAAGATCCGGGATGAGCGGAAGCATGCCTATACTTCTTATATGAAGAAACATAGACTAGATGATAAGACATTTCTTAGGGAGGGTGAATTTAACACAGCCTCCGGATATGAGATGATGACAGAGTTATTGAATGCAGAACAACTGCCAACCGCAGTGTTTGCGGCAAGTGATGCGATTGCCTTTGGTGCAATGAAAGCAATTCAGGAGAAAGGGTTATCTGTTCCGGAAGATATCTCTGTAATTGGATTTAATGATACGGAGATGGGGGCTTATACGTCTCCGGCATTAACGACCATCCATGCACCGGCATACGATATGGGGCAGCACGGGGCGAATCTTTCGTATGTAGCATCGAACTTAAGCATTACAACACCGTTGAAGGTTAAGATTCCATGCTATCTTGTGAAACGGGAGTCTTGTGGTGCATGTAGGAAGTAAGATCTGTGTTTGTGGTATTTTTAGGGAAGTTTTATTGGAATCCGGGAAAATATGTGAAAACTGCATAAAGAAAAAAATACAATCCGAGGGGATTGTATTTTTTTGAAGAAAAGCATGACAATGGAAGAAATTAGTAGTACACTATTGCAGTTGATATATAAGATATAAGAGAAAAGAGGCGTTAGAATTTGAAGTATATGAAACAGTTCTGTTTAATCATGTTCATTTCATTTTTAGGAGAAGTATTACACCATTATCTGCCATTGCCAATTCCGTCAAGCATTTATGGTCTGGTCATTTTGTTTGTTGGTCTGATGACCGGTGTGGTGAAGTTATCCCATGTAGAGGAGACTGGCAGATTTTTAATTGAGATCATGCCGTTGATGTTCATTCCGGCAGCAGTTGGCTTGCTAGAAAGCTGGGGAATTATTGCCCCGATCTGGATTCCGATCATTGGAATTACTCTGATCACAACTGTGATCGTAATGATTGTATCTGGCAAGGTAACTCAGTTTGTAATCCGCATGGAGAATCGGGAAGAAAAATCATTTGGTGCAAAAGGGGTAGAAGCGAATGAATGATCTGTTTGTAGAATCGGTATTCTTTGGTGTAGTATTAAGTCTGGTTGCCTATGAAGCAGGTGTTCAGCTTAAGAAACGGATTGATTTTATATTATTTAACCCATTACTGCTTGCGATTGCCATTACGATGGTGGTATTATTGGCATGTCATGTGGATTATGATACGTACTATGAAGGTGCAAAGTATCTAAGCTATCTGCTGACACCGGCAACGGTTTGTCTGGCAATCCCATTATATCAGCAGATGGAATTGTTGAAGGGAAACTGGAAGGCAATTGTAGTTGGTATCTGTACCGGTGTGTTGACCAGTCTGACCAGTGTGCTGGTATTTTCCCTGGTAGCGGGATTGAATCATAAGCAGTATGTGACAATGCTGCCGAAGTCCATTACCACAGCAATCGGCATGGGCGTATCGGAAGAATTAGGCGGTTATGTGACAATTACGGTTGCGGTCATTGTAATTACAGGATTATTTGGCAATATGATCGCAGATACAATCTGTAAGGTGTTCCGGATTGAGGAACCGATTGCAAAAGGAATTGCTATTGGAAGCTCTGCTCATGCCATGGGAACCTCGAAGGCAATGGAGATGGGTGAGATTGAAGGAGCAATGAGCAGTCTTTCGATTGCGGTAGCAGGCTTGCTGACTGTGGTGGGCGCTTCCGTGTTTGCTAACTTTATATAGAATATCTTACGAGATCATACCTCTATATCAAGAGTGATTTCTTAAGATAGATTACAGAGAATCAGGATTGATCATAGGAGGATATTTACGTGAGTACAAAATATGTATTTTTGGATATTGATGGAACGTTAGTAGGTGCAGACGGCAGAGTACCGGAAAGTGCTGTGGAGGCAATCAGACGGGCAAGGGAAAATGGTCATAAGATATTCATCTGTTCCGGGCGATGCCGTTGTGAGATGCATGAGAATATAATGTGTGTTCCGTTAGATGGGATCGTAGGCTCGGCAGGAGCCTACGTTGAGATAGATGGCAGGGTAATCTTTCACCGTTCCATGACGGAAGAGATGAATGCGAGGTTATTGGATTATTTCTTAAGCCGTGGCATGGCAATCCTGTTAGAGACGAATGGAGAGCTGTATGGTAATGATGTGGCAATCCGCTATATGCAGGAGAATGTAGATTATTGTGAGGCGAATGGATTGCCGTATGATAAGCCGTTATATGATCTGGTACAGCCGCTTGCGGATGTGCGGGAGCCTGCAAAGCTGGCAGTGAATAAGCTGATCTATATTACGAAAAAGTATGATCCGGAAGAGGTGCGTAGGGATCTTGGTAAGGAGTTCACGGTGGTAGACAGTGCGATCGATATGCCCGGTAACAGCGGTGAAGTGTCAGAGTCCGGAATGCATAAGGGTGTTGGGATTGAGACAGTCATCCGGTATTATGGAGCAGATATGGCAGATACGATCGGCATTGGTGATGGCGAGAATGACATGGGTATGCTTCGGACATGTGCAGTCGGAATTGCGATGGGCAATGCGAATCCAATCCTCAAAGAGATTGCGGATTATGAGACGAGTGCAGTTGGTGAGGATGGAATTAAGAATGCGTTTATGTACTATGGTTTGATATAAGACAGATTCGATAATGCAGTATGATGAATGCAACAAGGATTGTGAGTTATCAGCATAAAGTGTGATAGATGATATAGGAGAAAGATATATGGCATATGTGTACTTTGCAAGACATGGGCAGACCGTGTGGAATGTAGAGAATAAGATCTGCGGGGCAACTGATATTGAATTAACAGAATTAGGACATCAGCAGGCGATCGAACTTGGTGAGAAGATCGTGGCAGAGGGAATTAAATTTGATGAGATCCTGTATTCACCGCTTGTGCGGGCGGCGGAGACAGCACGCCATGTATCGGAGATCACCGGTGTTCCGATGCGGGAGGAACCAAGACTGAAAGAGCAGAATTTTGGAAAATATGAATCGACCCCACGGCATGGAGAGGAATTTGAAGTGGCAAAGACTCACTTTATCGACCATTATGAGGGTGGAGAATCTATGTTGCAGATGGCACAGCGGATCTATAATCTGTTAGATGAAGTTATGGCAGCAGATAAGACATACCTGTTGGTAGCACATAATGGAATCTCCCGCTTTGTAGAGTCGTATTTTCATGATATGACGAATGAAGAATTCGCAGCATTCGGCATCCGGAATTGTGAGATCCGGAAGTACGGAAGATAGAAAAGTGTAACATGTTGCAAAAATCTTTCGTAAGGAGACGGCGAGATGCAGATTCGTAGAGATTTTTATTTGATTGGAGAAAGTCTGATTCAAATTGAAAAGGAAAAGCGTGGTGTTGATCCTGAAAAGTTCATGGCATATATCCGCACCAAAGTCGTAGGTGAAGGGATGTATTATCTCCTGCTTGATGAAATTCAGATGTTGGATTGCTTTGAAGCAGTTCTGAATGGTTATCTTCGTAAAGATAATATGGATGTATTTGTGACTGGAAGTAATGCAAAACTCCTGTCCAAAGATATTATTCAACCATACTATGATGAGTATGGAATCTTGACTGTGAACATTTATGATTTTCTCCTTGATCCACAGATTCTTGAGAAATAAGAAAATATAGGGCTGGGTATGTCCGATTCAACTCTTGTGGAGCTAGTATTTCACAGAGGTGGGGAGAAAATCTGATAAATACTTATAGTATATTTATTATATATATAGTATAATTGCATGAAATTTCCGACATAAAAGGAGGGCAATTATGCAAAAAAATGTAAGTATTATTATGGATTTGGATGGCTCAAAAATAGTGCTGATTAATGATATTAGATTCAAATCAAGAAAAAATATATATTGGATCTGATTTTCCTGATGAATTTAGTCATTCGAATGATACAAAAGCATTAATGGGTGCCAATATGAGAGCAAAGTCGAATATTACACCGGCTATTGGTGAGCTTGTTCAAATTGCTACAGAAAAGATACAGTACCCTGACTATAATAACAAACATGGAGTAAGAGCACAATTTGGATGGTATCGTTATAATACAAGATTTGGAATACCTGTCTATAATGAAGATGGAGAATTGGAGCGTTATAATATTTTTTCAACAAGAATGCTTGTAAGATGCGATGCGGATGGAAAATGTTATCTATATGATTTGGTGAGAACAAAAAAAGAAACGAGCAGACCGCATGAGCAATAGCTGTACGGTAGTAAACTTCGTTTCTTTCTATTACTTATCATATATGAATAGCTTCCTGTATAATTCAAAGTGTAGAGAGTAAATGATTTTACAAAAATAGATACCTAAGTTAAACTGTCATTGCTGACCGGCCAGTTAGCAAATGAACAGAATAAGGAAGGTATCTA
>Ga0129310_1001241_pt1 | contig 23207 bp, 22 predicted proteins | sample Go1ome_2_FD_94433 | JGI IMG/M metagenome (GOLD analysis project Ga0129310, IMG submission 94433) | Western lowland gorrila individual fecal microbial communities from Wisconsin, USA - Go1022A metagenome | ecosystem: Host-associated > Mammals > Digestive system > Large intestine > Fecal | place...
AGAGAAAGAAACTCTGACAGACGGCGAACTGCAGCTTTATACAAGATGGTATGGCACAGACGGTCAGAAACTTGCCGGTGCAACTATTGCGATCTATGATGGAAACGAGCAGTTATTCGAGGGAACAACCGATGAAAACGGCAATCTGGAAATGTGTACGATCCCGGGAAATACGGAGCTTCGCTGCACCGTTACGGATGCATCCGGTGATGAGATTGCAAAGTCGGATATTCTGTACAAGATTTCTGACAGCTATGACAATATCACTGTTTATACGACACACGGTGAATCCGGCACCCAGAAAGTAGAGGTTCCATCCAGCAAAACTGCGCTGAGTGCAGCCATTTATGTTACCGATAACAAAACTCTGTCTCATGCAAATATTACCGAATATATTGCAGATACGCAGGCTGATAATACAGATGCCACAGCCGATGGTGCAAACGGCGATGCTACGGCTACAGACGGTCAGACTCAGACGGATGCCGCTACACAGAGTACCGATCAGGAAACTGATCAGGCACAGACTCAGCCGGCAGATGCACAGCAGCCGGTGGTAACCCAGTAGCTTGTTTTGGGATGGCTTAAAAATTTATCACGTTAGTTTTTAATAGGAACTCCTGGGATTTTGTCTCGGTCGCTTACAATCGCTCCCTGAGAAAAAATACCAGGAGTTCTTAATTTACTCTGTGAAATCAGTAAATTTTTGCGCCACCCTGCACTTCGTGCCACGCATGCATATAAAACCTTAAAATAATAAGGATTCTATTGCATGCGCAGGTTAGGAATAGCATGTATAATGTGTGCTACTATATAAATGGTTACTATTTTCTCTGATTTTTTCACATATATTAAATTATAACCAATACTATAAACAAGAATTTACACGCCGAAAGTATCAAATTCCGGTATAAAACTCTCCTCCGCCGTCTCCCCGTCCTGGATAAATCCATTTTCCACACCGATTTCAATGGCATAATCCACAACCTCATCGTATTCCTGCGATGTGATTTTTCTTCCAAGTTCCGGATAACGCCCCTCAATCCCCGCCATCGGCGTATATTGATTCATAATACTGATATAAATCTGATCTCCATACGTCTCATACAGATAACGGATCACTTTCTTGGATTCTTCCACATGTCCAGGCAACACCAAATGCCGTACAACAACGCCACGCAGCATTCGTTCCAGAACACCATCATCCGGCTCATTTTCCCCGATGCAGCCGTCAGTATCGTTAATGGCATTGCCATTTCCACCAATATCAGCACTCGTTACATCTGAGTAAGCCACATCAACGGACAGTTCATCCGTGATCGTACCAGAATTTTCCCCAGACACGATCTCAAACTGCGCATTTCCAACCTGCCGCACCATCTCCTTTAACGCAAGCTTTGCCACCTGCGGATAATCCGCTGCGTGGGAATATGCACCTGCAAGCTCTGCACTCAAATATTTAAAATCCGGCAGATAAATATCCACCAACCCATCGAACAGTTGCAATGTCTCTACTTTCTCATAGCCGGATGTATTGTATACAATTGGGATCTGCAATCCCTGTACTTTTGCACGTTCCAGCGCACGAACCACCTGGGGTGCAAAATGCCCCGCCGTCACCAGATTGATATTCCAGGCCTTCTGATCCTGAAGTTCCAAAAAGATTTCTGCCAGCCGCTCTGTGGTGATTGTTTTCCCCACGCTCCCTGCTGCAATAGAATGATTCTGGCAGAATACGCAGCCTAACGTACATCCCGAAAAAAACACGGCTCCGGAACCTGCATCGCCGGATATGCAGGGTTCCTCCCACATATGCAATGCCGCCCGTGCCGCGCGTATCTGATCGGTCTGTCCACAGTAACCTGTTTTTCCCTGTGTCCGGTCCACATGACAGTTTCTCGGACACAGACAGCAATCAGTCAATTTATTCATATTCAACTTCTCCAAATTTGGACTCTATTTCTTTGTCTTCCTCATCCATGTGCTCTGCCGGAAGATGATGTTCGATAATATCCAGAAAGCGTCCGATTTCCTGCCATGCATGCTTGGATTCCGGAATCATCAGCATTGCCATCTGAAAAATATGAAACATTCCTTCATAAATGCTGAGCCGCACTTTGCAGCCGGCACGCTTCGCCTTTTCTGCCACCAGTTCAGAATCGCTCAACAGCATCTCATAACTTCCCACCTGGATCAGCATTGGCGGAAAACCGCTGAAATTTCCATAAAGCGGGGAAATATAAGGATTTGTCGGATCTTCATCCTGAATATAATCTTTGCTGTAGATCAGACTGTCTCTGGTATTTCCAAATAGCGGATCCCGCTCATAATTAAAATCATAAGATGCTCCGGACTGAGTCATATCTGTCCACGGTGACATACAGATGAGCCCCGCCGGAAGTTTCCGGTTCTGGTTTTTCAGATACATACAGAGCGCCAGCGCCAGTCCTCCACCGGCGGAATCTCCGGCCACGACGATCTCATGCTCCTGCCAGCCCTGCTGCAGCAGCCAGTTATAACCGGTGATGGCATCCTCTAATGCTGCCGGATACGGATGCTCCGGTGCCACACGATAATCCACGGTCAGAACGCTCATGCCACGGCCAAGTTCACTGTAAAGGCCCGCAAAACTGCGGTATGCATTGCGCATTCCCCCGATATATCCGCCTCCGTGCAGCTGAAGTAGCACAAGGCGTTCGTTTTTCAGATCACATTCCAATAATTCCAGACGGCAATTTTTCTCTTCAATCACGCGCAGATTATAAAATTCCGGCACTTTCCACTCCGGTTCCGTCATCTTTTTTCGCAATTCACCGCTTTTTAATTTTCTGCCGATCAGATTGTCGGATGCGACTCTTGCGATCAATTCACGCATTACTTTTCCGCGAATACTGTTGTCAGTCTGTAACATTCACTTCTCTCCTAAATTAATTAATTTTATTTTTTGCTCCCTTATTTCAATTCTGTTGAAATCTCATTGCTTCTATAAAAAATACCATATTTTTACATAATCCGCCCTAATATTCTTTCAGATGCCGGCAAAATTATACATGGAAACGGCGGTACAGCTCATCCATGGCCCGGCGTCCACCAATGATCACACTGCCGACAAATACAAATATAGCTACACACAGTGCGATTAGACACATAATGCTGTCACTGGAAATTCCAAAATGATGCAAAATATATGGAATGATGCTCAATACAATGATCAAAAGCTGCATCGGGATATAACTCTGCCAGTTTCTGCTGTTTACGATCATCAGAACAATAACCGTCGCATCGATCAGGATAAATGCCGCCGGCAGTACATAATTTACCGACCAGCCGGAAAATCCCGTCAGGAAATCGATCAGCACCACCACGGCCACTCCAAGCAGTGTCTGCATCAGTATTTTAAACTGATAACCATTATGCTTCTGAATTGAAAATTTCAATGTGATATACGCATATACCATGCAGGCGCCTGTCATAATGGACCAGCCGATCCGGTCTCCCACATGAAAATCAACGATCACAAGGATCGCCTCTGCGATAATGGCCGCCAGCGTGTAAATACTCAGCGCCAGCTGGATTTTTTTCATTTCCTTCTCCGGATGAAACGGATAGGTCGGTTTCATTTCCAGTGCCTCGTCTCCATCCCGTTCCGTAATACATTTGCAAAGTGGACATACATTGGTCGGATCAATAAATTCCACTCCGCAGTTCCAACATTTATTCATAATACACACCATTACTTTCTATTGTTACCGGAATATCATTTGCCACCAGATAACGGTAAAATGCTTTCTGCAGCTTCGTATCTTTCATCACGGAAGAAATCGTAGATGTCAGCATACCTTTATAAGAACACAGACACATCTTCAGATTCTGCCCTTTGGAACGTGACAAAATGACACTGAAATGATCCACATAATCCTCGTATTCCGGCGCCACCTGAATATTTCCAAGGTTTGTGATGGTTGCTGTATTCGCACTTGCCGCCATATTGTAAATGTATTTCATACCGATTTTTTTGAATACCAGTGGAATGGTCCGCAGGATCATGGTCTTTTCTCCGGTTACGTTATAAGAGAAAATGTCCTCCAGATGCTCTTTTGTGATCTGTTCCCGCAGAGATTCTTTTACTTCTGCAATGACATCCTCAAAGGGCTGATTTTCTGCCTTTGGATGAAAAGTTGCCGTAACCATTACGAAGAAATTTTTTGTCGTTACGGAATTAAAATACGGCCGCAGGTTTACCGGAATGCTTGTGGTGATCGGCCGTTTCGACGGCATGCCTTTTAAATATTCCTGATAGATGGCCCAGATAAATACCGATACCAGGAATTCATTAATAGTGGCATCGTATTTCTTTGCCGCACGTTTTACTGCATCCACCGGCATATGCCCGTGGATGATTCCCATTTTTCCTTCCGGGAACATGCTTCCTTTTAAAATATAGGCTTTCTCCGATTTGTAGGATTTTTCAAACCGGCTCTTTCTGTAATTCTGCACAAAACTGTCTTCCGTATTCAGTGAAGTGTCCTTGTGCAGCCGGTTTCCATACTTTTCACCAAGCTCCGGATGCGACAGACGCAGATACTGATACGTCAGCTCTTTCAGAAAATTCAATGCACCGTTGCCGTCTGTCAGAGAATGGAATACTTCCAGATTGATCCTGCATCCGTAATAGGTCACCCGAAACAGATAACTCCGGTTGCGGTGCTCGTCAATGTAACGGCACGGATAGGTGTGCTCCTCATGCACCGTCGGTGATTTTTTCCCATTTTCTTCAAAATAATACCAGAACATTCCCTGCCGCAGTCTGCAGTTAAAGACAGAAAATTTCGGCAATATCATGTCCAGCGCCTGCTGCAGCAGATCCTGCTGTATTTCTTCTTTTAAAATGATTGCTACTCGGTAGACATTTGTCATGCCCTCCCCGGCGATAACCGGAAACAGATGCGCCGTGTTATCAAGTTTTCCCCACTTGATCTCCCGATCCTTATTTCCCTTTGTTTCTTTATAAGCAGACCGGGCTTCTTTCCGCGCCTGCTTTTCCTGCGCTTTCTGCTGTTTTTTCTCAGCTTTCAGCTGCTTTTTTTCTTCTTTACTCATAGATTTTATTACATCCCTGTTTTACTGTTACTCTCTTATACATATCGGGCAATGCCGACACGGATCCTTCCTTTTTTCGTTTCCTGCAAAAAGCCCCGGAACACAAATTTACCAAATCCGCGTACCGACACAATGTCTCTGTTTTTCAGTATACCACTATTTCTATCATATTGTCTGCCATTTACAAATATTTTTCCGGCACGAAAAAGATCCGTACTCTGGGTACGGGACAGCTTATACACCTTGGCCACAACTGCATCGCATCGGTTGGAACTGACCACAAATTCTTCTTCCGCAAATTGCGGAGCCGCCTGCTTCGGGCAATCCTTTGTCACCTCCGTAGTCATGGAAGTATGCCGCACCTGCGTGATATGCTCCGCCAGATAAGCTGCCATGGCATCCTCACAGAATACATAACCGGTGGCATCCCTGACAATAATATCACCAAGAACATCCCGCTCTATTCCCAGATTCATCAATGCACCAAGGAAATCCCGATGGCTTAACGCCTCGGCAAATTTCGGTGCCGACGGGCGGATCACCACGCAGCTGATAGGAAACGCCTCCTCATACCCTAAAGTTTCCTCTGATCCGAACCGCAGCATCTGCCGCTCACAGCCTTCCGTGCCGCCGAATAATTTCCATGGTACAAAGTCCAGTTCCCGTTCCATGGCGTATACATCCGATACTTCCGCCGCATTTAAGAAGCCGGAAAACGTATAAATATTTTGCTGATAACAGCGGTTTGCCAGATCCAGCACCCGCCGTTTTAATTCTTCATTTTCTTTCATGCAAATAAGTATAGCATACGCCTGTATCTTTGCACAAGGAAAGGAACTGTAAAACACAGTTTTTACAAAAAAACATATTTTTGTTAATTATGTGTATTTTTGTGGTATAATTTTCCATATAAATGGATATTTTAACCAACGCAAAATAATACTTGCATGTCGGACTATTGTATATTATAATGTGTTCTAAATTGTATTTTATTTAGTACAATTTCAATACAAGAAGGGAAGTGAACGTATGGAATTACAGATTCAGGACTTAGTTTCCTCCATCCGCAAAGACGGAATTGATGCAGCCAATGCAGAAGCAGAAGCAATTATTTCAGAAGCTAAGAAAAAAGCAGATGCCATTATCGCAGATGCAAAGTCCGAAGCAAAAAGTATTCAGGAAGCTTCAGAGAAAGAAATCGGTATTCTGAAAGAAAGTGCTGCCATCAGTGCAGAGCAGGCCAAACGTGACGCGATGCTTGCATTTAAAACCGAGGTGAAAGCAGAATTTGAAAAAATTCTTTCTGCAAAGGTGAAAGACAATCTTTCTGACGCTGCACTTGGAAAATTAATCAAAGCTGTTATTGCAGACGAAGGGGTAGATAGTTATTCCGTAGAAGTTGCAGAAGTAAGTGATGCACTGAAAGCAGAACTTGCAGAAGAAATCAAAAACGGACTGGAGATCAGACCAGCCAAAGGTATCCGCGCAGGATTCCGACTGGCAGCAAAAGATGGTTCCGGATATTTTGACTGTTCCGATGATGAGATCATGCAGATGCTTATGCCATACTTCAGAAATCTTGATTTCTAACAGGAGGTGCTTATGGCTTCATATTATTATCTGATATCCAGCCTGCCGGACCTGAAAACAGACGGTGACATGCCTTTTACTTATGAAGAATTTCTTGGCATGTGTCAGTCAAATGTAAGCGAATCAAAATACGAATTTTTAAGTAATCTCACCCTCTCCTCTGATGAGGGACCACTCTTAAAAGACTGGGCTGTTTTTTACAACAACCTCATGAGTGAGCTCAATTATCAGCGAAGTATGAACCTTGGACGGGCTTATCTGAAATCCTATGATAAGGATTCCGTGCTCACCCAGGTAGTAGGGACTGTGCTTGCGGCGAAAAATCCGCTGGAAGCAGAAAAAATCCTGCTGGATTACGAATTTGAAAATCTTGATTCCCTGGTAGGTTTGCATACCTTTGACGATGTCTATCTGTTTGGGTATGCGGTGAAATTGAAACTGCTGGAGCGCCAGAACTGTTTTGTACAGGAAAAAGGCAAAAAAGAATTCAAACGTCTTTTTGATCAGGTGCAGCAGCGCGTTTATCAGTTATAGGATACATGACTCCTCTGGCTGATCAGACGGAAAACTATTAATAACAGGAGAAAATTGAATGGAAACAGTAACAGGATATGTAACTGGTATTAACGGAAACCTGGCAAACGTAAGTTTCGAAGGTGCCGTTCATAAAAATGAAGTTGGTTATATCCTTGTTGACGGAAAACGCTTAAAAGGCGAGGTTATCCGAATCAACAACGGCGTAGCCAGCATGCAGATCTACGAGATGTCAAACGGCATAAAAGTCGGAGACCCTGTAGAATTTACCGGTGAACTGATGAGCGTAGAACTTGGACCGGGTCTGCTCACACAGGTATTTGACGGTCTGCAGAATCCGTTGCCGGATCTGGCCGAGCAGTGCGGATTCTTCCTTGAGCGAGGCGTATACCTCGATCCGATTCCGGACAGAGAATGGGAATTTACCCCATCCGTAAAAGTCGGTGATGCTGTAGAAGCCGGTGACTCCATCGGAAGCGTTCCGGAAGGATTATTCACCCATGAGATCATGGTTCCTTTTACCTTAAAAGGACATGACTGGAAAGTAAAATCCATCAAAGAAAAAGGTTCTTACCATGTAAGAGCAACCATCTGTGTCATTGAAAATGGCGACGGTGAGGAGAAAAACTTAAGCATGGTCATCTCCCAGCCGATCAAACAGGCGGTTAAATGCTACGATGAAAGACTTCGACCGGACGAACCTCTGGTAACCCAGATCCGTTGTATCGACTCTTTCCTCCCGGTAGCAAAAGGCGGAACCTTCTGCGTACCTGGACCATTCGGAGCAGGAAAAACCGTTCTGCAGCATATGGAGGCTAAAAACGGTGAGGCCGATATCGTAATCGTAGCCGCATGTGGTGAACGTGCCGGTGAGGTTGTAGAGATCTTAAAAGAGTTCCCGGAACTGGAAGATCCGAAAACAGGCAGATCCCTGATGGAACGTACCATTATCATCTGTAACACTTCTTCCATGCCGGTAGCCGCACGAGAGGCTTCCTGCTACACAGCCGTAACACTGGCTGAATATTACCGGCAGATGGGACTGGATGTTCTGCTTCTGGCAGATTCCACCAGCCGATGGGCGCAGGCCATGCGTGAGATGTCCGGACGTCTGGAAGAGATTCCTGGTGAAGAAGCTTTCCCGGCTTACCTGGAGTCCACCATCGCTTCTTTCTATGAGCGTGCAGGTAAAGTAAGACTGAAAAACGGCAAAATCGCATCCGTTACCATCGGTGGTACCGTATCACCGGCAGGTGGTAACTTCGAGGAGCCGGTTACACAGGCAACCTTGAAAGTAGTCGGTGCTTTCCACGGACTTTCCAGAGAGCGTTCCGATGCCCGTAAATACCCGGCAATCCATCCGATGGATTCCTGGTCCAAATACAACGGTGTTGTAGATATGGCCCGGGTGGAAGAAGCCCGTTCCATTCTGCACAGAGGAAATGAGATTAACCAGATGATGAAGGTAGTTGGTGAGGAAGGAACTTCCGCCGAAGACTACATTATTTATCAGAAGGGCGAGCTTCTCGATTCCGTATATCTGCAGCAGAACTCCTTCGATCCCATCGATGCAGCATGCTCTCCGGACAGACAGCGGGAAGAATTCGGCATCCTTTACGATGCTTTGATGGCATCCTATGATCTGGATGACAAAAACGAGATCCGAGGTTTCTTCAACCAGTTGAGACAGGAATTCCTTGACTGGCACGGTACAGAATTCGAATCACCGGAATTCTACGCACAGGAAAAGAAAATCTCAGAATTCTACAAATCAAAAGCTGTTGAGTAGGAGGACGTTAGCGTGCAGAAAGTATATACAAAAATAGAATCAATTGTCGGTAACGTAGTTACTGTCAGAGCAAAAGATGTCCGTCTGGGCGACCTTGCTCTCGTAGGTGACAGTTACGCGACTGTTATCAAACTTGATAAAGACCTGGTATCCCTTCAGGTATTTGCAGGTGCACAGGGTGTCGGAACCAGCGATCCGGTTCGCTTCCTTGGCAGACCGATGATGGTTTCCTTCTCCGATCACCTGCTGGGCCGGGTATTTGACGGTGCCGGTGTTCCAAGAGACCACGGCCCGGCGCTGACGGAAAATATGATTCCGATCGGCGGACCGTCCTTCAACCCGGCAAAACGTATTTTACCGAAAAACATGATCCGTACCGGTATCCCGATGATCGACGTGTTCAACACACTGGTAGAGAGTCAGAAACTTCCGATTTTCTCTATCTCCGGAGAGCCATACAACGCACTGCTCTCCCGCATCGCGCTTCAGGCAGAAGTAGATGTCATCGTTCTTGGTGGTATGGGTCTGAAATATGATGATTACCTTGCATTCCGTGATACCCTGGAAAAAGGCGGTGCCATGAGCCATACGGTTATGTTTATCCATACCGCTTCTGACCCGACCGTTGAGTGTACCCTGGTTCCGGATATGGCCCTTGCAGTTGCAGAGCAGTTTGCCTTAAACGGAAAGAAAGTACTGGTACTTCTTACCGATATGACAAACTACGCTGATGCACAGAAAGAAATGGCCATCACTATGGAGCAGGTACCTTCCAACCGTGGTTATCCGGGCGATCTGTACAGCTGTCTGGCTTCCCGTTATGAGAAAGCCGTTGACATCGAAGGTGCAGGTTCTATCACGATCCTTGGTGTTACCACAATGCCTGGTGATGACGTTACGCACCCGGTACCGGACAACACCGGTTATATCACAGAAGGTCAGTATTATCTGAAAAACGGACACATTGAGCCATTTGGTTCTCTTTCCCGTCTGAAACAGAACGTAAACGGCAAGACCCGTGATGACCACCGTGCACTCATGGATGGTATGATCCGTCTGTACTCTCAGTATAAGGAAGCCCTTGAGAAGAAATCCATGGGATTCCTGATGAGCGACTGGGATGAAAAGCTTCTGAAATACGGTGAGCTTTTTGAGACAAAACTTATGGACCTCAGTGTAAATATTCCACTTGAAGATGCCCTTGACCTTGGCTGGGAAATCCTTGCAGAATGCTTCGAGCCAAATGAGACCGGTTTGAAGACAAGTCTTCTGCAGGAAAGATGGCCAAAGAAAGAAGCATTAAACTAAAAGGAGCAGTTGATGGCTATCAAACTTACAAAAAATGAGCAGAAAGTGCAGAAAGACCGCCTGAAACAGTATCAGCGTTATCTTCCTACCCTGCAGTTGAAAAAACAGCAGCTGCAGGCCGTGATTACGAAGACAAAAGCCGATCTGGAACAGAAGGAAGTCGAGCGTGCTCAGATGATCGGTGACCTGGACGACTGGGTTGCAGTGTTTGCTGAAAACGAGATTTTTGATGAAAGCAAAAAACTGGATCATCTGGTTCAGCCGGATACCGTCATCTGTAAGAATGAGAACATCGCCGGTGTCACAGTTCCGGCCTTTCAGGAACTGACTTTCAAAGACATTGATTACGATGTGGACGACTATCCTCTGTGGGTGGACACTGCGATTATAAAGCTCCGCGAGATCGCACGTCTGGATGCTCTGGTATCAACACTGCGCAAACAGGAAGCGCTTCTGGAAAAAGAGTTACGCTCTACTTCCCAGCGTGTCAACCTGTTTGAAAAAGTCAAGATTCCAGAAGCCAAAGAAAATATCCGCATGATCGGTGTTTTCCTTGGAGATCAGCAGACAGCAGCGGTTGTCCGCGGAAAGATTTCAAAGAAAAAATTAGTGGAGGCGGCACAATGATAGAGAAAATGAAAATGGTCTGCGTCGTGTCATCCGTCTCCCGAAAAGATGAGATGCTCGACGGACTTCGATCCTTAGGGCTGTTACATCTGGCAGAAAAGAAAAGTCCGGATCGTGCAGTTGCAGAGCGTTTTACAACGCTTTCCAAGACGGCTGCCACTCTGACGGACTATGCGCCAGATAAAAAGAGTAAAAACAAAGAAACGGTACCGGTTCTCTCCGATTCCGAATTTGAGGAAATGTATCAGAATGTATTATCTGCATTAGAGAAAAAATCCTCACTGGAGCAGGAAATCAGTGCTGCCAATGCCGAGATCGAACGTATCAAAGCATGGGGCAAATTTTCACCGGAAGATGTAAAACGTGTCAGAGAAGATGGATATGATCTCCACTTCTACCGTCTGGGAAAAAATGAATACCAGATGGCACTGCAGGATCCAGAGATCAAAATGATCGCACTGACACCGGTGGACAAAATGCACACAGTTGCGGTACTGGGCACACTTCCGGTTACAATTCCGGCTGCGGAATTTACCCTTCCGGAAAAAGGCATTGATGAGCTGACCGCGCAGATTGAACGCTGCCAGGCAAAAATCGGTACCTGTGAAGAAACACTCAAAAAATCCAGCATTTATGATGCAAGTTTTCAGGTTCAGATGCTGAAAGCGCAAAATGCAGAAAACTATTCTTCTGCAAGTGAAACAGCAGAAAATGATGAAGATTTTGTATGGATTTCCGGATACCTTCCGGAGACAGATCTTCCAAAATTCAAAGCTGCGACAACAGAGCATAAATGGGCATGGGCCATGGATGATGTGTCAGAAGATGACACTGAGATTCCTACCAAAGTAAAATACGGAAAAGTGTCCGGTCTGATCCAGCCGGTATTTGATATCCTCGGAATCCTTCCGGGCTATCGGGAGTCTGATATCTCCCTCTGGTTTTTCCTGTTTTTCACCCTGTTCTTTGCAATGATCATCGGTGATGCCGGTTACGGCTGCCTGATCCTGCTTGCAACGATCGCTCTGGTAGCAAAAACAAAGAAATTTAATACTACAACTTACCTGTTACTGGTGCTCTCCATTGCGACCATCGTATGGGGTGCCGTCACGGGTACGTGGTTTGGTATGGAAAAAGCAATGCATGTGCCTTTCCTGAAGGCTCTGGTCATTCCTCAGTTTGCAAACTACCCGGAATACTTCGGTGTAAGTGCTGTAACACAGCAGAACGCCATCATGAAGTTCTCCTTCACCATCGGAGCGATCCAGATGGCACTGGGAAGTCTGATTTCTATCAAAAAGAAACTGAGCGAGAAGAACTTAAGCTGGGTGGCAGACCTTGGCTGGCTGGTAGCAGTCATCGGCATGTATCTGTTATCCCTGTATCTGGTTATCGGCCAAAAACTTAATATCAAGCCAGTCTTTGGTATGGTAGGCGTTGCCTTTATCCTGGTCGTACTCTTCGGCGGCATGTCCCCGGACAAAACCATTGGTCAGGGATTCAAAGCCGGTCTCGGAGATGCATTTACCGTATTCTTAAATACGATCAGCTGCTTTGGTAACGTCATGAGTTACATCCGTCTGTTTGCGGTAGGTATGGCAGGATTTGCCATCTCCCAGAGTTTTAACGGCATTGCAGCAGGTTTCCACGGACCGCTCATCATTCTCGGCGTTGTGGTCGTACTGATCGGACACGGACTGAACATTATCATGTGTTTCCTTTCCGTCGTTGTACACGGTGTTCGATTAAACGTTCTGGAGTTTTCCGGACAGGCCGGTCTGGAGTGGACAGGAATTGCATACGAACCATTTAAAGTAAACGAAAAGATTAAAAAATAGTGTAATTGCAGATATGCACAGTGGATTATATCATATATTACATGACGTGCATCTCGCAACAGGAATACAAAAAGTATTCTTGAATTAAACAGTATTAAAAAAGGAGAATTATTATGAATATCGCATTTATAGGTATGGCAGCCGCACTTGGTTTATCAGCAGCAGGATCTGCATTTGGTGCAGGATTTGCCGGAATGGCATCAGTAGGAGCTTGGAAAAAGTGTTACGCAAGCGGTAAAGCAGCACCGTTCATCATGATCGCATTTTCCGGTGCACCGCTGACACAGACAATTTACGGATTCCTTCTTATGAACTTTATCAAATCCGCAGTAGCAGGTGGCGCGGACGCAGGTCTGGCACTTGGTGTTGGACTCTTTGGCGGACTTGCAATCGGTCTTTCCGGATTATTCCAGGGTAAATGCGCAGCTGCCGCTGCAGACGCTTTGGGAGCAACCGGTAAAGGTACCGCGAACTACTTCATCGTTGTTGGTATCGTTGAGACAGTAGCGCTGTTCACACTGGTATTCAGCTTACTGCTGTTAGGTTAAAAAATAGCATAAAGAATAGAATGCTCAGTCCTTCGGGGCTGGGCATTTTTATTTTTGTATTTTGAATAAATTATTATATAAGTCTGTGAGATTTTTCTATCTTATTTTTATATGCAGCTACATCCTTTTGTATAAAAAGAGAAGGTACAATGCCTCTCAGAAGCACTGTACCTTCTCTCTATTCGTTTTTAAAGCAATCTTTAAAGAATTTTACTCACCGTATTTCTCAAAACGCTCTTTTCTTGCCTCAGCAACTTCTTCCTGACGCTCTTTCCATAATCTGTCAGCAACTGGTTTCCAGTTCTCTGCATACGGAATTGTCTTTGCAATCAGGCTGTCAACCGGCTCTTCTGCCTGCATATCTGTAGAATGAGCTCCGGAAGCCTCTACCATCTTCTTGATCATCTCCGGATTCTCAAGCATCGGGCATGGACGAAGCTGATTATCATTGAACGGCATATTGTCATGATACTGCATGAACAGCGGCTGCTGTAAGCACTCAAGCAGAGAATGATCTTTGATGTTGACGTTGGAGTAGTGAATGAATACACATGGCTCTACGTCTCCGTTCGGGTTGATATGTAAGTAGTTCTTACCACCAGCGATACATCCGCCTACGAACTCAGCATCATTCTGGAAATCAAGTGTAAAGAGTTTGATCGGGCATTTTCTGCTTCGAACAAAACGAACACGCTCAACCATGTATTCACGCTGCTCTGGTGTCAGAAGCAGATCTGTACTTGCATCTTTTCCAACCGGCATGTAATGGAAGAACCAGGAAAGGATTGCTCCTTTGTCTACCAGCATCTGAAGGAATTCATCCGATGTAACTACTTTATAGTTTTTGCTTGTGTAGCAGATAGATGTACCGAATAACAGACCATGCTCTTTCATCAGATCCATAGCATGCATAACTTTCTCAAATACACCCTGACCACGACGGTCATCATTTGTCTCTGCATATCCCTCTACAGACAGAGCGAAGGATAAGTTACCAAGTCTCTGAACTTCTTTACAGAGCTCCTCATCGATCAGTGTTCCGTTTGTGAAGATGTGGAATGCACAGTCATTATGTTTCTCAGCAAGCATCAGGATATCTTTCTTACGAACCATCGGCTCACCACCGGTTAATACGAAGAAGTGGATACCAAGCTCTTTTGCTTCTGTGATGATTCTGTCAAGCTCCTCATTGCTTAACTGAAGCTGATGACCATACTCAGCAGCCCAACATCCTGTACATTTCAGGTTACATGCGCTGGTCGGATCCATCAGGATAACCCACGGCACATTACATCCGTATTTTTCACGATTCTCTTTTACTTTTTTGAAACCTGTCAGACCTGCTTCAAATCCCATGTTTAATACATGCTGTTTTACAACGTTTGGATGAAGTCTCTCTAAAGCATCGTAGATCATCTGTGTCCATTTCTGCTCCGGATCACACAGAACTTCGTTTGCATTGTCCCAGAAATACTGTGGGAAGTTCTTTCCTGCAATCTTATGAGCCAGGTTCATCAGTTTAACCAGGTTCTCTTCTTTATTTTTGTTGATGTATTTATAAACTCCTGAGAAAGCCAGTTCAAATGACTTTCTTGCTGCAGCGTGTTTTACGTCCATCTCTCAATTCCTCCTGTTGTCAGTCCTTATTTCGCGTCAGTTCCTTCGATCTCGCTCTTGTAGTTCTTGTAGCCTTTCTTTACGAACGGATGCTCTGCCCAGATCTTGTCAGCATGCTCTTTCCACTCTGCTGCGTATGGCTCACATTTCTCGCAAAGGTGCTCTGCGCTCTCCGGAGATTGTAAATCTGTAGATTTTGCACCTGTCTCACGAACCATCTCCTGCAGTTTCTCCGGGTTTTCAAGCATCGGACACGGACGAAGCATGTTGTCGTTGAATGGCTGGTTATCTCTGTATGCCATAAATAACGGCTGTTTCAGACACTCAAGTAATGTGTTCTCACGGATGTTTGCTCCTGAGTAGTGAATGAATACACATGGCTCAGCATCTCCGTTTGCGTTGATGTGGAAGTAGTTACGTCCACCAGCGATACATCCGCCTACGAACTCACCGTCGTTCTGGAAGTCCATGAGCATGATTGGTTTTCCACCTTCGAATGCACGAACCTCACGGATACGTTTGTAGATGTACTCACGCTGCTCCATAGTCGGCATCAGCTCTACATCAGCTTCGTTTCCAACTGGCATATAATGGAAGTACCAGGAGTAACGGCATCCGTGCTCGATCAGCAGATCAAAGAACTCATCAGATGTAACTGCATCCATGTTCTTTCTTGTATAACATACAGATGTTCCGAAGAACAGACCGTACTGTTTCATCAGATCCATAGCGCCCAGAACTTTCTGGAAGATACCCTGACCACGACGGCCATCGTTTGCTTCCTCAAATCCTTCCAGACTCAGAGAGAAGGAAAGGTTTCCTAATTTCTGAACTTCTTTACAGAACTCTTCGTCGATCAGTGTTCCGTTTGTGAAGCTGTGGAATGCTACATCATGATGTTTTTTACAAAGTTTCAGGATATCTGCTTTACGTACCAGCGGTTCTCCACCAGTGAACATGTAGAAGTAGATACCAAGCTCTTTACCCTGTGTTACGATGTCATCTAACTCTTCGTATGTAAGGTTCAGCTTGTAACCGTACTCAGCAGCCCAACATCCTGTACATCTTAAGTTACATGCACTGGTCGGATCCATCAGAATCAGCCACTGAATATTGCAGTGATGAACCTGACGCATTTTACGGATTGTTTTTGTACCATAGAAAGCAGCCTCAAAACCAAGGTTTAATGCTGTCATTTTTGCTACGTTCGGATCTAACTCGTCAAGCATAGTGTTTACGAATTTCATCCATTTGTGATCCGGATTCTGAACGATTGCTTTTGCACCTTCATATGCTTCCGGTTTGAAGTTGTCGCCCATGAATCTCTGAGCCAGATCGATGATCTGAAGTAATCCTTTTTCTCTGTCTTTGTTCAGTCTTTTTAAAGCAACATCAATTGCTGCGCTGAACGCTTTTCTCTGCATAGTATGTGATAAACTTGCCACGATATGCTCTCCTTTCCTATTCCCATTAACCAGTATCAATATTTTGCTTGTTTCTTAATATAAACAAATTTCCTAAACAGACACAAAACTTTTCTATAACTATAAAAGCGTGTCTATTTTATAACATATGTTTCTTACACGACAACCGTGTCTTTGACAACACATGTTGCATTTTTAACTCTTGTATATTATAATCAACTTAAGTTAAATATCAACCGTCAATTTGATTTTTTCTGTCAATTATCCCACATTTTACCTTTACTTTGTTGGATAATTAACAGTTTTCAGGGCGATTGACCAAAGGAGAGGATAAAAAAATGGCAACAGACCGCCGTACAAAATATACAAAATCGGTGATTCGACAGGCACTTTTTGAACTGTTAAAAGAAAAACCTTTGAATAAGATTACAGTAACGGACATCTGTAAGATGGCAGATATCAACCGCAGTACTTTCTATTCTTATTACGAAGATGTATATGCACTGCTGACGCAGATTCAGAATGAATTGTTTGAAAACATCGTGGTAACCCTCGGAAATGACAACTGGTTTGATGATATCCTTCATCTGATTGATCAGAACCGCGATCTCTGTCAGGTACTGATCGGACCGCATGGAGATTCTTCCTTTATCAGACAGCTGATGTATCTGGGATACGACAACAGTATGCGCGTCTGGCAGAAGATTTATCCGAATGCGGATGCGACGATGCTTGATTACTCCTATGCATATCTGGCAAATGGAGTGATCGGGATTCTGGAGAACTGGGTGTGCAGTAATTATAAACTTTCTATTGAACAGGTTGGAAAACTGCTGATGGGGATTACGATGAATGGACTGAGTTTTCTGGAAAATGGGGCATCAGCTTACGCTGTTGAAATTTAAATTCTTGTTTGTCATTGTAAAGGGCAAAATGAAATGAACTCCAATAAGAACATGAAAAATTTTCTATGTCCGTTGCGTCGCTTATCTCCGACCGCTTCCGCGAACTCACCCGCAAAACCAGCGGGCTCAAACACACTCCCGCGGTCGGGCTAGACGCAACATCCACAACGAAAATTTCCCAACTGTTCTTTTTTGGAGTTCATTTCATCTTGTTCCTTAAACGACAAACAAAAATTTCACGCTAACAATTCTTTTACGGTATTTTCGAACTCATAGAATAAATCGATATACGTTCCTATAATAGCTGTGCAATGCTCTTTTACGATTTCACCGTCATAATCATGTGCCAACTCGTTTCTTACTCTCAGCATTTTCATCCATGTTTCATCGGAAATCAGCTCTGCCTTAAATGATTCTCGAAGTACTTCTCTCGGTGATCCTGCAACAAATCCTGTAATCGCATAATACTGTACCAGAATATCTTTCATTACTTTCCATGCAAGATCAAAGGTGATACTGAATTTTGCACTGGTTCCGCTTAACACAAAGGAATCGGACAGATCTCTCTGCCTTGCTTCTGCCAACGCATCCAGTGAATTACAAAAAGATAAAAAGCGTCTGCTAAATTTTTCGTCCATACTGTCTGATATCCTCCAATAATAACTGATTTCTGCAAGTATCCATATTTAATAAATCTACACTGTAAAGTGTTGGCAAATCTTCTACTTTTTCAACCAACAGATCAAAGTTTTCTGCCCCCGACACAGCAATGTCTATATCACTTCGCTCTCTGGCGGTTCCCTTTGCCCTTGAACCATACAAAATGATTTCTTTCGCATGAAAACTTCTGCACAATTTCGCTACTTCTTCTATGATTTCATCTACTTTCATTTTTAATCACCAAATTTTCTCTATATACTATATGGGGACAGTATAACACAAAATGAGGATAACATGCCAATCAGATCAAATAAATAATTCGCAACGTAAGGGTAATTGAGTGTTTTTTCACAAATTACGACAAAGGGACTCTGGCTATTTTTTCTCGACCAGCGATCTGATATGCTACCCTCATATAGGACAGTGAAATATAAAAAGTCCTGTATGGGGGTATTTTTATGTCTAGAAGAAGTAAGATTGATCCAGTAGAAAAGGTGAAAATAGTTGAACGATATCTTAATGGAGAGATCGGAATGCGTCAAGCTGGAAAGGAACTGGGGGTTGCCAATAAGTGCATACAAGACTGGATTTGCATTTATAAAAGTAAGGGAGCTGTTGGTCTGCTTGAACAGTCACAAAACAGCCACTATCCCAAAGAATTAAAGCTAGCTGCCGTAAATGATTATCTTAATGGAAAAGGCTCTCTTTTCACCATCTGTACAAAATATGGGATTCGCTCAGAAAGGGTGCTAAGATATTGGATTAAGGTGTATAATTCTGGTGGAACATTAAAAACATCCACCGGAGGTACTCACATGAAAAAAGCAAAACCAACGACTTTTGATGAACGATTAAAAATAGTTATAGAATGCCTGGCAAATGATAAGAATTATGGAGCAATGGCTCTAAAATACCAATGCTCTTACCAACAAGTCCGTAACTGGGTAAAGCGCTACGAAGAAATGGGTGTAGAAGGTCTGCAAGATCGTCGTGGAAAACGGATCGGATCGCTGCCAAGCCGTACACCAGAAGAAGCAATGCGTGACAGAATTGCTGAACTTGAAAGAAAAAATCTTGATCTGCAGATGGAGAATGACCTGTTAAAAAAAGTCAGAGAACTGGAAAGGAGGGATCGTTATCTTTAATCCATTGTTTAGCAGTATATGAGTCAATCAAAGAGTTGGCATCAAACAGTGGATGTCCAGTAACTAAACTTTGTAAGTATCTTGGAATTACACGTTCCGCATACTATCACTGGTTAAAACATCCAAAAAGTAATAACGAACTGCAGAACGAAAGGTTATCCATTGAAATCCAGAAGATCCATGCAGAACATCCGGATATGGGATACCGCAGGATCCGGGATGAACTGGCTGGACACAAAGGAATTCATGTAAATGATAAGCGGATACTCCGTATCTGCAGAAAATGTAACATAAAATCACAGATCAAATGGAAACCGAAAAGCTGTACCAGAGGAGACAGAGATCCAGATCACGTTGCCAGAAACTATTTACATCGGGATTTCCATGCCGATAAGCCGAATGAGAAATGGCTCACCGATGTATCTGAATTTAAATACTACAATGAAAATGAAGTTCACAAGGTATATCTGAGTGCCATTCTGGATTTATATGACCGAAGAATTGTTACCTTTAAGATAAGCGACCGCAATGATAATCAGTTAGTAATGGACACATTTGATGAAGCTGTTGTTTTGGAGCCTGAAGCACATCCAATGTTTCACTCCGACCGTGGATTTCAATATACAAGTGCACAGTTCTACACAAGATTAAAAGAACATCATATGAAACAAAGCATGTCCAGAGTTGGTCATTGTATTGATAATGGACCGATGGAAGGATTTTGGGGCATTCTAAAACGGGAAATGTATTATCGGCGACATTTCAATGAGAGAAGTACTTTAGTCGCAGCCATAACAGATTACATCAACTACTATAATAATCAACGACTCCAAAGAAAGTTGAATGTACTGACGCCAATGGAATATCATAATCAATATATAAATGCAGCTTAAAAATATCGCCAGCCGTAACTCGGCTGACGATACAAAAATTTATTATTTTTCATTGTCCTATTGACAGGTAGCACACCAATCAGTTAGCGGGCGAGACAAAATTGCAGAGTCCCTTTTCATAACCTAACAAAAAAACACACAATTACCCGTATTTTCACTATTTCATATCATGATAATTACAAATCTGAATGGCCGCCCCATTTTCCATCACAGAAAATCCATGTTTTTCATAAAACGGCACATTATTTTTATCTTCTGGCATTCCTTCGATATACATGAAATCTTTGTATTTTTCTTTGATGCATTCGATCATTTTTCCGGCAATTCCCATTCCCTGATAATCCGGGTGCACCAACACATAATGGATCTGAGCCAGCATCGCGGTATCGTCCAACACTCTTGTCAGACCAACAAGTTTCTCGTCGTCCCAGACGGTCAGTACTGTTGAGGAGTTCATAAGCGCCTTGTATAAACGTTCCGGGTAATTTCCGGATACCCAGTTTACGGATAAAAACAGCTGCTGCACCTGCTCTTTCGTAAATATCTTTTCTTCTGTATATGTAAGCATAATCTGCCTCTCTTTCTCTGTCTCTTTATTATTTTATCTGTGGTGGTCGCATTTCTGACATTGCACCATTTCGTTTTCATTATCTTCCTTATAAAATACATCGGACCACTGACAGATACTCTGCAAGATTGGAACGACTGATGCCCCTTTTTCTGTCAGAGAATACTCCACACGCGGTGGAATCTCATCATAGGATTTTCGGTCAACGATTCCATCCTCCATGAGATCTTTTAAGGTTGCTGCCAGCACGGCATCTGTAATATTGTACATTTCTTTCCGCAGTTCGCTGTAGCGCAGTCTCTCATTGGCAGACAGTACACAGATAATCCGGGATTTCCACTTGCCTCCGAATATTGCCAGACCGTATTCCAACGGACAGCGGATATCATCCTCTAATTTCTTCTTATATTTTGCCATAAAAAAATCACCTTCCAGCTATTGTTTTTCATTGCGTCATGAACCCACAAAACAGTTCGTGATATCATTCGTCAATCGTACAATTATGTTGACTTGTTTGTACTCATTATAACTGGAAGGTGTGTATTTTTGAAGTTACTATGAAATTTATTAGTAACTTTCCTTTTCAAATTGCTGCCACTAGTTCAAATGGAGATAAGATATATCTGTAAATGTCTGTCAGATAATTCAATTCCAAGATACCAGAATATAGATACGATTCATTCTCTGACCAGCATCCGTTTATGATATCATTTTAATTTTCGAAAATAGCAGTAAAACATCGGTGCAGTCGTGCAAACCGCAATTGTATCTGCTATTGGTTCCGCCAGATATACGCCCATCACAGCATCCGGAAAAATTTGCGGCAAAATAAAAATCAGTGGAATCAGCAAAATAATTTTTCGCCATATCGTAAGAAAAATTGCTTTCTTCGCCTGATCCAATGCCACAAAGCTATACTGGCATGCGACCTGTATGCCGTAGATAAGAAGCATCGCAAGATAAACTCTCATACTTTTCTCTGTAAATGCAAGTAAAGCAGCGTCATTTGTGAAAATAGATGCGACCGTTCTGGGCATCATCATACAGATTAACCAGATAAGAAACGATCCACTGACGCAGCATATAAGCAATAACCGAAAGGTTTTCTTCACCCTGAAAATATTCTTTGCGCCAAGATTATAACTTAACAATGGCTGCGCGCCCTGCACCAGTCCCGGCAAAAGCAGCATTACAAACTGCATAATGCTGGTCAAAATGCTCATAGATGCGACCGCCATATCACCACCATGTTTCTGCAACGATGTATTAAAGCTGATTGCAACCATATTCTCTGTCAACTGCATCAATGCCGGTGAAGCTCCCAGTAAAATACATGGGCCAAGCAGGTCCTTTTCAAAACGAACATTTCTTATATAAAGGCGTAAGGTACTCTGTGGTTTTCTTAAATAATGAATTACAAAACAGGTTGATATGCCCTGTGAAAGAATCGTTGCCAGTGCTGCGCCTTTTACTCCCATACTCAAAATATTTATAAATATTGCATCAAGCAGAATATTTGTCACAGCACCAACCGCAACATTGCACATACTGATCAGAGTTTTCCCCTGTGCCGTAATAAACGCATTCAATCCCAAGGTAAGTTGTGTAAATAACGTGCCAAGACAATAAATGTTCATATAATCCGCTGCATAAGAAATGGTTTCGTCACTGGCACCGAATAACCACAAAATTCTTTTTCCGAAAATCAGCATGATGGCTGTCAAAGCTACAGATAACACAATCAGCATCCAGGTACAGCTGCCCATCACTTTTTCTGCCTGTTCCCGATCGCCTTTCCCCATAAAAATAGAGGCCTTCGGTGCACCTCCCATGCTCACCAATGCTGCGAAAGCCGAAATGGCCAGAATTACCGGTGCCGTTACTCCCACACCCGCCAAGGCCTGCTTCCCAACGCCCGGAATGTGCCCGATAAACATTTTGTCTACCAGATTATACAAAATATTGATCAGCTGTGCTGCCACCGCTGGCAGCGCAAGTCGAAAAAAAGCTTTTGGAACCGGCATAGAATCCAGCAGATCATGATCCGCACTTTTAATCCTTTTATCTTCGCAGGAATCGAAACAGCTGCCATTCAACGGCTTCTTATCTTTCTCCATAAAAAAATCACCTTCAATCTGTCAATTACTTCTATTATAGATTGAAGATGATTTTGTTTAAAGTTACTAGGAAATTTATTAGTACCTCTTATTTAGCAAAAATTCTCTTATTACTTATTATTTTATACAATTGTAATGTTTCTTTCCTTTTCTTATAGCTTTAACTAGAGCTCTTTCTTATTATCTGCACCCGGTGTGGTAACGATCACTTTGGACGGAGTGATGACGAGCGCTCCCTTTGCAGTGGCTGCACCCTTAAACATTTCTTCTACCATTGCTTTGAATGTATCAACAATTTCTCCTTCTGTCACATACTCTGCCGTTCCTTTGATCTGATAGCCTTCCAGATTCTGAGCATCGTATACAGAGATTGCGATTTTTCCATCGTTTGCTCTGATATTCTGTAAGGTTGTCTCAAGGAAGACATCTCCTACAACCAGTTTGCCATCCTCGGTAACATCTTTGAATGCAACCGGTACTACATTTGGCTCTCCGTTTGCGCAGGTTGCAAGATCCCACATACTGTTTTTTAATAATTTGATTA
>Ga0129310_1001242_pt1 | contig 23188 bp, 18 predicted proteins | sample Go1ome_2_FD_94433 | JGI IMG/M metagenome (GOLD analysis project Ga0129310, IMG submission 94433) | Western lowland gorrila individual fecal microbial communities from Wisconsin, USA - Go1022A metagenome | ecosystem: Host-associated > Mammals > Digestive system > Large intestine > Fecal | place...
ATGCAGATCCAGTCCAATCTGGGTTCGACTATTGCAATGGCCTTTGATGAGTGCCCACCGGCTCTGGCGGACAGAAGCTATGTACAGCCATCCGTAGACCGTACTACGCGCTGGCTGGAACGTTGTAAAAAAGAAATGCAGCGTCTGAACAGTCTGGAAGATACCATCAATAAAAATCAGATGCTTTTTGGTATCAACCAGGGTGCGATTTTTGATGATATTCGTATTGACCATGCAAAACGCATCAGTGAGATGGACTTGGACGGTTACGCTGTGGGCGGACTTGCTGTCGGTGAGAGCCATGAGGAAATGTATCACATTCTGGATGTGACGGTTCCGCATCTTCCGGAAGATAAACCAACCTATTTGATGGGCGTTGGTACGCCGGCAAATATTTTAGAAGCAGTAGACCGCGGTGTGGATTTCTTTGACTGTGTATATCCGAGCCGAAACGGACGTCACGGACATGTGTACACCAATTTTGGAAAACTGAACCTGTTTAATCAGAAGTTTGAGCGTGATATGCGTCCAATCGAGGAAGGATGTCAGTGTCCGGCCTGCCGCACTTACAGCAGAGCGTATATCCGTCATCTGCTGAAAGCAAAGGAAATGCTTGGCATGCGTCTGTGCGTGCTCCATAACCTGTATTTCTATAACACAATGATGGAGGAAATCCGTGATGCCATTGATGCAGGAAACTATCAGAATTACAAAGCCGAGAAACTGTACCGCATGGAACATGGAGAGTAAGAAAAAACTAACACCAAAAATATGGTCTTATAACTGTGTATATACGTAATAAAGGAACGATATACTCAGATTTGATAAGAAAAATGCACGAAATGGGTTGAAGAAAAGCTACATTTTGTGTAGAATGTTTAATAGTATCGAAAAATAGGAGGAATTCAAATGAACGTATTATCATCCGGAGCAGGAATGGGTATGATGGGAACAATCATCTGGATTGTTGTTTTACTTGTATTCGTATTTGTTTTTATGCTTAGACCACAGAAAAAAGAGCAGGCAAGAAGAAATGAAATGATGTCTAAAATGGCAGTTGGCGATACTGTTCTTACAAGCAGCGGTTTTTATGGCACACTGATCGATATCAACGAAGATACTGTTATCGTAGAGTTTGGCAATAACAAAAACTGCCGTATTCCGATGCAGCGCTCTGCAATCGCACAGATCGAAAAAGCTGAAGACGCAGTAGAAGAGTAAACTGAAAAAGCAAAGATCAGACAAAGGAGGGCGGGCATGGATATCATTCGATATCACTGCCCTTCTTTTGTATATCAGACGTAAGATGACTTGCACCTCTTCAGGTGGCGAGTAACAAAATTATATCAGTGATGGGATTCAAATTTGTTTTTTGAGAGGAGAAAGAGAATGAAATATCAGGTTGGAGTCATTGCCGGAGACGGCATTGGTCCTGAGGTTGTAGCCGAGGCACAGAAAGTATTAAACTGTGTGGCTGACAAATTCGGACATGAATTTGAGTACGAAGATATTTTAATGGGAGGATGCTCCATTGACGCGACCGGAGAGCCGCTGACAGACCATGCCATTGAGCAGGCACTGCATTCTGATGCAGTTTTAATGGGATCCATTGGTGGAAATACAAGTACTTCCCCATGGTATAAACTTCCGCCGGAGAAACGTCCGGAGGCCGGATTGCTGAAATTACGTAAGTCCCTGAACTTATTTGCAAACTTAAGACCGGCATATCTTTATGAGGAATTAAAAGAGGCATGCCCGCTGCGCGATGATATCATCGGCACAGGTTTTGATATGATGATCATGCGTGAACTCACCGGAGGACTTTACTTCGGAGCCCGCAAGACCAGTGAAGTAGACGGTGTTGTGACAGCGGTAGATACCCTTACATATACTGAAAACGAGATTCGCAGAATTGCGATCAAAGGTTTTGATATTGCCATGAAACGCCGTAAAAAAGTAACAAGCGTTGATAAGGCAAACGTACTGGATTCTTCCAGACTCTGGAGAAAAATCGTAGAGGAAGTAGCAAAGGATTATCCAGAAGTTACTTATGAACATATGTTAGTAGACAACTGCGCCATGCAGCTGGTAAAAGATCCGAAACAGTTTGATGTTATCCTGACAGAGAACATGTTTGGTGACATTCTTTCCGATGAGGCAAGTATGGTAACCGGTTCCATCGGTATGCTTTCCAGTGCAAGCCTGAATGATACAAAATTCGGTCTATATGAGCCGAGTGGCGGATCTGCACCGGATATTGCAGGACAGGGTATTGCAAACCCGATTGCTACTATTTTATCCGCAGCAATGATGCTTCGTTATTCCTTTGATCTGGATAAAGAGGCAGACGCAGTGGAAAATGCGGTAAAACAGGTATTAAAAGACGGATATCGTACCATCGATATCATGCCGCAGGAAGAAGATAAGAAATCTGCCGTAGAACAGGTTGGAACAAGCCGTATGGGCGACCTGATCTGCGAGAGAATATAAAAAAGGAGTATGTAAAAAATGAGAAGTGACAATGTTACAAAAGGGATGCAGCAGGCACCTCACAGATCTTTATTCAATGCACTTGGTTACACCAAGGAAGAATTAGACAGACCGTTAGTAGGTATCGTAAGTTCCTATAATGAGATCGTACCGGGTCATATGAATCTGGATAAAATCGTAGAAGCTGTAAAAATGGGCGTTGCAATGGCAGGCGGCACACCAATCGTGTTCCCGGCAATCGCAGTTTGCGATGGTATTGCAATGGGACATACAGGAATGAAATATTCTCTGGTAACCCGTGATCTGATCGCAGATTCCACAGAGTGTATGGCAATGGCACATCAGTTCGATGCACTGGTTATGGTTCCGAACTGTGATAAAAACGTACCGGGACTTCTGATGGCAGCAGCAAGACTGAACATCCCGACTGTTTTCGTAAGCGGCGGCCCGATGCTGGCTGGTCACATCCATGGCAAAAAGAGAAGCCTTTCTTCCATGTTTGAGGCAGTTGGTTCTTATGCAGCAGGTACTATGACAGAGGATGAGGTAAGAGAGTACGAAGAAAAAGTATGCCCGACCTGTGGATCCTGTTCCGGTATGTATACAGCAAACTCCATGAACTGTCTGACAGAGGCCATTGGTATGGGACTTCCTGGAAACGGAACCATCCCGGCGGTATATTCTGAGAGAATCAAACTTGCAAAACATGCAGGTATGGCAGTAATGGAACTGTTAAAGAGAGATATCCGCCCGCGTGATATCATGACAAAAGCAGCATTCATGAACGCATTAACAATGGATATGGCACTTGGATGTTCCACAAACTCCATGCTTCACCTTCCGGCTATCGCACATGAGGCTGGTGTAGATATCGACCTTGATATCGCAAACGCACTGAGCGAGAAGACACCAAACCTCTGCCACCTTGCACCGGCAGGCCCGACTTACATGGAAGACTTAAACGAGGCAGGCGGTGTATCCGCAGTTATGTCTGAGTTAAATAAAATCGGTCTGCTGGATACAAGCTGTATGACAGTTACAGGAAAGACAATCGCTGAAAATATTCAGGGTGTTGTAAATAAAAATCCGGAAGTTATCCGTCCGGTTGAGAATCCATACAGCAAGACAGGCGGTATCGCTGTACTGAAAGGTAACCTTGCACCGGATTCCGCAGTTGTAAAACGTTCCGCAGTTGTACCGGAGATGATGGTACATGAAGGACCGGCAAGAGTATTTGACTGTGAGGAAGATGCAATCGCAGCAATCAAAGGCGGTAAGATCGTAGAAGGCGACGTTGTTGTCATTCGTTACGAGGGACCGAAAGGCGGCCCGGGTATGCGTGAGATGCTGAACCCGACATCTGCCATCGCAGGTATGGGACTTGGCTCTTCCGTGGCTCTGATCACAGACGGACGTTTCTCCGGAGCTTCCAGAGGCGCTTCCATCGGACACGTATCACCGGAAGCAGCAGTTGGCGGCCCGATCGCATTCGTAGAGGAAGGCGATATCATCAAGATCAATATTCCGGAGAATACTCTGAATGTAGATATATCTGATGAAGAGATGGCAGCAAGAAAAGCAAAATGGCAGCCGCGTGAGCCGAAGATCACAACAGGATATCTGGCTCGTTACGCTTCCATGGTTACATCTGGAAACACAGGTGCTATTCTGAAAACAAACTAATAAGATGAGATAGAAAAGAGGAACAAAAGCATATGCAGTTGACAGGATCACAGATTGTTATCGAATGTTTGAAAGAGCAGGGCGTGGATACTGTATTCGGTTACCCAGGCGGCGCAATTTTAAATGTTTACGATGAACTGTACAAACATAGCGATGAAATTCACCATGTGCTTACGTCCCATGAACAGGGAGCTTCCCATGCGGCGGATGGATATGCCCGATCCACCGGAAAAGTCGGTGTGTGTCTGGCTACTTCCGGACCGGGTGCAACCAACCTGGTAACCGGTATTGCAACCGCTTACATGGATTCTGTTCCAATGGTGGCCATCACCTGTAACGTAGGAGTGCCGCTGCTTGGAAAAGACAGCTTTCAGGAGATTGATATCGCAGGTATCACGACCCCGATCACAAAGCATAATTTTATTGTAAAAGATATCAATAAACTTGCCGATGTGATCCGTCGTGCTTTCCGGATTGCCCAGACCGGGCGTCCGGGACCTGTGCTGGTAGATATTCCAAAAGATGTTACCGCAGCTACAACAGAATTTGAGTTTCAGCAGATTCCACCGGTAGCGCGTAAGATCGACAAAATGACAGAGGCAGATCTGGAGCAGGCAGCAGCCATGATCCGTGAAGCGAAAAAACCGTACATTTTTGTGGGTGGCGGTGCAGTCATTTCCGGAGCCAGCGAAGAACTTGCAAAATTTGCAGATCTGGTAGATGCACCTGTATGTGATTCCCTGATGGGAAAAGGTGCCTTTGATGGAACGAATGACCGATACAGCGGAATGCTTGGTATGCATGGTACCAAAGCTTCCAACTACGGGGTAAGCGAGTGTGATCTGCTGATCGCAGTTGGTGTTCGCTTCAGCGACCGTGTCATTGGCGACGCAAAGCGATTTGCAAGCAATGCAAAAATTCTGCAGTTTGATGTGGATCCGGCGGAGATTAACAAAAATATCCAGACGGATGCCAGCGTCATCGGAGATATCAAGGAAATCCTGAAACGTGTGAACCATTTGTTAGAACAGCAGGATCACACAGAATGGATGCAGCAAATTAGTGAATTCAAGGAAAAATATCCGTTAACCTATAAAAAAGAAGGATTGTCCGGACCGTTTGTGATGGAAGAAATTTATCGTCAGACAAAGGGCGATGCCATCATCGTTACAGAGGTCGGACAGCACCAGATGTGGGCGGCACAGTATTATAAATACTCACAACCGCGTACCTTACTGACTTCCGGTGGTCTTGGTACCATGGGATATGGTCTTGGTGCAGCAATCGGCGCACAGGTCGCAAATCCGGAGAAACAGGTCATCAATATTGCAGGTGACGGCTGTTTCCGTATGAATATGAACGAGATTGCGACAGCAGTCCGTCAGCAGCTTCCACTGATTCAGATTGTCATCAACAATCAGGTACTTGGTATGGTACATCAGTGGCAGGGATTATTTTATGAGAAACGTTATTCCAACACGATCCTGAACGATGGTGTGGATTTCGTAAAACTTGCTGAGGCTATGGGAGCCACAGGCATGCGTGCAACGTCACAGGAAGAATTTGCCGAAGAACTGGCAAAAGCACTGGAAATGAAGACACCGGTACTCATCGATTGTAACATTGACAGTGATGATAATGTTTGGCCGATGGTAGCACCTGGCGCACCGATCAGCGAAGCATTTGATGAATCTGATCTGAAGAACAGATAAATGACGCATCCGGGTGGCACTGTACAGGGAGAGCAATCTCTTTGTCGCCTGGAAGGTGTTCATAATAAAAAAATCCTGCAATGGCAGGGAAAATCCAGGAGGTTTCAAAATGAGCAGAGTTTACAATTTCTCAGCTGGACCGGCAGTATTACCGGTAGAAGTGCTGAAAGAGGCACAGGAGGAGATGCTTGATTACCGCGGATGCGGTATGTCCGTTATGGAGATGAGTCATCGTTCTTCCATGTTTCAGGAAATCATTGATGAGGCTGAAGCAGATTTAAGGGATTTATTACATATCCCGGACAATTACAAAGTATTATTCTTACAGGGTGGTGGAGCATTACAGTTCTCCGCAGTTCCGATGAACCTGATGAAAAACGGTGTGGCTGATTACATCGTAACAGGTCAGTGGGCAAAGAAAGCATATGAGGAAGGAAAGAAATACGGAAAAGCAGTAAAAATCGCTTCTTCTGAAGATGAGACATTTACTTACATTCCGGATTGCTCTGACCTTCCAATCGATGACGATGCAGACTATGTATACATTTGTCAGAATAACACCATTTACGGAACTGTATATCATGAACTTCCAAACACCAAAGGAAAAACTCTGGTAGCAGACGTATCTTCCTGCTTCCTGTCAGAGCCGATGGACGTAGAAAAATACGGCGTGATCTGGGGCGGCGTTCAGAAAAATATCGGACCGGCCGGCGTACAGATCGTGATCATCCGTGAGGATCTGATCCGCGATGATCTGCCGGATTATGTACCGACTCTGATGAAATACAAAACACAGGCTGACAAAGGTTCCATGTACAATACACCGCCATGCTACGGCATTTATATCTGCGGTAAAGTATTCAAATGGATCAAGAGCCTTGGCGGTCTGGAGGCAATGAAGAAACGCAACGAGGAGAAAGCAGCAATCCTGTATGATTTCCTTGATAACAGCAAACTGTTCAAAGGTACTGTCCGTAAAGAAGACCGTTCTCTGATGAACGTTCCATTTGTAACAGGTGACAAAGATCTGGATGCAAAATTTGTTGCAGAAGCAAAAGCAGCAGGTCTGGAGAACTTAAAAGGACACAGAACCGTTGGGGGTATGCGTGCTTCCATCTACAATGCAATGCCAAAAGAGGGCGTGATCGCATTGGTTGAGTTTATGAAGAAATTCGAGGCTGAGAACACAAAGTAAATTTGTAAAAAGTGTGTGCCGAAAGGCGAAAAGCTGACTGAGAAGGTGAGATGTCCCGGTCAGAAAAAATTGAGTTGAAAAAAGTTGAAGAAAAGAGGAAACAAAAATGGTTCAGTTTCATTGCTTAAATCCGATCGCAGCCTGCGGTCTGGAATTATTCCCGGATACTTATGAGAAAACAGATGATTTCAATGCGGCAGAGGTTGCATTAGTGCGTAGTGCGGCAATGCATGACATGGATCTTCCGGAATCACTGCTGGCAGTAGCCCGTGCTGGCGCTGGTGTCAATAACATTCCGCTGGAGAAATGCGCAGATCAGGGAATCGTCGTATTCAATACACCAGGTGCAAATGCGAACGGTGTCAAAGAGCTGGTGATCGCCGGCATGCTTCTTGCAAGCCGTGATATCACAGGCGGTATCGACTGGGTAAAAGAGAACAAAGAGGATGCAGGAATTGCAAAAGCTGCTGAGAAAGCAAAAAAAGCATTTGCAGGAACTGAAATCAAAGGGAAAAAACTTGGTGTCATCGGACTTGGAGCCATCGGTGTGCAGGTTGCCAATGCGGCGGTAGCACTGGGCATGGATGTGCTTGGTTATGATCCGTATCTGTCTGTCAACGCAGCATGGAATGTTTCTACAAAAGTAAAACATGTGCTGGCAGTAGAGGACATTTACAAAGAATGTGATTTCATCACAATTCATGTACCGCTTCTGGATTCCACAAAAGGAATGATCAGCAAAGAGGCTATCGCAATGATGAAAGAGAACGTCATCGTTCTGAATTTCGCCCGCGATACATTAGTAGATGAAGCAGCTATGGTTGAGGCTTTAAAAGCTGGAAAAGTACGCAAATATGTCGTAGATTTCCCAAATCCGACCACAGCAGGCGTGGAGAACTGCATCGTGATCCCGCACCTTGGCGCATCTACCGCAGAATCTGAAGATAACTGCGCAGTAATGGCTGTACAGGAAGTGATTGATTATATCGAGAACGGAAATATTACACATTCTGTAAATTATCCGGATTGTAACATGGGTGTGTGCACAGGTGTTGCAAGAATTGCAATTCTGCATAAAAACATCAAGAACATGATTGGTCAGTATTCATCTGTATTAGGTGAAGCAGGTGTCAATATTGCCGACATGACAAACAAGAGCCGCAATGACTATGCTTATTCACTTCTGGATCTGGATGCTCCGGCAACCGCAGACGTTGTTGAAAAACTGGCTGCAATTGACGGTGTATTAAAAGTAAGAGTGATCAAATAACGATCATTGAGTCGGCGTGGGAACAGAGAGTACAGCTTTGTTTCCACGCCTTTTTTCTTACAATAGCAAACTTATTGAAGCAGGAAACATTCATAAGAAAGAACCTATAAACAAAAGGAGAAAACAACATGGCAGAGATCAGACCATTTGCATGTGTGCGCCCATGCAGAGAGAAAGCAGCGAAAATTGCTGCATTACCATATGATGTATACAATCGAAAAGAGGCAAAAGCAGAAGTATTGCGCGAGCCGGAATCATTTCTGAAGATCGATCGTGCAGAGACACAGTTTGATGATTCTGTGGATACGTATGCGCCGGAAGTTTACCAGAAAGCCCATGATACTCTGTGTGATATGATGGCGAAAGGGGATTTTATCAGAGACAAAGAGGCTTGTTATTATATTTATGAGCTGACCATGAACGGACGGACACAGACCGGCATCACCGCGTGTGCGTCCATCGATGATTATGAGAATAATGTGATCAAAAAACATGAAAATACCCGTGCGGAAAAAGAACAGGATCGTATCCGCCATGTAGATATCTGTGATGCACAGACAGGACCGATTTTCCTGGCGTACCGTGACAATGCAGCTATCACAGCTATTGTAAATAAAGTCAAAGAGCAGGATGCAGAATACGACTTTACTTCTCCGGACGGCATCCGTCACAGAGTGTGGGTGATTGGTGACGCGGAGGATATCGCGGCAATCCGCAGTGCATTTGCAGGCATTGATCAGATTTATATTGCAGACGGTCATCACCGTGCAGCTTCTGCCGTAAAAGTAGGGGAAAAACGCAGAAGCGAGCATCCGGGTTACACTGGAGAAGAAGAGTTCAATTTCTTCTTGTCCGTACTGTTCCCGGAGAGTGAATTAAAGATTTTGGATTACAACCGTGTGGTAAAAGATTTAAACGGCATGACAGAGGAGGCATTTTTACAGAAAATGCAGGAACTTTTTGATGTATCCGAGCTTACGGCTGAGGACAAACATCCGCAGGAGAAAGGAACATTTTCCATGTATCTGAAGGAACAGTGGTATACCTGTAAAGTCCGCCCGGAGGATCGAAGTGATGATCCGGTGAAAGGACTGGATGTATCTTTATTGCAGGATCTGATGCTGACCCCGGTACTTGGCATTGAAGATCCGAAAACGGATCCGCGCATTGATTTTGTCGGTGGTATTCGTGGAACAGAAGAACTGGAGAAGCGTTGCCATGAGGATGCAAAAGCAGCTTTTGCCATGTATCCGACATCCATCGGAGAGTTGTTTGCGGTAGCAGATGCAGGACTTTTGATGCCACCGAAATCCACATGGTTTGAACCAAAACTGAGAAGTGGATTGTTTATTCACCTCCTGAGTGAGTAAAATATAGAAAGAAATGGAGCAAATGTATGCTTAGATTTATATTAGCGCAGAATCTGGCAGATGAAGTGACGGATGTGGTATCTGACAACGTAAACTTCTGGTCCTGGAATACGATCGTGAAGTATTTTGAAGATTCCTTTCCGACCGTGCTGGATTTCCTGGTAAAACTGATCATCGCGATCATTGTTTTGCTGGTTGGACGGAAAGTCATCAAACTGGTGCGAAAATTTATCCGTAAATTCCTAAATAAAACCAATTGGGACGAAGGTGTGAAGCAGTTCCTGGACAACATTTGTTACGTTGGTTTATATTTTGTATTAATCATGCTGGTACTTGGCAAGTTTGGTATCACCGCAAGTTCTGTCATTGCCGTGATTGGTTCCGTTGGTTTGTCCGTCGGTTTGGCTTTGCAGGGAACGTTGTCCAACTTTGCCGGTGGAGTTTTGATCCTGATTTTAAAACCATTTAAGGTGGGGGATTATATCCGAGAAGATACCCATGGGAACGAGGGTACGGTTTCAGAGATTCAGCTTTGCTATACAAAACTGCTCACAATTGATAACAAAACCGTTGTCTTGCCAAACGGCAGTTTATCCAATTCCAGTCTGACCAATCTGACACAGCAGGATAAACGGCGGATTGATATTACGGTCGGCATTTCCTATGATGCAGATATCCGTCTGGCCAAACAGGTAATTTCTGAGGTGTTGGAAAAAGAGAAAAATTGCATGACCAGCGAGGAACCGTATCATGTTTATGTAGACAGTCTGGGTGACAGTGCGGTTGTCATTGGTATTCGTGTCTGGGTAAAGACCGAAGATTACTGGGAGACAAGATGGCGGATTACGGAAAATGTGAAATATGCCCTGGATGAGCATCAGATTGAAATTCCATTTCCGCAGGTTTCAGTATCAATGAAATCATAAAAACGCGATTTTGGTGAAATTTTTCATAAGAATAGATTTAATATGAATAAACTTCAACACAAAATTGCAAAATGGAAGGAAATTCTTGTAGAAAATGTATCTGGAATATGGTATTGTTAATGACAGTATGTTTATCAATGAAATAATAAAAGATTTCGTTATTGGTAAGCGGAGATAGCCTTTAGCAGAGAGAAATTATGTGGAGGATATTTCAAAATAAGTTTACGTGTCTGAAAGGAAAAGTGAGAGATGAATAAACAAAAGAAAAAACTGCCATTGGCAATGCAGATTTTTATCGCGTTGATCCTGGCAATTGTTGTGGGTCTGCTGATACAGAGCCAGGCAGCCTTTGCGGAAAGTTATATCAAACCATTTGGTACGATTTTCCTGAACCTGTTGAAATTTATTGTAGTTCCGATTGTATTATTTTCTATTATGTGTGGAATCATTTCCATGAGGGATATCAAAAAAGTCGGTGCGATCGGTCTGAAAACAGTGCTGTACTACATGTGCACCACTGCCTTTGCGATTACCATCGGTCTGATCGGCGGAAATATTTTTCAGCGTTTTTTCCCGGTGATCGCAACCACAGATCTGGCTTATGAGATGCCGGAAAAAACATCGGTCATGGATACGATCGTAAATATTTTCCCATCCAACTTTATCAGTCCGATGGTGGAATCCAACATGCTGCAGGTTATTGTCATTGCGCTGCTGCTTGGATTTTCCATCATTAAACTGGGAGAAAAAAATACCGGAATCGTCAAAGCATGCAACAGCATCAATGAGATTTTTATGAAATGTATGGAAATGATCCTGAAATTATCTCCAATCGGTGTATTCTGCCTGCTTTGCCCGGTAGTAGCAAGTAATGGCGCAGCAATCATCGGTTCTCTGGCTATGGTATTGCTTGCAGCATACATCTGCTATATTATTCATGCGGTTGTTGTGTATTCCATTGCAGTAAAAACCATGGGCGGCGTGAGCCCGGCAACGTTTTTCAAAGAAATGCTTCCGGCAATCATGTTTGCATTTTCCAGTGCATCTTCCGTAGGAACATTGCCGATCAACATGGAGTGTGTGGAAAAACTTGGTGCGCGAAAAGAAGTATCTTCCTTTGTACTTCCGCTGGGTGCTACCATCAACATGGATGGAACTGCAATTTATCAGGGTGTCTGTGCGATTTTTATTGCATCCTGTTATGGTATCCATCTGACCTTACCGCAGATGATGACCATTATTCTGACAGCAACATTGGCATCCATCGGTACCGCTGGGGTTCCTGGTTCCGGTATGGTTATGCTGGCCATGGTACTGACTTCCGTAGGACTTCCGGTAGATGGTATTGCGCTGGTAGCCGGTGTGGATCGTATTTTTGATATGGGACGTACCACCGTCAATATCACCGGAGATGCAAGCTGCTGCATTATCGTGTCCAATCTGGAGCGCAAGAAAGAGCAGCGCAGAGCAAAAAAAGCCTAAGCATAGGATAAAACAGAACAAAACAGGATCATTTTGCAGAGTTGTAGAAAGAAATATTGAATTGTACAGAAAAAACAGTGCAGGATTCGTTGATTGTGAATAAACAAATGACAGATGTTTCGTATTTTCTTGACAAAAATGTTAAATTATGATACGTTTAGCTTGTCAATTTTGCACAGATTGTGCGCATGTTTTAGGAGGAAGTATTTTATGCAACAGGGAACTGTAAAATGGTTTAATGCAAAAAAGGGTTATGGATTTATTTCAGATGCAGAAGGAAATGATATTTTCGTTCATTTCTCCGCACTGAACATGGATGGATTCAAAGAGCTGAAAGATGGGGAAGCGGTTGAATTCGAAGTGATCGAAGGCGATAAAGGACCACAGGCTGCAAACGTTACACGCCTTGGTTAATCTTATTTGTATAAATTAGAATGACCCAAAGAGGCTGTCCGGTTGGACAGCCTCTTTACTTTTGACAGAAAATGTGTAAAAATAAAAGATACTGGAAAAACTACAGCAAAGTATATTTTATATAGAAAAGACAGTCTGCTAAGGGGCAGAAGAAATTGGAGGAAACGATATTTGAAACCAGAATTGAGTCAGTTAAACGCGTATGAGATCAGAGAGGAGAGACGACTGGAGGATATTCACTCAGACGGCATGCTGCTTGTACACAAAAAAAGTGGTGCACGTATCTGCGTGATGTCAAACGAGGATGCCAATAAAGTGTTTTACATCGCATTCCGTACACCGCCAAAGGACAGCACCGGTGTACCGCATATCATTGAGCATACGGTATTATGCGGAAGTAAGAAATTCCCGGTGAAAGATCCATTTATCGAGCTGGTGAAAGGCTCTCTGAACACGTTCTTAAATGCAATGACTTATCCGGATAAGACGATTTATCCGGTGGCAAGCTGCAACGACAAAGACTTCCAGAATCTGATGGATGTCTATCTGGACAGCGTTTTTTCACCGAATATCTATAAAGAACAGAATATTTTCCGTCAGGAAGGTTGGCATTATGAATTGAAAAGTCCGGAGGATGAGCTGACCTTAAACGGCGTTGTATATAATGAGATGAAAGGTGCCTTTTCTTCCGCAGACGGTGTGCTGGATCGCGAGATTTTACGTTCCTTATTCCCGGATACTCCGTACAGCAATGAGTCCGGCGGAGACCCGCAGGTAATTCCAGAACTGACGTATGAGGATTATCTGGATTTCCACCGCACATATTATCATCCGTCCAATTCCTGGATCTATCTGTACGGTGATATGGATGTGGTAGAAAAATTAAACTGGCTGGATGAAGAATATTTAAGCCATTATGACAGAATCGATGTGGATTCTGAAATTCCGGAGCAGGCTCCGTTTGCGGCCCCGGTGGAGCAGGAGATCCCATATTCTATCTCCAGTACAGATAGTGTAGAAAATAACACGTACCTGTCCTGCAACTGGGCGGTTGGAAACAACTTAAACAGAGAGCAGTATATCGCCTTTGATATTCTGGATTATGCACTGCTCAGCACACAGGGCGCACCGATCAAACAGGCGTTACTGGATGCGGGCATTGGTACAGATATTTACGGTGGTTATGACAGTGGTACCTATCAGCCGATTTTCTCCATTGTGGCAAAACATGCAAATGCATCTGACCAGGAGCGTTTTGTGCAGATCATCCGTGAGGTGCTGCAGGAGCAGGTGAAAAACGGAATTAACAAAAAGACACTGTTGGCGGCTATCAACGGTTCTGAATTTAAGTTCCGTGAGGCAGATTTCGGACGTTTCCCGAAGGGACTGATGTTTGGTCTGCAGCTTATGGACAGCTGGCTGTATGATGAGAATGCACCGTTCCTTCATATCGAAGAACTGGGTGTTTATGATTTCCTCAGAAAACAGCTGGATACCGATTATTTTGAGCAGTTGATCCAGAAATATTTACTGGACAATACACATACCTCTTATGTCCGTGTCGTTCCGGAGATCGGTCTGACCGGCAAGAGAGAGCAGGCATTAAAAGAAAAATTACAGACTTATAAGGCCTCCTTAAGCGAAGCTGAGATCGCAAAACTGGTGGAGGAGACAAAGGCTCTGGAAAAATACGAGGAAGAGCCATCCACCAGGGAGCAGCTTGAGACCATTCCACTGCTTTCCCGTGAGGACATGAAGCAGACTAGTGAGCCATATAAAAATGCGGAGGAAACCATCGCAGGTATTCCGTATCTGTGGCATGACTACCAGACCAACGACATTGTATATCTGGATCTGCTCTTTGATGCGCACCATATCTCCGAAGACCTGATTCCATATCTTGGAATCCTGAAAGTTCTGATGGGAAAACTGAATACAGCAGAATATTCCTATACTGATTTTTCAGACGAAGTGAATCTGTACACCGGAGGTATTTCCAATGAAGTAAACGTGTCCGGAGATGTACAGCATGCGGACAACTATCAGGTAAAATACGAAGTGCGTCTGAAAGTGCTGGAAGCAAATCTGACCCGTGGTGTAGAACTGATCAAGAGCATGATGCTTTCCACGCAGTTTACGGATGAAAAGCGTATTTATGAAGTTCTTGCTCAGGTGAAATCCAGACTGCGCAATGAACTCAGCGACAGCGGAAACGTGATTTCAGCTACCAGAGCATTGTCCTATTATTCGAAACGTGCGAAATATGCGGACAGTATTCAGGGCATTGGATTTTATGAGACTTTAGATCGCATCGTAACAAATTTTGAGTCTGAAAAGCAGAATCTGGTGGAGAAATTACAGGAAGTGTGTGGACTGATCTTCCAGTCACAGAATCTTTTGGTAAGCGTTACCAGTGGCGCAGCAGGATATGAGGCATTAAAGGCACTTTCTGAGCAGATCACAGAAGGTCTGTATGCGGACACTGCAAAGGAAATGGCAGAGATTTCCCTGCCGGAGCAGAAAAACGAAGGATTTTTAGATGCTTCCCAGATTCAGTATGTTTCCCTGGCAGGAAATTATGCGCAGAGTGGCTATGCATATCATGGTTCCATGCGTGTATTTAAAGTAATCATGAATTATGAGTATCTCTGGCAGAACATCCGTGTAAAAGGCGGCGCCTACGGATGCGGTACAAATGTCGGCAGAAACGGAGATGTGTGCTTCCTGTCCTACCGTGATCCGAACCTTGGACGGACGCTTGACATTTACCGTGGTGTGACAGAGTATCTGAAAAACTTTGAGACAGATGAGCGCGGCATGACACGTTTTGTCATCGGAGCTTTCAGTGAGCTGGATGCACCTTTGACACCATTGAACCAGGGCAGAAGATCCCTGCTTTCCTATCTGACGGGTGTTACTTATGAGATGATTCAGGAGGAGCGTGAGCAGGCGCTGCATACCTGCCCGCAGGATATCAGAAATCTTGCAGACACGATGCAGGCGGTACTGGATCACAGTTATATCTGTGCCATCGGAAACGAAGGAAAATTAAAAGAAGAATCACAGTTGTTTGATGTATTAGAAACATTATAAAATATGTAACAAGAATCGTTATGTTTCAGATTCTTCCCTTAGTAATCCGGTAGGATGAACCGGGCGGAATCTGAATTGATAAATTACAAGGAGATAACGCATGAACGCAAATTTTAAATCCGGATTTGTTACGCTGATTGGAAGACCAAACGTAGGAAAATCCACACTGATGAATCAGTTGATCGGCCAGAAAATTGCCATTACATCCAAGAAACCACAGACTACAAGAAATCGAATCCAGACCGTGTATACAGACACAGAGCGTGGTCAGATCGTATTTTTGGATACACCGGGTATTCACAAGGCAAAAAATAAACTTGGTGAGTACATGGTGACCGTGGCAGAACGTACGTTGCAGGATGTAGATGTTATCGTTTGGCTGGTAGAGCCAAGCACGTTTATCGGTGCAGGAGAGCAGCACATTGCCGAGCAGCTCCGCAAATCCAATCTGCCGGTGATTCTTGTCATCAACAAGACCGATACGGTAAAAAAAGAAGAAGTACTGCTGTTTATTGATGCATACCGCAAACTGCTGGATTTTGCAGAAATCATTCCGGCATCAGCTTTACATGGAGATAATACCGATACGATCATTGACATGATCTTCAAATATCTGCCGTACGGCCCAATGTTTTACGATGAGGATACCGTGACAGATCAGCCGGAGCGTCAGATCGTGGCAGAAATCATCCGTGAAAAATCTCTGCATGCATTGGATGAGGAGATTCCACATGGTATCGCCGTAACGATTGAGTCTATGAAACAGAGAAAGAACGGCATTACCGATATTGAGGCAACCATCATCTGTGAGCGTGACTCCCATAAGGGAATCATTATCGGAAAAGGCGGCGCCATGCTGAAAAAAATCGGCAGCAATGCCCGTTTTGAAATTGAAAAATTGCTGGAGTGCAAAGTCAATCTGCGGCTTTGGGTAAAAGTACGCAAAGGCTGGCGTGACAGTGATGTCCAGATGAAAAATTTTGGATATAATATCAACGAATAAGCAGCAAGGGAAGAAGTGGAAACGTTTATGGGGCAGACCTGCATTCTGACCGGAATGATCCTGAACACAATGCCGGTGGGAGAATACGATAAGAGAATCACAATTTTAACCCGTGAACGCGGGAAAATCACGGCTTTCGCCCGGGGAGCCAGACGACCGAAAAGCTCTCTGCAGGCAGCAACCAACCTGTTCTGCTTCGGAACTTTTGAAGCGTACGAGGGACGCAGTTCCTATACGGTGGTGAAGGCGGACATCAGCAATTATTTCCGAGAGCTGGCTATGGATCTGGATAAGACGTATTACGGCTGTTATTTTCTGGAGCTGGCAGATTATTTCTGCCAGGAAAATAATGACTGCGTCAATCAGCTGAAACTGGTTTATCAGACGCTGCGGGCGCTCAGCGTACCGTCATTATCTCCGAAGCTGGTCCGGGTGATCTATGAACTGAAAACACTGGTATATTTTGGCGTGTATCCGAATGTGTTTGCCTGCACCGCCTGTGGCAGCAGGGAACAGCTCTGGTGTTTTGACGAAAAGAGCAACGGTGTCATGTGCAGGGAATGTCAGCCGGGACCGGTGAAATATCCGCTGGATGAGGGAGCGTTATATACCATGCAGTACATAGTGACAGCACCGGTGGAAAAACTGTATACATTTACGGTGACAGAGGAAGTGTTCGGGCAGGTCGCAAAGCTGATCGAGTATTATATGAGGCAATATGTGGAAAAAGAATTAAAGACCCTTGCTTTTTTGACTTAGGAATACTTGCAATCAGAGGCATAAACCGTTATAATTTAGAAATTGATGCAGACAGTACATATTATGTTAAAGATAGTTTTGTGTTGTTTGCAGAAAATACAAAATGTCATGGAGTCAGTGATATTTTGGATTTGGAGGATAAGATATGAAGAAAAGAATGGCGGCGCTTGGCTGCTGTATCGGAATGAGTATGCTGCTTGGTGCATGCGGCGGGAAGCTGGATGTACAGGAGAATACCATTGCATTGCAGAGGAACGGTAAAATTCTGGAAGCGGCTGTAGAGTCCTTTGACCAGTCTTATTACGATCAGGAGGAGCTGAATACCTATGTACAGAATGCTGTGGATGATTACACCGCAGAGCACGGGAAAAAATCAGTTTCTGTGACGGATTCAAAAGTGGAAGAGAAAAAAGCATATCTTACCCTGCAGTATGAAAATGCAGAGACGTTCAGTGATTTTACCGGTATTGAGTGTTTTACCGGAAGTATTGTGGAAGCACAGTCAGCGGGCTATGACTTTGATCTGGATTTTTATCCGGTGACAGATGGCAAGGCAGATACGAAAACCGTAAAAGGTTCCACACTGCTGAAGGAGGACGATCTGAAAGTATTGATTGTAAAGGAAAACTCAGATCTGATCGTTCCGGGAAAAATCGCATATGTTTCTACAGAAGGTACAGAAGTAACTTCTGAGAAGCAGGTGAACGTCACACAGAAAGAACAGGATACAGACGAAGCGGTATTAGTATACGTATTGTATAAATAAAGTTTCGTCCCTAAAAATAAATGGAAGAAAGAGGACATATCATGGAAAAAACAATGGACAAAATTGTAGCACTGGCAAAATCCAGAGGATTTGTTTATCCGGGATCTGAGATTTACGGTGGACTTGCAAATACATGGGATTACGGAAATCTTGGTGTTGAGTTAAAGAACAACGTAAAAAAAGCATGGTGGCAGAAATTTATCCAGGAGAGCCCGTACAACGTAGGTGTTGACTGTGCCATCCTGATGAACCCGCAGACATGGGTTGCATCTGGACATCTTGGCGGTTTCTCTGATCCGCTGATGGATTGTAAAGAATGTCATGAGCGTTTCCGCGCAGACAAGATCATTGAGGATTTTGCTGCGGAAAACAACATCGAGTTAAAAGGTTCCGTAGATGGATGGACACAGGAAGAAATGAAAGATTTCATCGCTGATAACAACGTACCGTGCCCGACCTGTGGAAAACATAACTTTACCGATATCCGTCAGTTCAATCTGATGTTCAAAACATTCCAGGGTGTAACAGAGGATGCAAAAAATACCGTATATCTTCGTCCGGAGACTGCACAAGGTATTTTCGTAAACTTCAAAAACGTACAGCGTACCTCCAGAAAGAAAATCCCGTTTGGTATCGGCCAGATCGGTAAATCTTTCCGTAATGAGATCACACCGGGTAACTTTACCTTCCGTACCAGAGAGTTTGAGCAGATGGAGCTTGAGTTCTTCTGTGAGCCGGATACAGACCTTGAGTGGTTTGAGTACTGGAGAAACTTCTGTATCAACTGGCTGAAATCTCTTGGCATGAAAGAAGAAGAGATGCGTGTCCGTGACCATGATCAGGAAGAGTTATCCTTCTACAGCAAAGCAACCAGTGATATCGAGTTTTTATTCCCATTTGGCTGGGGCGAGCTCTGGGGTATCGCAGACCGTACTGATTATGACCTGACACAGCATCAGAATACATCCGGACAGGATCTGACTTACTTCGATGATCAGAAAAATACAAAATACATTCCATACGTTATCGAGCCATCCCTTGGTGCAGACCGTGTGGTACTTGCATTCCTTTGTGGTGCATACGATGAGGAGAACATCGGAACAGAGGAGAAACCGGACGTAAGAACAGTCCTTCATTTCCATCCGGCACTGGCTCCGGTTAAGATCGGTGTGTTGCCGTTATCCAAGAAATTAAATGAGGGCGCAGAGAAAGTATTTGAGCAGCTTTGCAAAAAATACAACTGTGAGTTCGATGACAGAGGAAACATCGGTAAACGTTATCGTCGTCAGGACGAGATCGGAACACCGTTCTGCGTTACTTACGATTTCGATTCAGAGGAAGATCACGCAGTTACTGTTCGTGACCGTGATACCATGGAGCAGGTTCGTGTCCCGATTGCTGAGCTGGATGCTTACTTTGCAGATAAATTTACATTCTAGGAATCTGACTGTTTCAGGAATGGAATGTTCGGTATAATAAAAGAATAGCGAAATAGTGTGAGATACCTTATAATTGTTTATAGGGTATCTTACTTTTTATACAGATATGCAAAAATTTAGGTTGAATGGATATTATTACATCCGCAGAATGGAATGTGGAAAATATCAGGAAAGAAGGCTGAAAAAGTGATTCGTTTGGCACAGGAAAAAGATTTGGATAACGTACAGGAAATTTATGCGTATGCCCGGAAATTTATGGCAGAGCATGGAAACCCGACCCAGTGGGGACAGACACGTCCGACGGAGGAAACGTTACAAAAAGATATCAAAAAAGAACAGTTATACGTGATTGAGGAGCAGGAAAAACTCCAGGGGGTATTTGCTCTGATTATTGGAGATGATCCGACCTATCAGAATATCGAGCAGGGAAGCTGGAGAGACAGCAGCATGTATGGAACGATCCATCGGATTGCTTCAGCACCGGAAGCCCATGGTATAATGGAAAAGACAATTGCGTTTGCGTGGGAAAAGATAAAACATCTGCGGATTGATACGCATGAGAACAATCAGGTGATGCAGCATCTGATCTTGAAAAATGGGTTTGAAAAATGCGGCATTATTTATACCGATGATGGAAGCCCGAGAATTGCATTTGAAAAAATATCCGATGCAAAAGAAAATACACAAAACATTTGCAGTACAGAGCAGCATCCAGACGAAGCGGATAAGGCGGTATCATCAGAAAGGAATGCAAAGATCCAGTTGCGTATTGCTACACCTTATGATGCAAAAGAAATCCTGGACATCTATGCACCTTACATTTTACAGACAGCGATAACTTTTGAATATGATGTGCCAACGCTGGAGGAGTTTACGCGCAGAATCGAACATACACTGGTGAAGTATCCGTATCTGGTGGCAGAGCAGAATGGACAGATCGTCGGTTATGCCTATGCAGGGCCTTTGCATGACCGGGCAGCCTATGACTGGGCGGTTGAGACATCTATCTATGTGAAAATGGATGTGAAAGGACAGGGGATTGGCAAAAGATTATATGCGGCACTGGAAGAAACCTTGCGTAAGCAGCATATCGTAAGTGCCAACGCATGTATTGCCTATCCGGATCAGGAAAATGATGCCTACCTGACAACAGACAGTGTGAAGTTTCATACGCATCTTGGCTACCGGATGGTTGGAGAATTTCATCAATGTGCATACAAATTTGACCGCTGGTACAATATGGTATGGATGGAAAAAAGTCTGTGTGAACGTCCGAAAAAACCGGAACCGATGCTCTGGTTTTCAAACTTGAGAAAATAAGAGGTACAGTTCGCTTGTGATTATGCATTCAGATAATTCCTTATATATGCGTAATCATTATCGGAATACCTGTGTTGAATGAACGGTATCAGGGAAAATTTTATATTCTATAAGATATAAATGGTGGCTTGCTGTCTGATGTTGAATATGCTATACTGAGACAGTGTGAAACCGTTACAGAAATTGTGGTTTCCGAAATAAAAATCAGATAGAGAAGCAAGTGCTTTCTCAGGTATTGCGGAATTCATAACGATGCCTGAAAAGATACCTGCAAAGAAATAAAAGGAAGTATAAGATGAAATTAATTTCATGGAATGTAAATGGTTTGCGCGCCTGTGTACAGAAAGGGTTTCTTGATTTCTTTCATGAGGTAGACGCAGATATTTTTTGCGTACAGGAGACAAAACTGCAGGAAGGGCAGATTCAGCTTGACCTGGAAGGCTATGAGCAATATTGGAACTATGCGGAGAAAAAAGGCTATTCCGGAACGGCGGTATTTACGAAAAAGACACCGTTATCTGTCCGTTATGGAATCGGGATCGAGGAGCATGACCATGAAGGCCGTGTGATTACTCTGGAATACGAAAACTTTTTCTTTGTGACTGTATATACGCCGAATTCCCAGAGTGAACTGGCACGTCTGGATTACCGGATGAAATGGGAAGATGATTTCCTTGCGTACCTCAAATCTCTGGAAGAAACAAAACCGGTGATTTATGCAGGAGACCTGAATGTGGCGCATCAGGAGATCGACCTGAAAAATCCAAAGACAAATCGGAAAAATGCCGGTTTTACGGACGAGGAACGGGAGAAATTTTCAAATGTTCTGGCAAATGGCATGATTGATACATACCGCTATTTTTATCCGGAGCAGACGGGTATCTATTCCTGGTGGTCTTACCGTTTCAAAGCCCGTGAAAAAAATGCCGGATGGAGAATTGATTATTTTGTGACATCAGAAGCATTAAAAGATGTGCTGCAGGATGCTAAAATCCATACAGAAGTCTTTGGATCAGATCATTGTCCGGTGGAACTGGATATTAATATGGAATGGTAGGAATGACAGATGCGGAAAGAACGACAGACAGAACGAAGACAAATGGAAGATGATAAAAAGCGTGAGACACGAAAAGAAGTGCTCAGCTGGGTACGGATGTTTACGATCGTGATCGTAGTAGTGTTTGTGCTGACACAGTTTATTATCATCAATGCGAGAATCCCGTCAGGATCCATGGAAAATACGATTATGACGCATGACCGGCTGATCGGATTCCGGTTTGCTTACTGGTTTGATGAGCCTCAGCGCGGTGATATTATCCTGTTTGAGTATCCGGTGGATGAGAAGCAGATTTATATCAAACGTGTCATCGGACTTCCGGGTGAGACCGTGGAGATCCGTGACGGACATATTTATATTGACGGATCCGATGAGCCGCTGCAGGAAGATTACCTCAAGGAGGAGTGGACCTGGGAAAACGATGGTTACACTTTTGTGGTTCCGGAGGGCTGTTATTTTGTACTGGGTGACAACCGAAACGATTCCGAGGACGGTCGTTTCTGGGCAGGTCTGGCACTGAAGTCAGGGGTTGCTTCGACACCGGCGGAAGCGGAGCAGTACAGCTATGTCCGAAAAGATCAGATTAAAGGAAAAGCAATTTTTAAATACTATTCGAAATTTGCTATTTTAAAATAAAAATGACAGCATATGGTTGCGGAAAGGAACAAAAAATGGCAGAATCAATGAAAGACTTCGAAAAAGAACTGGAGGAATCCTACAAAGTAATGGGAGATGGTGAGAAAGATACTGATACCCTGCTTGCATGGGAGAAAATCAAAGAATTATATGAGAATCAGGAGACATTAACCGTTACCGTTTCCGGTATTGTAAACAAAGGCGTGATCGCACTGGTTGAAGGAATCCGCGGATTTATCCCGGCTTCCAGACTGAGTTTAAGCCATGTGGATGATCTGAATCCGTGGCTTGGCAGAGAACTGCAGGTTCGCATCATTACAGCGGATGCAGACAATGACAAACTGGTATTATCTGCAAGAGAGATTTTAAAAGAAGCCCGCGATGCGGAGAAAAAACTGAAAGTTGCAGAGATCAAAGAGGGCGAAGTGCTGACCGGAAAAGTTGAGACGATAAAAGATTACGGCGCATTTGTTGATCTTGGCGACGGCGTATCCGGTCTGGTACACATTTCCCAGATTTCTCTGGATCGTATCAAACATCCTTCCGTAGTGCTGAAAGAGGGGCAGGAAGTTC
>Ga0129310_1001243_pt1 | contig 23158 bp, 19 predicted proteins | sample Go1ome_2_FD_94433 | JGI IMG/M metagenome (GOLD analysis project Ga0129310, IMG submission 94433) | Western lowland gorrila individual fecal microbial communities from Wisconsin, USA - Go1022A metagenome | ecosystem: Host-associated > Mammals > Digestive system > Large intestine > Fecal | place...
AGCAAGAATCCCTGTCTTTCCGCAAAAAGATACCGGATAACCCTCCTTGAGACACCATTAGTGTACATATGATATGAATATGTGTGTCGGGTATGTATTTGTGCGTCAATAGCTTGTATATGTTAATATAATTTAGCAAATATTTGTACCCAAATGATTTTGCGCAGCACCTTAAAAAGCAGTATATTTGCGCAATAAAACACGGCTTCGACATTCGTGCCCAACCCGTAGATACATGAAAAAAGAGACAAAACAACAACCACATTAAGAACTATTCGCTATGAAACAAAAACTATGTCTGACCTTAGCCCTCGGTGCAGTGCTTATGCTGGCATCCTGCGGCAAAAAGCTCGGTCAATTCAGCCAAGACTATTTCAACGTCAACCCCAATCCGCTGGAAGTTGTCGGTGAAAAAGTTCCCGCAACCATCACCGGTAACATTCCCGCTAAGTTCTTTGTAAAGAACGCCGTAGTTACTGTTACCCCAGTGCTTGTATACAATGGACAAGAAACCACATCCGTTCCCTATACCTTCCAAGGCGAAAAGGTACGTGGCAATAACCCCGTAATCTCTTACGAAAACGGTGGAACAGTTACCATCCCCGCAGCTTACGCTTATACCCCCGAGATGGCTAAGAGCACCCTCGCACTTGACTTCGTAGTTACACAGGGCAAAAAGCAATATGTATTGCCGCGCGTCAATGTGGCCAACGGCATCATCGCAACTGCCGCCCTCGCCGACCCGGCAACCGTCAATCCCGCTCTTGGCAAGGACGCATTCCAGCGCGTCATTAACGAAAAATACGCTGCCGACATCAAGTTCCTTATCAATCAGGCCAACATTCGCTCCTCCGAGCTGAATACCAACGCCATGACCGAGTTCCACAACTCACTGATAGCAGCCAACGGCGACAGCACACGCGTCATCAACGAAATCAACATCCAATCCTATGCATCGCCTGATGGTGCTTACGACTTCAACGAGCGTCTGGCCCAGAACCGTGAAGACAACACCAAGGGTTACGTTTCGGGTCGCCTTAAAAAAGACAAAATCACCGAGTTCGGCGAACTGACCGCTAACTTCACTGCCGAAGACTGGGAAGGCTTCCAGAAGCTTGTCAGCCAGTCCAACATCCAGGACAAAGACCTCATCCTCAGCGTCCTGTCTATGTACAAAGACCCCGAAGAGCGTGAGCGCGAAATCCGCAACATCTCCACAGTCTTCGAACAGCTGGCCGAAGAAATCTTGCCGCAACTCCGCTACTCGCGCATTACGGCGTCCATCGACGTAATAGGCAAGAGCGACAGTGAAATCAACAAATGCTTCGACAACGATCCTTCCAAGTTGTCCATCGAAGAGCTGCTTTACGCTGCCACCCTCACCGATGACAATGCCCGTCGCATGAGCATCTACGAAACCGCCACACGTCAGTATCCTAACGACTACCGTGGATGGAACGACCTCGGCCTCACACAATACGTGGCTCGCGACTACGACAAGGCCAAAGCATCCTTCGAGCGTGCAGCCCAACTGGCTCCCGCCGGAGCCGAGCCCAAGCTCAATCTCGGTCTCGTCGAGATGGTTAACGGCAACTATCGCGCTGCCAACCAGTACTTCGGCAATGCTGCCGGTGCAGAATCTCTGGGTGATGCCCTCGGCGTATATTACCTGAAGCAGGGCGACAACGCTTCTGCAGTTCGCGCCTTCGGCGATTCCAAGAGCAACAACGCCGCTCTTGCTCAAATCCTTACCAAGGACTACACCAAGGCTAAGAGCACTCTTGCCGGTGTCAATAAGCCCGATGCTACCACATATTATCTGATGGCAGTCCTGGGCGCTCGCACCAACAACGAGCAGATGCTGACATCCAACCTGCGTCAAGCTATCAAGCTGGACAGCAGCATGGCACAGCGTGCAGCCAACGACCTCGAGTTTGATGCTTTCAATATCTCCGGTCTGACAAAGTAAGCATTTCCCGTCCATAAGGACGTACACCATAGCGGCGCATGCCTCCCATCATCGGACGGCATGCGCCGCTTCTTTTTTTCGGCGTTCAATCAGTTCGCTTTTTTGACCTATAGCCGTGTTTACGTAACAATTAGTCGGGGCCCTGCGTCAGCAGCGCCCCGACTAATTGTTTGGGAAAGTGTGTAAGGCTTTGTAATCCGGTTTACAGTATAGGATGTTGCCGAATACTATATATGATTGAGCCTCGGATGTATCATGTTTCGTGGTGTGTCAGCGTTTGTATGCGCACATATTTATTTATAATGGTGAGTGCAATCATGCGGCTGTCTTCATGCTGCATGGGTGTGCGTACGGCGGCTACTTGTTGCGGGCGGCACGTTTTTCGAGCTGCTTTTCGACGGCTTCGACGGCTACATCGAAGGCTTCCTCGAAGGTGTCCGCTGTTTTGCTGGCTACAATTTCGCCATTTTGTGGGATGGCGACACGGATGGTTACTTCCTTGTTGAGGGCGGTTTCAGGCTTGATGAGGTTGAGGTTGACATCGAAGGTGTCAATCTCGGGGTTACGACGTCCGATGCGCTCTGTTTTCTTGTTGATAAAGTTTACGAGGCGGTCTGCAATCTCGAAGTGGATGGCTTTGATACGTACGTTCATGGTTTTTCTTTTTTAATGGCACGCGGATGTGCCTGTTGATAATTTTGTTGTAACTCTCGGTATGATATGTGTGTGTACAGTTGCGTGGTGGCCAAAGAGGCGTGTCCCAGTAACTTTTGTACAGCGTCAAGGTCGGCGCCACCATTGAGCATATCGGTGGCGAAAGAGTGCCGCAAGACGTGAGGGCTGCGCTTTGCGCTATGCGCTACGGGGTCCAATGCCTTGTGCACTATACGGTTAAGAAGGCCGTAATATAATGGCTCGCCGCTTTCGCGCACCATCAGTGTCGGCGTGTGGCGTGTCCCGGTCACTTGAGCCCGCAGTAGACGGTAGGCGTCTATGGCTTCGGACAATTCCGGCGCTATGGGTATGATGCGTTCCTTGTTGCGTTTGCCGATGACGCGCACTTGGGATTGGGCGGTGTCGGCATTGTCGTCCGTGAGGGATATCAGTTCGGCGGAACGCATTCCTGTGGCATATAGTAGTTCTACAGCGAGTCGGTCGCGCACTTCACGGAAATTGGCGTGGTCGATGGGCGCGTCCAGCACGGCTTCTGTGTCTTCTGTCGGGACAAAGCGAGGTAGCACCTTGGGGGCGTGTGCCAGCTCGAGGTCGCGTGTCGGGTCTACTGTATATCCGTGGTAGCGTGAGAGATAACGGTAGAATGTGCGTACGCATGACAGCCTGCGTCGTATGGTTGTCTGGGCCAATCCACGTTGTGTCATATCGGCGAGCCATGCGCGAATGTCCGATCGCGTTACGGTTGACGGGTCTACGAGGTCGGTGTCATCGTCTGTGTTCCAGTCTACGCCTGTCAAGAAGCGTGTCCAATCATTCAAATCCTTTGAATATGACAATACGGTGCAAGCTGAATGGTTCAGCTCACACCGTAGATATTCTAAAAAGGATTTCGTCAGCATATCTCACATAATGATAAGCATCTGAAGCCGGGGCTTGATGCCCTTGCGCCTTCTTATCGTATGTGCGAATTTACTGCTTCCTTTTGTCTTTTCCAAATAAAATCGGAGAAAAAACTTTTGCTCTGTATTCGTTCCCCCTTTCCGGTATAAGTTTGTGGCCTGACGTTCAAAGACTTTCTGTCTTAAAAATTATTTGGTTGCCGGCCTTACTTTTTTGTTTGATGGAGGCGAGATTTGTCTGCGTGTTTACGCTGACGCTTCTCGGAGCGAAGACGGATGATTAATCCTCGACGCTGCGAAGTTTCTGTACGTAAACAGCCTTCATCATTTTCTTGCGGTTGACAACCGAAGGTTTTTGGAAGGCTTGACGTGCACGGAGTTCTTTGACAACGCCGGTGCGCTCGTATTTACGTTTGAATTTTTTGAGAGCTTTCTCGATGTTTTCGCCTTCTTTTACTTGTACGATGATCATTTGTGTTAGGTTGTTATTTGATTTATAGCTTTTAGTGTCTTTGTTGTTTGCCGAAAACCCGTGCGTACCGATGACGATTGAGCTTACACGGGCTTTTAGCGAGGCAAAATTACAAATCTTTTCTGATACGGCCAAATTTTCCGAGTGCAACTTTTTATATTTTACTTAAATACAGAAATACAGAAATACGGGATATTTGAATGCCGGAATATTCGGGCTGCGGTTGTTCGCGCTGTCGGCAGACAAAGCGGTTAGCGGTATGAGCCAAAGATGTCATCGGCAGAGCACGAGTATTTGTCGCACGCTTCGCCAATGTCTAATTCTTTGGTGCAGTATGACAACGAAATCGGCGTGTATGAGTAGAAGCACTCTTTTGAGACGAAGCCTCCGCGGTATTCCCGGGGCATTTGTTTTGTAGGATGCCATCCTTTGCCTTCATATATTAAAACGGTATATGTGCCATTGGGAACGTAGATTGCGGCGGTGTCGCCTGCAGCAATGTATGTGTTGCGCACTATTCGGCCGGCGCGTTTCACGAAGACTATGGCATCTGTGTGCGCTGTCGTGTCGTTCTTGACCGTAATCTTGGAATTGTTGTTGCCGTCTAAGGGAGAGTTGGCATAAGGGGTATATCCTGTGGGCATATTATTATCGGCATATTTGGCGCTGTCCGAGAGCATATGTTGATTTTTTCGGTTGTCCGTGATTCCGGAGCAGTAAATGGGGTATTCGGTCGTGTTTTCATCGTGGTTTTCGATGCACAACTTGAGGCACACAATTGCGAGAATAAAAAGGGCAAATAACAGCCGACTCATATTTGTTGGAATGATGTTGAGAGAGAATAAGATGATGTGAAAATCTGTTGGATCTTGAGTCTGTATTCTTTTTTTTGAAAAGAAGGTGGATTGTTTTTTTATGTTTGTTTGTGGTGTGATTGGATGTTGCTTGATTATGCGAATAGCAGAGCCTTGGGAGGGCAATGTTGTTCGGGCAAATCCACAAGTGGTTGCAAAATTACAAAAAATAATGGTTATGTCGGCATATGTGTGTAAAAATTTTTTGCATTGACATTTAAGTCTGCCAAGATTTGGGGAAAAACCGACTCGGGACAATGGTCGAACCTGTACTTGATGGATTCTTGGCAGTGTCTATGGATATGATGCGATGTCTTTCAGAAGGTATTAAGGCTATAAATAATGTTAAATTAGGCAAAATTAAGCGTTAAAATGGATTAATTTTAGTACTTTTACGCTCAAATCGTGGATTCCGCCATTTGGGCAGTGCGTGTGCCGGTCGGGCTAAGCGATTTGATAATTTAGAGCAATAACAAAATCCTATAACTTAAACCTCGAGAAACAGAAATGAGAACATCCTTACGCCTTATTGCTGCGGCTGTATCGATGCTGACCATCGGAGCCGATATGTCCGCATTGACTACAGACGAGCCCATCACCATCTCCGGCAAAGAGTATACCCTGCGCACGTATGTGCGCCGCGACATAGGCCCGGGTACAACGTATACACGTTACAGTGTCATCGGTTTCCCGCTCAATGTCAATGTGATTACCATGGATCTCGACAATCCTTACAATACGCTCGAGACCATGCAGGCCAAGGATCGTACAAACAGCACCGAGACGTTGGTGTCGGCAGCAGCTCGCTACACTTCGTCCGAACATAAGGTGATTGGCGGTGCCAACGGCAACTTCTGGTGCGTAAGCTCGCAGTACCCATCGTCAGACTTTCTGGTAGGCACGGTGTTCGGTGCTGATGTGCGCGACGGCAAGGTCATCACCAATACGGTGATGGTCAACGATCCGTGGTGCGATGTCTATCAGACGCCTATCATCGGGCTTGACAAAGACAAGAAGTTATGGCTCAAGCCCATGGGCTGGAAAGGCACCATAAAGAGTGACAAACTTGATGCCACTGAATTCACGCAGGTCAACCGAGTGGTACACGATGGCCAGATGTGCATGTATAACAGCTACTTCGGCCGTGACAAAGCATTCCAGCCTGTCGAAGGCTATGCCAATGGTAATACCTGGCACTGGCGCATCATCGAAGGTGTCAGCACCGAAGCATATCTTGACCTGTGCGAGGGCGAGCATTGGAAAGTAGGCGAGGATATGCGTTGCGTAGTGCGCAAGGTTGTGCCCAATGCCGGAACCGGAAATTTGGGCGACTACGAACTGGCTTTTGTGGGGCGCGGCGCATGCGCCGAGGCTCTTAACAAACTGAGCGAGGGCGATATTGTCACCGTCAATCAGGGATGGACAACGTATGACACCAATGAAACTCCACGCCTGTATAACTGCATACAAGGTTTGTCCAATATCATCAATGACGGTGTCAATGATGATGCAGGCAATGCCGTGGATTACAATTCCAAAGTGTACTCGCGCACCGGATACGGCTCGTCTGCAGACGGCCGCACTTTGTACGTGATGGTTATAGACAAGTCCACCGACTTCGATTGGGGACCCTCGGCCGGGTGCACCACGGCTGACATGGCCGACATTGCACGTCACCTCGGATGCGTCACCATGTCCGTAGTCGATGCAGGCGGCTCGGCACAGCTCTTTGTGCAAGACCGAGTAGTCAACACCACTACCGAGACAATACCACGTGCTATCGCCAACGGCATGTTCTGCGTATCCACTGCACCCGAGGATAAAACCGTGACACGCATAGCATTCAACGATGTAGGCATCACTGTTCCCACTTATGCCACCATAACTCCGCGTATTCTCGCCTACAATAAGTACGGCGACCTTGTAGACGAGAACTTCTTTGATGCACAACTGAGCTGTGACGCAGCCATTGGTACTTGCGAGGGCAATGCCTTTATTGCCGGTAGCACTCCCGGTGTGGGCACGCTGACAGCCACTTATGGCGACTGCACCATATCCAAGCAAATAGAATTGGTAAAGGCTGACGTCGCATTAAAGCTTGGCGATATCCTCATTGATGACGTCCGCGAGTATTTGCTCGAAGTTGTTGCCACTGCCGACAGAGAACAATATAATTACGATCCAGGCGAATTCCAATGGGAGGTGGCCGATCGCAGTATTGCCGACATCGATGTGCATGGAATGCTTCGCGGTATCAAGAACGGCATCACCACCATTACCGGTACGCGTGGTGACCTTGAGATTACGGCTACAGTCAATGTGCAGATACCCGAATCTGATGCCGTATCGCAAGACAGCTGGGACAATTGGAAGCTCTCGGGCTTTGGTGTCAAGAATCTAAATGTGACGGCTGATGGCGACGTGACATTCAATGTCAACAGTTTGCGCAACTCCTATGTGCAGTTCAAGAAAGACTATGACATTTTCAGCTGTCCGGACAGCCTGACAATCAATTTCTATACATCGGCCAAGTTCAATTCGGTAACCTTCTGTGTACGCTCCGCCGGGTCCAAGAATATCAATATAAAAATAGAACCGGCCGAAGGCGACAACTATTTCCAGCCTACCGCTACCGAGGCCAAAGTGACAGGCGCTGACGGCGTGACTCGTCGCTGTCGCATGTATGTCCCGGCCGGAAGCTCGGAGATGCAGATAGTTCTTCCTATGAGCGCCCTGGGCGAGCCGTCTTATGTCGGTATTTATCCCATCAATATGCAGTTCGTTCGTTTCGGTCTGCTTAGCTCGGCTCAGGACAATCTGGGTACGCATACCATGCGTGTAGGACGTCTGGTGGCGCATTACAACCGCAATAATGCCGTCGAGGATGTTGCTGTTGACGGCAGTGCAAGTCCTGCGTTGACTATCTGGCCCAACCCGGTTGACGCCGGTGGCAACATTAATGTAGGCGGAGTGTCAGGTATCGTACGTGCCGACATCTATAGCCTGGCCGGAGCGCGTATATTTTCGACCGGTGATGCAGCATGCATCAATGCGCCTTCGGTCCCCGGCGTGTACTTGCTGCGTGTCACCGGAGCCGATGGTACTGCCGCTGTAGCCAAACTCGTTGTCCGTTGATACGGATGACGCCCGTTTATCGATAATCGTATACAATGAGCAACGCCATACGCATATGGCGTTGCTCATATATAAATACGAATATAATCAGATGAATGCAGGACAATGAAGCCTTACGATGTATATCAGCTTTCTACTGCCGCTGTGCCTACTCGCGAGGATACCGATTTGTTCCTCGAGCATTTCAAATATGCCTTGGGATGAAGTCAAACAAGGTTAGTAAGGATGCCGATAAGTTTTTGAGAATATGCTACGTACACTATAAGGTATGACTGATTAACATCGGCGCACGAAAAAATCGCATGAAACATGCTTCCCGAAAGCTAAAATACTAAAACATAGGATAAACCTCTAAATCAAAATATGAAACATTCTCAAACCTGTACTCTTATTGTGGCGCTGCTGAGCTTTGGCGTCACGGCCGGTGCCGCCAATTCGTATTACGTGGGAAATGCCGCAACGTCAGGGACGTCGGTGTCTTATCGCGGAATTACGTACACCTCCGGTGTTAATGCCTTTGCCGACTTTAAGGCTCTTGTGTCGGCACGCCCTGCTCCCGGCTCCACTGTATATGTCGATGCCGGTATCTATGGTGATGCGGTTACTATAGACGTGCCCGGTCTTACGCTGTTAGGCGCAAATGCTTATTGTGACGCGCGTTCGGCCAATCGCAATGCTGCCGAAAGTGTCATTTCCGGAGAGCTCAATGTCACGGCGGACAATGTCACAATCAACGGCTTCCGCTTTACGGGCGACGGCTGTGTCTTCAATAGTACGGCTACTAACGTTGCACCGATGTCCGGGCTGACGTTTGTATACAATGTAGCCGATGGGAGCAGCCTGCCTCGTAACAATTCGAAGTCGATATTTCATCTGGGAGCCTACTATACCGGGAAGGACGCGGCTGAGGCTGCCGCCATTGGGCGCTATCGTAATATCACGGTCGCACACAATGACTTTAACGGCCGTCGAAGCACGGCCAACCAGCCGTATGTCGTTTGGATTGCCGGATCTACAGGCTCAACAATCGTCGAGGACAATCGGTTTGACGGCGGCGGCACTTCCGTGTCTCTGATCAATACCACCGGGAAGGCTCGCGTGGACGGTAATGTGTTCACCAATGTAGGGGATACGCTTGCTGCGGCCGGCAGCGCCAAGGGCGAGTTTTGCATCAGACTGTTCTATGTCGGCGTGGACGACGCGGTTACAGACGTCAGCGTGTGCCGCAATAGTTTTGATAGGTGTCAGGGGCAGTCTTCGCTGTATCCGCTCATACGTTTTTTCAACGGCGACAAGTCCGATACCGGCGTTAAGCCCAAAAACGCCGTCGTCCGGCTCAACTACAACAGTTTCAAGCGCAAACCCAAGCATAGCTCGCAGACATACAACTACGTGTTTTATGCAAACAAGGACTACACTTCCGGGGCGATTGTCGATGCACGCTTCAATCAATTTGACAACAGCGAATATGCCATGGGTATGATACAGCAGCCGTACGAAAGCACGCAGACGCGCTATTTCGGCGGCAGCACCGCCATATTCCATTTCCCGTCGTCGTACGGCACTACCATGGACTATTACAAAGACCCGGTGGGTAAGGACGTCAAGGCATTGCAGCTGAAAAGCGACCGCGTGGCACAAAGTTTCGACGTCGATGATACCACCGGAGACATATACTTCGTACAGATATGCCCGGCTTCGCAGGCTTCGGGCCGTGATCTCAAAGGCGAAGAGCCGTTGTGCGTTACGCGCTATTACAAGACCACGGACGGGACCATGCGCAAGCAGTACATGTACTTGGAATATGCAGGCCACGGTTCCAATATGGCGGTGTGCCGTATGAAGGATGGCAAGTTGTACATTTTCACAGGAGGCAACAGCCTTGATCCGCCGGCGGCCACGAGGGTCATGAGCCGTGCATGTTGCATTTTCCCTTTTGTAGCCGGCGCCACAGCCGACCTCTCCAAGACGTCCTTTACATACAACAACAAGACTTATAAGGTACGTCGGTTTACCAACCACTTTAACCGTAGCTGGCAATATCCCGCCGTCGACCGCGACAACCGACTATATGCCGAGCGCCAGAGCAAAAACAAGGTTGTATATTTCGCTGTGTATGATTTGGATGATGTCTTTAACAATGGGAACGAAGCACGCCCAATCAAGGTGATTCCTTTCCCTTACGGATGTAACCCTGCCACCACGGGGGCGTTGGCCGGCTTTGACAAAGGCTTCCAAACCTGGTCGCCTCAGGGATTTACCGTCTATGGCGACTATATCTACCACTTTGAGGGCGTGGGACAGGATAATTCGGATGCCATCACCTATAACGGCAAGAAAATACCCACGGTGATAGTACACGTGCACAATTGGCGCATGGACCGCTTTGTCTATCGTAAGCCGGTTCTGCGCAGTGCTGTGATAAGCCAAAATAGCGGCGAACCCGAGGGTGTCAAGCTGCACCGCGACAAGTACGGACGTCCGCACATGTTGATGGGTATCGTCAGTGGTAAGGCCGGGGCGCGTCGTGCTAATATCTTCGACTTTGCGCCAAATACTGTCGAGGGTTTCGCATATACCATAGACAAGGCTTCGACTACTTCGGTGACAGCGGCACTGGCGTTTGTGTGCCCGGCGCTTGGGAATACGGATCGGCAGACATTGACTTTGGAACACAATCGTCTTACCGCCGCGCCGCAAATTGTAATCACCGGCCCGGATGCCGACTGCTTCAGCATTAGCGGATCTGTCGGTCCGCTTGATTCGTCGTCGACGCACGAAATCACATTCACGCCCAAGAAAGGACAAGACAATTATAAGGCTGCCGTGCGCGTTTCGTCGCCTAATGCCGCCGACCTCATAATATCTTTAACCGGCAAGTGCTCGGACAGTACAGGTATTATGGACCTTAACGCTGATTATGCCGCCGGCGAGGTAGTGTATTATGATCTCCGTGGCGTCTGTTTGGGTGTCGAATTGCCTGAGGTTCCCGGCGTGTATATCGTACGTCGGGGTTCCAAAGTCTCCAAGGTAGTAGTCCGGTAAACACGAACTGTCCGATAAGATGTGACAGCAACTGCGGCCGATCTGCTATGCTGCCTGTGTTTTATTTTCTTCGACTTCGAGTAATCGGAGGGTAGAGTCCTCCGAAGCCAATCAAAGACACGAGAGCCGTCATCCTTGCGGATGGCGGCTCTCGCTATTTGGATTTTGTGTAATCGTAGAAGATTAGTCCTCGTTGAGGTTGATGCGCTTGAAGGCAACAGCAACCAGGCCCTTGGACGAAGCTTCGAGGTACTGGCCTACGGAAAGCTTACCGTCCTTGACGTATTCCTGTTCCAGGAGGCATGACTCTTTGAAGAATTTGTTGAGGCGACCGTTGGCGATGTTTTTGATCATAGCCTCGGGGAGGTTTGCAGCCTTAGCCTCAGCAGTTTCTTTGGAAATCTTGCGAGCCTTGTCAGCTTCTTCCTGAGTGAGCCAGCCTTTGGCCATATTCGATTCGATATGGTCTTCGCTGTCTACGAGGTTGGGGTTGATGCCTGCTTTGTGCAGTGCAGCGTCTACGGCTTTCTTGACGAGTTCTTCCTTTGTTTTCTCGATGGCTACGGAGAGTTCCGAGTCAACGATGTTTTGAGGAACGGCCTCGCGATTAACAGCCACGGGGTTCATGGCTGCAACCTGCATAGCCACGTCGCGCATCACCTGTGCATCAACGCCTTCGAGGTTGAAGGACACGATGGTGGAGAGCTTATTGCCAAAGTGGTTGTACGAGGTCACGGAAGCGCCTTCGAGGTATTCGTAAGCGGAGATTTCGGTCTTTTCGCCGGTCTTGCCGCTTTCTTCAACCACGAGTTCGGCCACGGTGCGGCCGTCGATGGTGAGAGCCTTGAGCTCGTCGATGCTCTTGACTTTATTCTCGAGGGCGAGGGCGAGGAGCTTCTTGGTCAGCTCGACGAAAGTGGCGTTCTTGGCCACAAAGTCGGTCTCGCAATTGAGAGCAACGATAGCTGCGAAGTTGTCCTTGACATCTGCGAGGACGCAGCCTTCCGAAGCCTGACGGTCTTCGCGCTTGGCGGCGATGGCCTTACCTTTTTGACGCAGGATTTCGACAGCGGCATCCATGTCGCCGTTAGTCTCGGTCAGGGCTGCCTTGCAGTCGCTGAGGCCTGCGCTGGTCAGGTGGCGGAGTTTTTTGATGTCTTCGATTGTAACTGCCATTGTAGTGGAGTCTTATAATTGAATAACTATTTACTTAAAGATTGTTGTAGATTACTCGGCAGCGGGAGCTTCGGCGGCGGGAGCCTCAGCGGCTTCAGCGGCGGGAGCAGCCTCTTCGGCAGCTGCGGCCACTTCGCTGCGGCGTACGCGGCGACGTTCGCGCTTGGGAGCTGCGCCTTCTTCGGCACCTTCGCCGGCGGCTTCGGTGTCTACCTTCTCGGCTTTACGCTCTTCCAGACCTTCGGCCATAGCTGAGCATACTGCGTCGAGAACCACTTCGATGCTCTTGGAAGCATCATCGTTGGCGGGGATTACGAAGTCGATGTTCGTGGGATCGGAGTTGGTGTCGACCATAGCGAACACGGGGATACCGAGGCGGTTGGCTTCGGCTACGGCGATGTGCTCCTTGAGTACGTCTACTACAAAGAGTGCGGAGGGCAGACGGTTGAGGTCGGCGATGCTGCCGAGGTTCTTCTCGAGCTTGGCACGCTGACGTGTAATCTGCAGTTTCTCACGCTTGGAGAGGTTGTCAAAAGTGCCATCCTTGCTCATCTTGTCGATGGAAGCCATCTTCTTGACGGCTTTGCGGATGGTGGGGAAGTTGGTGAGCATGCCGCCGGGCCAGCGTTCGATGACGTAGGGCATGCCTATTGCGGTGGCTTTGTCGGCCACTACTTGTTTGGCCTGTTTTTTGGTGGCTACGAACAGCACTTTCTTGCCGGATTTGGCGATGCTCTTGAGTGCTGCAGCAGCTTCTTCGATCTTGGCTGCGGTCTTTACAAGGTCGATGATGTGGATACCGTTACGCTCCATGAAAATATAGGGAGCCATAGCAGGATTCCATTTTCTTTTGAGGTGACCGAAGTGGCATCCTGCTTCGAGGAGTTGTTCAAATGTTGGGGTTGCCATGATTTGATGGTAGGTGTTTGTTTACGTTCTTTTTGGTAATTACAACCCTGGGGTAGGGAACGTGTCCATCTCCGGGGTTTAGATACTAAACACGGGGCTCCGACGTCGGGCATTGACGCCGTCTGTGGCGTCGGGGCTATAAAGTCAGGCGGCTAAGCGGCTTGCAAGCATCGTGTGGTACTCGCGGCCATACCGCCGGTGGACATTAACGCTTGCTGAACTGGAAGCGCTTGCGTGCTTTGGGGCGACCGGGTTTCTTACGCTCGACAGCGCGGGGGTCACGAGTCACGAAGCCATGCTTACGCAGCAGTGCTTTGTCTTCGGGGTTAACCTTTACGAGAGCGCGGGCGATGCCCAGGCGCAGTGCTTCGGCCTGTCCTTTGTAGCCACCGCCATCGAGGTTGACGTGGATGTCATAGTTGGCGAGTACATCAAGCACCATCAGAGGTTGCTTAACGATATACTGCAGGATGGACGAGGGGAAGTATGTCTCTAAGGAACGTTTGTTGATTGTGATGACGCCGGTGCCTTCTTTGAGTATCACGCGGGCGACGGCGGCCTTACGGCGGCCTAATGCATTAACTGTTTCCATGCGTCGTTATTTCATTTTGTTGATGTCGATAAGTACGGGGTTTTGAGCCTCGTGGTCATGCTTCGGTCCGTTGTAGACATGGACGTTGGCAAGCAGGGCACGACCCATGCGATTCTTGGGCAGCATGCCTTTGAGTACGCGCAGGAACAGGGGGTGTTTGCCGGGCTTGATGTGCTTGTTGTAAGACTTTTTCATCAAGACCTCGGGTGTAGCCTCACGCTGACCGCCGGGATAGCCGGTGTAGTTGAGATAGATGCGGTCTGTCATCTTCTTGCCGGTCAGGACAATCTTGTCGGCGTTGATGATGATTACATAGTCGCCGCACTCTACGTGGGGCGAGTAGCTGGGCTTGTTTTTGCCGCGCAGAATCTTGGCAACTTGGGAGCAGAGGCGACCAAGTACCTGATCGGAGGCGTCAATCACTACCCACTTGCGCTCGACGCTTTGGGCGTTGGGCATAGATGTTTTGTAGCTTAAAGTATCCACTTTTAAGATTTTGTTTAACAATTAGTTAATACGGTCACAGCCATCGTCGGCACTCGGCCAAAAGTGCCGCCGGACTGCGCCCAATTGATGCTTTTTGGACATAATCGGCCTGCAAAGGTACGCATTTTAATCTGTTACACCAAAATATTTTAACCCGAATTTTTCTGTAGAGTCAAGGAAAGGTTCCAATAAGAAGTGCAACGGCTAAAATACTCGCCACCGCCATACCGCCGTCATTTACTGTATTCAGACGGGCTTACTCCAAACGCGAATTCGGGATAAGCTGTGCAGAACAAGGAATAAAGAGCAGATAGACAAACCATCTGATTATGTCTAATGGCGATTAATATGGTCGTTCTCGCCGAGATTAACGATACGGAGGCAGACCAATCACAGAGCTTGGAAGTCTGGGTTATCCAATAAAATCCCAGCCAACTCTTCAAGCATAATTTGCGCTCTTTCTTTTGATGTTTCTGAATAAAAGTCCCAGCCAGGAGCGATACCAGTAGTAAGATTAGGGAAAAATGAAGTGAGCAATTTTTTGATTTTCTCCTTTGTATTGTTTATATCCGAATTTCCGAAAGCATCAACCGCAACTCTCCAATAAGGAGTATGAGTACCATCAGAATTATAAAGGATCAGCGAGATACTAACTTTAGTGTTAAGGAATGTGCCCCTGAAACCCATTTCGGGATAATCTTCAACATTATCGAATATGTGGAAGATTTTTCTCTTTCCGAATTTTTCATTCAGGCTGTCCTTAAATCCAACGAGAAGGGATCTCCAGCTTTCTTTTTCTATTTTGAACTTAAGGTCTTTGAGGGCGGGTTGAAGTTCATTCAATTGATCGAGTTTCTCTTCGAGAATCAACATTTGGTCATCGATGGCCATTCCGTCGTTTATTGCCATAATTTCTCTAACTTGTTTTTCTGTCATATCGTGAAGTTTTTTGTATCTATGATTCATTTGAAATCTTTCCTCAAGGTAATCAATATATTGATTCAATGCACTTTGAAGAAAAGGCTCATCTTTAGATTGGGATAAGATGTCATCCTTGCATTCTTTCAGCCAATCGTAGATGTCATGTTTGTAGTTCTTTATTATAATTCTTTCGACACCAATGGTTTCCGGATCATCTTCTTTACCTTTTCCGTTCTTGCTTCTTGAGAATAGGGACGGAGGTTCATTATGGTCGGGATTTAGATAAAGAATATGTATTTTGTTGATACCGAACCCATACTCCTCCTGAGCGAGTTTACAATAGCGATATAGCTGTCCTGGTTGCTCTTCTGCACTATTGACTTTATTCTCGATAATAAGAAAGAAGTCTTTATTTCTGAGGCAAAGATCTATGCGGTTCTTATCGGGAGTGTCTATATCATCCTTGGTAAAAGGGTTGTCCGAAATCCCAATTACTTTCTTTATAAAAGAATCAAGGATGATAGGATGGCGTAATAGGTCATGGAGGATTATGCTATGGGCTGTTTCCTTAAGTTTTCCACGTGCGGCAGCCGATATCACATTGATATGAAAGGGCAATTCCTTCTTCTTAATATCAAGACATGTCTCTGCCAGTTTAAGCAATAGCTTTTGGCTCTCTTTCTTGGATGAAAGGTATTTGTAATATGGGTCAAGGATTGACTTCATCTTCTTTGTCTGGCTTGTTTGGAGAAAATGAATTTTGCGAGAATTGCGAAACGTCAAGAACCAGCGCGGATAAACGCTTTCTATCTATGTCTTTAGCTTCCCGCCACACATAACCCTTAACCGGGCTTCTGCGATGCGATCTGCAATCACAAAGTTAAACACTATTTTCGGTTTAACAAAATAATTTTTGTAGAGTCAAGTGGCAAGTGCAAAATAATTTTTTCGAATAGTCCCCAAAAAATTCGGCGCATAAGTCAAAATGGGTGCTAAAAACGCTGTAACAATGGTGGTTTACAGTACGTTATCATAGCTCAAAAGTTTTGAGACCTCATTTGGCAGGAGCGCTTTGGTTCTATGAGTCAATTCGGGTCTTCTCTTTACGAGTGCCACGATTTTGATGTTCCACAAAAAGGAGGTACCTTTGCTTTGCAGGGGTTAACTGTTTTGTCATATAGCAATACAAAATTCGTAAATCTCAGGGAGACTTCGGTCTCCTTTTTTTGTATTGCCTTGGACTACGTTACCTTTTGGTCGAGAAGAAGAGTTTTCGGCGAGGAGGGGCTGTGGGCTTGTGAAGCCCCATCCTCGCCGAAAACTCTTCTTCCCTGCGGCCTCAAAATTTTTTGAGGGCTTAATCACGCTGAAAATTGCGTTGTCGCTTTGACTTTAGGTTTTTCAATCGTTTTTGCTGGCAGTGCATACAAATATCATTACTCAGGATTAATGGCGAAGTTGCAACCTCTATTACGAAGGCTTTGACATTCTTATCTTATTGTCGCATTCTAAAACAAGAACAAGACATCCTCAGATGACGCAATATAAGTAAACTTCTTCATTAACTCCAGCCACAAGTCTCTATCTTTCCCAAATGAGGCATCTAAGAAAGACGTAATTCTATAAACATTAATATCCATTGGATACCATTTACCATCCAATTTAAGCCTTGTTATTGTAATCGATGCCGTATTGTTAGAGAATTTTCTGAACAGAACTTCTGCTTCGACGACAGAACTTTTGTTGGAACTACTGTTGGATGGATCTTCAATCATCAATATTTGTCCACACTGCGTCTTCGAATCGGTACATCTTATGCTTGGAACCGAAGGAGTGTATGAGTTTATTGTGACCGAGTTGTCTATTACGCTTGGCATCGGAGTGATTTGAACAGGGCGAGGAGGGTCATAAACAGGAGTAAACGTAGAGAAGATGTTATCGAATCTTTGCGCGTTCAAACTTGCAACGCAAAGAATTATCTGAATAAAAATTAAGATACACTTTTTCATTGTTATAAACTTTTTAATCATCACCATGGATCGTATTCATCTGCGCCCACCCAAATTCCGTCAATACAAAACGCTCTACCAACACCATTATAGTACACATTATAAGTATACATCATGTCTGTAGGCAGATAGGGGTATATATACTTGTCTTCTGGAAGTTGGCCATATGTCCGTTTTATTGTAGCCGGGAAAGACCAAACATCCTTAAGAGCATTAACTCCAGAAACATCCTTAGTATACTTTGAACGCATTGATGTCTCTTTGGATTTTTTAATTTGTATCTCGCCATCGTAAACCTCCCATACTCCTTCTTTCTCTCGCCTTGATTTTGCTATTATCCTATATTCAAAATCAGCAGGATGTTTATACTTACTATAAAATGTAATTTCTAAATTTGGATAGCTTTTTACTTCAAATCTCAATGATCTGTCCCTTTCCCAATCACTCCAATAGCCGCCCCTGTATTCAGAGAAGCCGACAAAAGGCCGAAAAATCGAATAAGTTATAAATTTTTTACCTTCATAAGTGCAGCTATAGTGAGGGCCAAGAGCTGTACATGACGAAAGGAGCAGCAATATTAGCAAAATGCCACACATCGTATATTTATACAATTGCTTATAATTCATAAATCAACACTCGAATTAAAATTAGATATCAACTAACTCAGCCGCCCACCAAACAACAAGTAACATTTATTATCTAAAGAGAATTATCACTTCGTCGTTTTCTTTTAGGTCGGACAAATCGGATGTTTGTCTATAGAGACATGTGCCAGCATAAAGTCCTACTAGATTGTCCACATATGGATTATATAGAACCTTTGCCCATATGATTCCCTTTTCCTTTTTAATGTCTGAGAAAAACATATCAGCCAATTTGTCTAAAGCGCATTCTGGTGTTTCATAAAGAATTATTTCACAATCGCCATTGTTTTCCGTATGATAAGCCAATAAGTCGGTGTAATAATCGCAGTCAAATGGTAGCCATTCATTTGCTCGAAGAAAATTTCTGAGCTTTGTCATCGATTCGCTTTTAGATGCCGCACCTTTGAACGCGAGCCTAAAAGTAATATGCGGTGTAATTCTCATATTCAAGTATGCCGCGGTCATCCTCTCGTTGGCGATTGATAATATACAAAAAAAGCGTAGGAATCTGTATCTGTTACCGTCCTTCTGTTAGAGGCTTCTCGCATTGCCTAATCGAAGTTGGACGGCAACGCAGAAGCCCACGCTCGTATATGCAATCAAGGCGTCCGGCCATATTCCTCTCGAAATACACTGCCGAAAGCAAGAAAAATTACATATCCTCGGGCATCTACCATTGCTCAATCCTTGACTTCGATTTGAAATTTTTGCGAGAATTTCTAACAATCAAGAATCAGCGCGGATAAACGCTTTCTAATTATGTCTGCCGACCCACCCGCTTGGCCCTGACCGGGCTTCTGCGATGCGGTCTGCACTGCAAAGTTAAACACTGTTTTCGTCCCTGCCAAATATTTTGCCAAGTTTTTTTGAACACTACGAAGATGAAAGATTCAGACCCATAGGGACAAAGCGCTCCGGCCAAATGATGTTTCATTTTATTTTGAACCATTATAACACACTGTAATCCAATGTAGTTACAGCGTTTATAGCACCCGTTTTGACCTATAAGCCAAAAACGTTTTATAAATAAAAAGGAGGCCGAAGCCTCCTTTTTATTTATATCTTGCGATTTTTCAGTCATCCAATGGATTAGGTTCGTCGGGATGGGTGTACCAGCGGGAGTACAGCAGGTAGTTGTGCGCGATTTTTTGGTTGATTTCGCGACTTTGCTCGGGGTCAACCTTTTTGATATACTTTGCCGGAGCGCCGGCCCACAGTTCGTAAGGACCTATCTTGGTATTGGACAGGACCACGGCGCCGGCGGCAACGATAGCCCCCTCGCCTACTACAGCGTTGTCCATGACCACGGCGCCCATGCCTACCAAGGCAAGGTCGTGTATGTCCGCCCCGTGTATAGTGACGTTGTGTCCGATAGATACATCGTTGCCGATGGTGATGGTCGATTTGCGGAAAAGCGTGTGCAGTACGCTGCCGTCTTGAATATTGACGCGGTCACCTATGGTGATGGTATTGACATCGCCGCGCAGGACCGTGCCAAACCATACGCTGCATTTTTCGCCCATGGTGACATCGCCGATGATGGTGGCGTTCTCGGCCAGAAATGTGTCTGCGCCTATCACCGGAGTGTGTCCGCGCAGTGGAATGATTAATGCCATTGCTATATATCTATTTTGATAGTTTACATCGGAATGATTAGTTGCGCGTCAGCGGCCGGGTTTTCTTTTCGAGCCAAGTGCGCTGAACGCTGTTCAGCATCGGAGTAAGGCGCGAACGTACCATGCGGTGGTAGTCGTTGACCCATTCGATCTCGGCATCTGTCATCATGTCCACATCAAACAGCGATAGGTCGAAGGGACATAGTGTCAGCGTTTCGAAACGATAGAACTTGCCGAACTCGGTAGTCATAGCCTCGGTAGTTAGCACAAGGTTTTCGCAACGTATGCCATGGACATTTTCGCGGTAAAGTCCGGGCTCATTGGATGTAATCATACCCGGAGTCATCGGCGCCGGCACATAATTGAGACGAATGCTCTGCGGCCCTTCGTGCACGTTGAGGAAGTGGCCTACGCCGTGTCCGGTGCCGTGCAGATAGGTCAAGCCCTGCTTCCACAAGAATTGGCGTGCGAGTATATCAAGTTGCATGCCGACAGTTCCTTGCGGGAATACGGCGGTAGCCAAAGCGATATGGCCTTTCATCACCAGGGTGAAGTCGTGGCGCTGTTCGGCTGTGCTCTCGCCTATGGCGATTGTGCGCGTGATGTCCGTGGTGCCGTCAAGATACTGAGCGCCGCTGTCTATCAGCAGCAGACTGCCGCGATGTATCTCCGCATTGGACTCCTCGGTGGGGTCGTAGTGGACGATGGCTCCATGCGCACCGAAGCCGGCAATAGTACCGAAGCTCTCGTCAAAGAACAACGGCTGAGCCTGACGTGCTTGGCGGAAGATGCGTACAACGTCCAACTCGGTCAGGGGCAGGTCATTGTCTATATGTCTTTCGATTTCCATAAGGGCCGAAACAAGTGCTACGCCATCGCGCTCCATAGCGGCACGCACTCCAGCCAATTGCACTTTATTCTTAACGGCCTTGAGCATCCCGGCCGGCGAAGTAGCCAATACGGCACGCTTGCCAAGGGCATTAGTGACTGCTACGGCATTCTTGTCCGGCTGTGCAAGCACACGAATATCTGCCGGTAATGCCGCAATGAAAGACAGTACATCTCCGTATCCGGCCACGGCAACCCCGGCCTCGGCGAGGTGGGCACGAACGGCCTCATCCAATTTATTCTCGTCTACGAACAAGGTATTGCCCTTGGGTGACAGATACAAGAAAGACGTGACCACGGTAGTGTACGGCACATCGTGTGCACGAATGTTCAGCGTCCATACAATTTCGTCAAGAGCGCTGGTGAATATAGCGTCTGCGCCGAGGTCGGCAGCCGCAGTCAGTAAAGCGGCAATTTTGTCGGCAGCACTCTGACCGGCATACCGGATGTCGTGTACGAAGACCTTGTCCTGTGGCAGCGCGGGACGGTCGGGCCACGTGTCGGCTATAGGGTCGAAGTCTGTCTTGAGTTCGATGCCGCGAGCGCCGAGGGTTGCAGCCAGGCTGTCGGCCTCGGTACGGCTGAACAACATTCCGTCCACGCCTACAGTGTTGCCTTGATGCAGGTTGTGCGTCAGCCACGTCAGGATGTCCGGAGTTTCGGGAAGGCCCTCCTTCATTAGCAGGATTTCGGTGCCGTCAAGCTGCTGCGCCGCCTGTATAAAGTATCGCGAATCGGTCCACAGCAATGCCTTATCCGCAGTGACTACCATGGTGGCGGCACTGCCTGTAAAGCCGCTGATGCGACGCAAAAAAGCCCAGTGGGCGCCTATATATTCGCTCTGGTGGGGGTCTGTCTTGTTGATAATGGCGGCATTGATGCCGGCCTTGGCCATAAGTCCGCGAAGGACTGTGAGCCGTTGAGCTATCTCTGTTTTCATAAAGCCGATAGTATTGGGTGTATTAATTGTCTATGCAGTTGCGGGTATGGCGGCCATGCCGGCCGGCGACCTTGTTTTTGAGGTTACAAAAATAATCCTTTTTTGCCGTTTACGCAACACCACCGGACAAAACTGCTGACTGTGGCGCCGGGAACACGCGGACGCAGGCGCGCCAATGTTCGCGCCTGCGTCCGTATCCGGGTAAACTATTGTTGCGCCTTATGGCTATATCAGCACATGCTGCAACTCACTTAGAATTGTATATGACGCTACGAGTGCCAATATGCCCGTAATGGCAACGATGACAACGTCCACCGTCGAATGACTCCGTTCCTCTGTCGGGAAAAGGCGCTCAACTTGCGCACTGCTGTTGAAATAGCCGAGCCATAAGATGCTCACGACGATTTTCACAACAAAGAAGATTACAGCAGGAGAATATTTGAAAAGTTGGATACCTCCAAACATCATACACGTGGTCTCTACCAACGTGATGAGTAGCAATGATTTGCATAGAAATACCACATTACTTCCGACGCGGCTGATGCACACTAATGCATAAATCACCAAGCCGACCTTGGCTATGTTGCTGAGTAAAAACGGCGTGGGAAGCGACTCGGTCAGTATGGACACGATAGCCCTTACTATCGACAACCACATCATAAAGACAAAGAGGAAAAGCCATCCTCGAATTTTGCGGGGCTGCTCGGTTTCGGCTTCCGGCTCCATGTCCGGGGCGGGACGGAAGTCTCGGTTGTAGATTTCTCCTAACATCGGCGGCGGTGTGCCGTCCGATGTTTCAGTCGCACTGCCTCCGCCAAATTCTTCGGGGACTTCGTCAGACCACAGGGTCTCTTTGCAATGCGGACATATTTTTGCGTCTGAAGGGATGGCTGTCCCACATACCGGACAGATTATTTGTTTATCTTTATCCATATCTTTATTGTGTTGTTATGTTGTTTATTGTAATTGTTGTCAATCCTTATTGCGCCATAGCGCCGTCTCATAGTGCTATGCCATGGTCGGCAAGGCTGCGGATGAAGCTCGAAAAGGTGTAGGCGTATAGATAATGGTTGAAGTATACGACTTGCACAACACAGATCGCCAAGAACAGTATTGTATCGTAATAATGGCTGCGGCGGCTTCCTAATGGGAATATGCGCCATATTTGCAACGAGAATACCACGTAGACAAGGAAAACCAGAACCGCTGTAATACCAAATGCACATAGGTATATCTTTCCCACATCACCGATTTTGCCGTATACATACAAATACCCGATAGTCAAGAATAGGCAAAGCAAGGCATAATATATCAACAAGTACACCCCGTTAGGCTTTGCTTTACACACCGCGAACAACGTATATGCGCTGAAGAAAGCCATAACGCCGTTATAGATGGTGTATATTGTTCCGAATCGTGGTATCTTGCCAAAAAACATCAAGAAGTCATAGCCATACCGGAATGTCGATATGCATAGAAGTGCCAAGACTCCAATCATCACGCCATGGAACAGCGTTCCATTCATCGACTTTCCGTTCACTATCAATGCGACATGTGATCGGGCAATTGCAGCGTTCTGTGCAGCGGCAATATCTTCTGCCGAGGCCGATTCTGCGGCATCTTCCGCGTCAGAATCTGCGCATGTCGCATCGGCCGACTCCCCAATCTTGTTGCATCTCGGGCATTTTTCATCTTCGCTCGCAAGCGGTGTACCGCATGCCGGGCAGGTGCATTCCGACCCCTTTTTTCTGTATGTCATAGTCTTTAATCTAATGTAATTACAAAATTAGCGCATTGCTGCGTCATCGGGAGTTTGACAGTTAAAAAAGCAAAAAACACGAAAATAATTGGTTTACAATTTGGTAGAACCATTTTTTGTTCGTACCTTTGTAGTAATACTCGGTATTAACATCCCCGGGTGTTCGCAA
>Ga0129310_1001248_pt1 | contig 23078 bp, 43 predicted proteins | sample Go1ome_2_FD_94433 | JGI IMG/M metagenome (GOLD analysis project Ga0129310, IMG submission 94433) | Western lowland gorrila individual fecal microbial communities from Wisconsin, USA - Go1022A metagenome | ecosystem: Host-associated > Mammals > Digestive system > Large intestine > Fecal | place...
AATGGGGTTCAAGAGGCCGTGAGTTCGATTCTCGCCACTCGGACCAGATGCATCCCAGACGAACTTTCTTTTTGTAAGTTTGTCTGGGATGTTTTTTTGTTTTTGTTAACGGTTTCTTCCGAAACATTAAAATTGATAACCAGTTCACGGTCACTAACTACCATACTTGTTACGAAAGTGTTAACAAGACGACGGCCATACTCGGCTGTACGTTCGGACGGCTCAACCAAGAACTGTTCCAGCAGGAAAAGGTACTGTTCTTTGGTAAACACAACCGGTTTCTCTTTTTCCAGAGAAGAAAGCTGGAAGCTCAGAGTACGCTCCTGTTCGCTCAAATCATCCAGACGGGCGCACAGCTGTGCATTGGCGGTGCCGTTTTCGATGGCGTCCAGAATGTTCTTGCTGCGGCGGCGGACATCGGCAAGGCTCTGTTCGATGGCTAGGCGCTCGGCATTTGGCTTTTCCGCATCGGCCTTTTGCACCTCGACCATAGCTTCGGCCAGCGCTTCCATGGCTTCCGGCTGCAGAAGGTGATCCATGATGGACTGTATAACCTTTCCTTCCAGATCATCCTTCGGGATGTTCCGCAGGTGGCAGTTTTTGTTGGGGCAGGTGTAGTAGCGGTAGACCTCGCCGGTGGCGCTGTGGCCGCTCATACCGTGCATGAGTGAACCGCAGGAACAGTAGAGCTTGCCAGACAGGATATAATCTGCGTCTGGTGCATTTTTTCTCTTGAGTAGACGGTTTGTTTTTAACATAGCCTGTGCCCTCTCCCAAAGTTCGTCGTCGATAATGGCCGGAATAGCTCCCTCAATGCGCACGTCATACGATTTGCTGACGTACACGCCGCAGTAGGCTTCGTTCTGGATGATCCGGGGGATGCTGCTCTTGTTGAAGGGGTTGCCCTGACTGGTGCGCAGACCTTTGGCGTTGAGCTTATCGACAATAGAAGTGGCAGATTCCCCGGCGGCGTAATGCTCAAAGATGAAACGGACGGTGGGGGCGGTCTTTTCATCAATGACAAACCGTTTGTGTTCATCCGTTTTCAGGCCAAGAGCACGACAACGGCTGATGGCCTGCCCCTTGAGGGCGCTTTCTCTCATACCGCGGCGCATCTTCTCAGCCAGCTCGGCAGAGTAGTATTCGGCCAGCGCTTCCATCACACCCTCAATGATGATACCTTCCGCACCGGCGATATTGGATTCTGCGGCATAAACGATCTCAACACCGTTGTCACGCAGGCGTTTCTTGTACACGGCAGAATCATAGCGGTTCCGGGCAAAGCGGTCTGTTTTCCAGCAGATCACCATGTCGAATGCACCCTTGTCGCTGTCAGCAATCATTTGCTGGAACGCCGCGCGATCATCGGTCTTGCCGCTGATGTGACGATCCACATATTCTTTCTGAATGGTCATGTTGTGCAGGCGGGCGTAGGTCTCGCAGTCCCGGCGCTGTCCCTCAATGGACTGCTCGGTCTGCCCGCTGCCGCCGGAGTACCGGTAGTAGGCGACAAGGCGGGTGCCGCCCTTGTTGATTCTTTTTCTTCCCATAAAATACTGCCTTTCTGAAAAGAGGATATTGTGCTATAATATAGTAAAATATTGATGCTTGAATGGGGGCGCAGATATGCACACGGAACGAAACGAAGATGCCAACGGCGAGTCGATGCGGGCATACTTCATGCCGGACGATATGCGAAAGTATACGCTGGACATTGCAACGTTCTGCGGCAGTGAAGAAAAGGTATCCACCATCGCAATGAAGATCGAGAAGATGATCGAAGCGGAAGGACTGACCTGCGAAGAAGCAATGATGCTTCCGGCGTATCTCTATATGCGCATGGAAATGACAGAGCGGGAACAGCTGAACAAAAGAAAGTTCAAGTCCCTGTTCACCAGCGGAACATGACAAGAGAACCGCACAGCGGGCAGGGGCGAAGAATGCCGCCGCTCTGCGAACCGTCTGTACCGCGAATATCAAGGTGAACGATTTGCTCACCCTTGCACTGTGGGTAATACTGGCAACGATACCGCCCCGGCGGAACAATAGTGGGCTTATAGCTCTTGCTGTTCGATTTTTTCAGAAAATACGATTTTTCAATACTCATATAAATATTCTTTCTATGGAGGGCTAACATGCTGGACACGACAATGTACGTTCAACCGAAAGACACAAAGAAGATGTCCCCAGAAGAAATCGCACATCACGCGGTGCATTGGGTGCGTGGGACGGTGGAAGAACTTGTATATATCGCAGTCCAAACAATCCCGCACGGATATGTGCAAATCAGGAGAGACCCGGAATCAGGGGAAGAATGGTTGCACTACGGAACTCGCTGGTTGAATGCTGATGTCACTGATACAAAAGTAAAGCTGGCACCGCGCATTGAGCGGCTGGAACAGGAGAAAGAGGATTTAGCTGATATTGAAAATCAGCTGAAAGAATTGGAACTCCTGCACAAGAGCCAGAAGGAGCGCATCAATGCTCTGGATATTCAGGTTCAATCGAATGCATAAAGGTTTTGAAAGTGGAATAGCCACACTTTGAGCAGGGACACAGGTGTGACCGTGGCCCGCTGAATGCGGTTATACGCACCCGCGTATTGCAGTTCCAGCAAAAGTAATCACCACGGGCGACTTGAGGGTAGTTGCCGTGCTCATCCTGTGAAACAGTAAAAATCATACAATTGTCCTTTCAGGTAATCGTCTCATTGGCCCGCAGATTAGACGAAAGCGCAAGGCGTGAGACGAAAAATCATAAATCACTGCAGGATCATATAAATACAGTTTCATTTATAGCCCGTCAGGCTTCGGCCCGGCGGGCTTTTTCTTTTTGCGAATTTTACGAAAATAAAGGGTAAAAGAGAATTAACATAAAATTGTGGAGCAAAAAGGAGAATTGACTTTGGAAAAGACGACGGCTCCGCGTGCTACACTGGATATGTAAGCAACGGAGTGTAGCACGCGGAGGTTCCCCTGTATTGACAGGGGAACCTCATGGATTCTATCAACCCTCACCATTGAGATCAAGAAGTTTGCAGACTGCACTCTGAATGGCGGGTGTTGCGCTTCGATACTGTTCCAACAGGTTGCGCTCAAACTCCGAGAGAAGGGGATAACGAACACCACGGCTGCTTCCAAGAAGATAGTCGATGCTGCAATTGAAGTATTCACCGAGCTTCAAAAGCGTTTCATAGTCTGGTTCACGCTTGCCGGATTCATAGTTGCCGTATGCTTGTCGAGAAATGCCGAGATAGTCAGCGACTTCTTGCTGGGTGGCATGAAATTCTTTGCGAATGGTAGTCAGATTTTCCATTTAACATCCCCCTTTTACTTTATTATAGCAACTGATTGTTGCTTTTTCAACAGAGGAAACAAAATGTTGCAAAAAAACTGTGCAATACGCTGAAAATGCAACGTATTGTTGACATTTGAAAGGAGCGAAGCTATTATGATAGCAACGACACGTTGCAAGGGAGGGAGAAAACAGGTGAGAGAATACCTTATCAAAGCTCGCGAAAAAGCCGGTCTTACGCAACAGGACGTTGCAAACCGTATTGGAATCTCGCGGCAGTATTATCAGATGGTCGAAACCGGAGAGCGTCAGAAGCGAATGGATTTGTCCCTTGCGGGCGGCCTGTCGGTGGTTCTGAACATTCCGATTGCTGAGATTGTGCAGAGGGAAAGCACTGCACAGGAACCCGAAAAGCAGGAGGGCGGAATGCATGATTGAAGCCATGACGCGCCCCCACCGTGAGGCGTACAACGCCGTAATCGACACGGCCAAGGGGATTCTGCAGACTGTCAGAGAGAACAAGAAAAAGCTGCCGGATGGTGATTATTCCGGGCTGGAAGCAACGGCAAAGTTCCTGCTTGATGTGCTGGACGTGCATGAAAAATGCCGGATCGTAATAGAGTACGACCCGGCGGAGGAACGCGCGGCGGTATACCGCACGAAACTTGAAGGAAAGCCGATCACATTTGGCGAGTATCGACCCGACCTGAACGAGAAATCAGACTACACCCATGAGGAACGGTGACACGTTCCGGGTGATTTGTCTGAACCTTAATGATGGAACCGACCACAACGGACTGATCTTCCGTCTGGTCGAACCTATCACTAATTGCGCACCGCTCGACGACGGATAGCGCGCTTGCGTCAAATTCAAACAGAACCATTTTACGATACCTCCTTTCCGTTTTATATGCTGAAATTATAGCATGGTGGGGAGGGGAGAGACAACAAGCAGGAGGACGGAGAGTGTGACAGCGAAACATAAATACCATGCGAACTCGCCGGAACTGGAAACCGTTGTGCAGAAAAACGGTTTTCTGGCTGCCCGAATGGACGCCATTCAAAAGCGAGCCTACGAGATGTACAACCTGTACGGAACTATTCGCAGAGTGCTTTTTGAAGGAAAGCGAACTGAACGTGCAGATATGTTGGGGGAGCTGATTCGCCAGCAGGGCGGGAACATCGGCGGTAAGGCAGACCCCAAATCGCCAGATGAACTGCAAGAGCTGACAAAACAGCTTGCCGGTATGGACAGTTTTGAAGAAGTTATCCTGTTCAAGGACAAAGCCGGAACACTTCGCTGGATCAGACTGAACGGTGAAAAGTGGGTATAAAAATTAGATAACAACAGGAGGAAAGAAGATGGAAAACCCAATAAAGCTCCTGCACCACGGCAAAGGAAGGGATGCAGACGATAAAGCAATGAAAGCCCTCGCAAATGACATTCTCGCAAAATGTCAAGAGCAAGAGCTTTCATATACGGAGATGCGGACACTAATTGCTATGCTGTCAGGTCGTTTGGAAAGCGCCCAGTACGCCCTGAGAGATCTTCCGATTTCAACCGTAGGTTTTACACCTTTTTGAGCTTGGCAAGAGCGGCGGTAAAATTAGCGGGATCCATTGCAGCGCAGAGTGTAACGTAGCCTGTAAAGGTGTCCAGAGCATAAGCGGCAGGATTTTCGGTGAGAGGAAGCCCCTTTGCAAGCTCTGCAGCAGTAAGCTGCATCGATAAATCGTAGACGAGCTTTTGACGGTCAGTCATAAAAACACCTCCCTTCTATTCTATATGTTCAAATTATAGCACGGTGGGGAGTACAAGCACAACAAGGAGCACGAGGGTATGAGCAAATGGCCGAAAAGATGAAGCCGGACAAGCTGACGCTGGATGTCCGGCAGGCCGACGCCGCAGGATTGTCCTACGGCAGGTGGAGATTTGAAGAAACCGAGCGTAAGCGCAAGGCAAAAGAAATTATCCGCCGCCAGTGCGAAGAACGGCGGCGTCGGCGAGATGAAGCCTTATCTGGCAAGGGCTGAAAGAACACGCCAGAGCGGCCCGCATGGGCAGGCGGTATGTCCGACACCGCCTTTATATGGTGCGGCCAGTGCAGGCGGGGAGCGTCAAGCCCTGCCGCCCGGTGCGAACTCCGGGGCGCACCTCCATATCCGAAAATTCACCTGCAAGCAGAAAGGACAAAAAGTATGGCATACGCATTCATTCACGGAGAAGTCAAGGGTGATGGTGCAAAGGTCGAGTTCAAGGGAAACGGGCTTGACCTGCTGGATTTGACAATTCAGATCGTTGGCAGCGTTGTGGCGGAGGTTCCTGAACCGATCCGTCCATACATCATCAAGAAGATTCAGGACAAAATTCCCGATGCAGTGCAGAGCGATTTGGAAGCGCAGGGGAAGGTGGCTCCGGCAGAGAAGAAGGAGAAGCCTCCTGTTGACGAGACGGTGGGGTTCCGTATGGACCGGCAGTTTGCAGAAACGGAACCGGGCTTCAAGGACTTTGTTGTGGCACTGGCCAGCAAGCTGCAGAACGGCTGATGTTGGAGGTTAGCATATGAATTGCAATGTGGAAATTACAGCCGTAGGAACGGCTGACGGGTTGGAAGTCAGCATTCACGGTGGTTCGGTTGGCATGATGACGGCGGCAGAGCTTATTGTGGCCCGCGTCCTTATGGCGGTAGCCGACGACGAAGAAAATCTGGCAGGGCTGAAAGACAGCATGTTTGAAATCATCAATGAAATGGTCAAGGACTGCTGGGCAGAAAAGACGGCCAAGACAGAAGCCGAAAAAGAAGCGGCAGTGAACCAACTGAAAGCCTTTGTGGCAATGTTCTTTGAACCGGAGAACTAACACAAGGCGGTTCCAATGGCGGGAGGAATGAAAATAAAACCCGCTGCCAGAAATACAAGAAGAAAGGCGGGGAAGTGTGAGCAGCGAATTTACGCCCTTTGTGGCGGCATCCATGCGGGAAATGCTTTTGGATATGCTCGAAAAGCACCCGGAGATTTTCGACAGACCGACAAGATACCCGGCTGGCCGGGAAGAATTTTTGAAACAAAAGGAGCCGAACCATGGATAACGAAAAACTGTACGAGGATATGAAGCCAAAAGAAAAGTTTGAGGTTCTCTGGGCAGAGAGTGGCCTTGCTGACCGTCCGGGTGCAGAAAACCTTTGGCAGCAGATGGTGGCTTTGGGATTCTTTGAAAAGCCTGCCAGTATCAAGCACCATTCCAACCATCCCGGCGGTTTGTGTGAGCACTCGGTCTGTGTGGCAGAGGCGGCAATGGAGCTGTGCAGAACAAATCACGCTTTCAAGAAGTGTCACCGGAATGAAGTCCTTGCGGCGGCGCTCCTGCACGATTATTGCAAGGTGGGCCAGTACCGCGATAAGGGAAACGGCGAGTACGAATATTTTGACGCCGGTCTGGTGGGCCACGGAGAAGGAAGCGTCATTATGGCACAGCAGTATATCAAGCTGACAGAGCGGGAGATCATGGCAATCCGCTGGCATATGGGAGCCTACAGCGGAAAGCAGGATTGGGAAACGCTCAGTGCCGTTTATGACCGCTACCCGGAAGCCTTGTGTCTGCACTTTGCGGATATGATCGCCACCCACTACGACGAAGTTCATTTCTGAGGTTGTAAATGAAGGTACATAACAGAAGCCCCACCGAAAAAGCCCTGCACAAAAATGAACAGTGCAGGCATACGTTCGAGATCACCCGAAAACGGTGTGCACCGTGTAGTGGGTATGACCTGAAATGCGAACGTTACGAGAAAACCAAGGGTGCTGCTGATACAAAAACATCCGAGGAATGAATGAGCCGCCACGCACCGCGTCAGCGCGGCGGCTTTTATATGGCGCGGGGCTGATCCTTGAAACGACGCAGGAAGAAGCTGTTAGCGGGGCCGCACCCCGTCCGCGCCGCTTTGCTGCAGGTATTCATGGAAGCTGGTGCGTTTGTCCATAATTTGGCGCACCGACAGGGGCAGAGGGTGCCGTATGGCGGCGTTTCTCCCGTGTAAGCTGGTGCAAGACCACGCTGCCTTTTCTGCCAAGCTGCGCCCGCATGACGGTACGGAAACCGATTTGGGCGTGCACGCCGCATGAGCGAAGAAATGCCTTGTCCGATCCACCCAAGCCAAAGGTGGTAGGTCTGCTTGACCAAGACCGGCCCGCCGCGCTGCTCTCTTGCGCGGTGGGTTCTGATATACGGGTGTGCCTTTGGCTGACGGCGACGGCGGCATTCAGTTCCCCCCTATTACTCTGGACTGAAAGTTGGTTCGATTCCAGCCACCCGTGCAAGAAATAAAAAGAAGGGAGAAACGGAGCAGAAGAATGATCCATTTGGGCGACATTACTAAAATCCATGGAGACCAGATTGAACCTGTGGACTGCATCACGTTTGGAAGTCCATGCCAAGACCTGTCAATCGCTGGACACAGAGCAGGTCTTGCAGGAGAACGGTCGGGTCTTTTTATGGAAGCCGTTCGGATTATAAAAGAGATGCGGAGGGAGACGGATGGAGTACATCCAACTTTCGCTGTTTGGGAGAATGTTCCCGGAGCATTCAGCTCAAACGGCGGAGAAGATTTCAGGGCAGTGTTGGAAGAACTTGCCCGCGTGGAACAAGCAGACGCTTCAATTCCTAGACCTCCGAGGGGGGGGCAGATGGAGCAAAGCCGGAGCAATTTGTGGGAATGGATGGTCGTTGGCTTGGCGACAGCTCGACGCTCAATATTGGGGAGTGCCCCAGCGTAGAAAGCGTATCGCTGTTGTCGCAGATTTTAGAGGTCAACGTGCCGCAGAAATACTGTTTGAGCGCACGAGCCTGTCAGGGGATTCTGACACGAGCATCCAGACGTGGCAAAGCGCTACCGGATTTGCTCAAAACTGCTCTGCTGGACATGATCGAGTGGTGGCAGAGGGGAGGGGGGCAGCCTACACCCTAAAAATCCGTTCAGGATGTGCTGGAGGTGGCAAAGGCGCACTGGTGCAGACGGAAAAGACGGGAACGCTCTCGACGCTTCAAGACCAGACCCTTTTTCAGCCAGTCGTTTTTGACGCCCGTGGAAATGGTGACGGCAAGACGGTTCCGACGATTACGGGAGATCATGAGAGCCGTGTCACAGACTATACGGCCATTGCGGTCGATTTGTACAACGGAGCTGTTACCGGAAGCCAGGCGGCAGCCTTGAGCTGCAAGAATACCGGGACGACAGCAGGGCCGAAGGTTGTTGAAAGAAAGACCTACAGCGAACAGACTTTCTCCACATACAAGGAAAGCGACAGCAGCGCAACGCTGAAAGCGAAAACTGGAAATATTGGTAACGGCGGCGAATGCCTTGTTGCGGAACGTGTCGTGCGTTGGATTGTCCGAAGGCTGACCCCAACGGAATGTGAGCGCCTGCAGGGCTACCCGGACGGGTGGACGGACATCGGGGAATGGACGGACACAAGGGGGAAAAGGCATAAACCGGCAGATACGCCGCGCTATAAGGCACTGGGAAATAGCATTGCCCTTCCGCAGTGGTTCTGGATTGCACAGAAGATGCGGCCATACCTGAAAGATAGGCCGACGCTGGGAAGTCTGTTTGATGGAATTGGCGGTTTCCCGCTTGTGTGGGAGACGGCATATGGAGCAGGTACAGCCGTGTGGGCGTCTGAAATTGAAGAATTTCCAATTGCAGTAACGAAAAGGTGGTTTGGAAATGACACGGAAAATGAAAGCAATTCTTGTACTGTTCTTCGCGGCTGAGATCATCAACAGCGCAAAGGTAGGCGCTCTGAAAAGCCGCATTGCAGACCTTGAGACCCAGCGGGATATTTACGCAAGCCGCACGCAGAACTGGATCGACCGGGCTGTAGAGGACGAAGAAGTTATTGATTCTTTGCAAGCTCGCCTTGATGAAATATCGAACGCAAACATTCAGTGGATAGACGCAGGTACATTTTTCTGTACGGCATATTGCACTGAGCAGTACCTGCATATTTGCGGGGAGGGCCACGGAATTACGGCCAGCGGCCAGCCCATACAAGCGGGCGTCACCGTGGCGGCGGACACGTCAATCTTTCCGTATGGAACGGTTCTGTACATAGAGGACGTGGGAATCCGCATTGTGCAGGATAAAGGGTCCGCCATTCAGGGAAAACACCTTGATGTGGCTGTAGACACTCACGAGAATGCCAAGAAGTGGAGTGGCTGCGGCAATCATAGAGTATGGATTGTCAAGGAGAGCACGCAATGAGCAAAGAAAAGAAAGCAATTGAAGCTCTGACAGAGCTGTATCATGCCGGGAAAATCAGCAAGGACGAGCTGATGCGCTGGACGGTGGCAATTATCGCCCACCATGCCTACAAATTTCAGGGACGGGTGCAGCGTTATCGGAACTATTTGCCGGATCATATTGCAATTCATGTTCAGAAACAGCATATTGCTGATCTTCACAAAGAGAAAGCTGGGGCGCAGAAATGACCCAGTATTGCAGATATTGCTCATTGGCAGCCTTGCAGGACGACGATCTGATTTACTGTGAAGCAAGAAAAGAAATCCGGGATAGAAAGAAAATTGTTAATCCAAACCGCTGTAAGCAGTTTAAGTTTAATCCGGTTGATGTCCTGAACGAAGAAAAAGACTACAGGCCGCGCGAAACAAGAAACAAGAATCCAGAGGGGCAGGTGAGCTTCCTGTAATGGGATTATCAAAGTGGCGTCCCAATTTACCACGATCCGATTTAATCCGGCTTTTGCCCGTACATAAGCACACGAGCGAAAGTTGAGGAAACATGATTCTTTTTATTATCGGCGTACTATTCGCACTGATTACGCTGGCTGTCCTGCTCCTGTCCAAAGAGGGCAAGGCTGCTGCATTTATTCCCGGTGTGGTCGCCGTTATTCTGATTGGCATTTCCTGCGTGTCCTATGTTCCTACCGGTTATACCGGCATCGTCACGACCTTTGGCAAAGTCGAGGATGGCACGAAGGACGCAGGTGTGGTGTTCAAGGCCCCGTGGCAGTCCATCGTGAAGATGGATAACCGTGTTCAGGAAATGAGCATGGATTTGTCAGCGTTCAGTTCTGACATTCAGGAAGTCTCCACCAGTGTAGCGGTTGGCTACCGGATCAATCAGGCAAATGCAATGACCATCTACAAAGAGGTCGGCAAAAAGTATGAGGACACTCTGATTACTCCCCGTGTTCTTGAAACGGTGAAAGCTGTGGTTGCCCACTACGATGCAAGCAGCCTGATTTCTAACCGGGATGCAGTCGCTTCCCGGATGGACGCGAAACTGCGGGAAGTGCTGGCACAGTACAACATCGACCTGCAGTATATCAGCGTAACCAATTTTGACTTCACTGACACCTTCACCGATGCGGTGGAAGCAAAGGTCAAGGCCCAGCAGGAAAAGGAAAAAGCCGAGACTGACGCCGACAAGCGCCGTGTCGAAGCGCAGGCCACGGCGGACGCTGACCTGATCGCGGCCAATGCGGAAGCGGAAAAGTCTAAGGTTGCAGCGGACGCAGAGCTGTACGTTGCGGAGAAAAAGGCGGAAGCAAACCGCGCCTTGAACGACAGCCTGAACAGCAACCTGCTGGAATATTACAAGATCACCGATGTGGAATCCCGCTGGAACGGTGAACTGCCTGCCTACGTTGGCGACGGTAACAGCATTCCCATTATCAACGGCATCAACTGACTTTTTGGAGCCGCCCGGCGCGGCGGCTCCTTTTTATGTGAGCATAGGGAATAGGCCCCGCCCGGTTCAAGCCCGGAAGTGCCCACCGAAAGAAACTAAGCAGAAGGGAGTAGAAAATGGCAAAGTTCAGCGTCATGCTGTTCGGCTTTGACAGCTACACAAAAAGCCGGATGTGGCTGCCGTACAAGCTGGAAGCGGAAAAGGCTGATGCAGCAGTCCGCGAAGCGCGTGCGCGGGCAGAAAAAGCCTACCCGGAATTTGTAGAAGATGAAAGACCTGATGTGGAGGTGGTAAAAAGATGAAACTTTCTGCACTGGCTGCCCAGATTAAAAGCTGTGGTCATTGTGAGGTAATTAACAACGGCGGCAGGATTTTTGTTGGCACAGGAAGTGCGTTCTACTGCATGGACGGCTACCCCAGAACGCAGGATGCGGGAGAGCTTGGCGCTATGCTGGGTATTCCGCAGAAGAAGATGAAAAACATCTTCTATCACGAAGAATACACAATCGACGGGAAACTGTACGGCGTAAAGTGGGACGATGAACCGGAACATGAAGGGAATACCTCTGAAATCAAAACCCGGATCGCAGTCAACGGGGAAGAACTTATCGCGTTGCGAAATCCTGATGGCAGTGTTGGTTTCATCCGGTCGGAGCTGCTGAAACCGGTGGAAGGCGAACTGAACAAGGAGTTTGCACAAATTTGTGTGCGTCCTGCCAATCAGGATTGCAGGTTCATCTATGCCGTAAAAGACGGCATGATTCTTCGGGCGTTGATAGCGCCTATGAACATCAAGGATGATGTGGCGGATGATCTGGACGAGATTATCGCGGAACTGATGTCAAGACGGCAGCAAAATATCGTCAAAAAAATGCACGACGATTTGCAGGATGTGATCGCACAGGAAACTGCAGAGAAAGCCGCGCAGATTGAAAACGAACAGGAATAATAGGAAAGGAAACCGACCATGAGCAAGATTTTGAAAAGCACAACTTTGGGCAATGTGAAAAATGGCGGCATCTTCAAGGCACTGGGTAAGGAGTTTGTGAAGTTGGATGCAGACGAACACGGCTGCCTTGTGCTGGCAAAGGACATTTGGACGAAAATGCCGTTCCGCGACGGCGACGACCCGGAGTGTCCCAATGATCTGCGCCGGAGCGATGTTATGAAGTATCTGAGTGATTGCTTCGCAGAGTTTACTCAGAGGGGCACGCCGCTGGATACTTTTATTCCATTTGAGATTGACCTGCAGGATACGACCGGCCAGACCGAATACGGAACCGTTGAATATCGAATTGGGCTGCTGACCCTGCGCCAGTATGGCAAGTATTGGCGGCTGATCCCGAAGGTGGACGTGCCGTGGTGGTTGGCAACGCCTTACGGTACGCCGAACAGCTCTCCGGGCACCTACTACGGCCGCTACGTCTGGTACGTCAAGTCTGATGGTTCCGACGACTACTGGGGCTGCAGCGACACCTACGGTGTTCGCCCCGCTTTGTACTTTTCCTCTGCACTCTGGGTCTCTACCGAGGATGAAGTGGAATCCGGGTTTTCTCTTGCAAATGTTCCGCTGGATGACCTACTGGCTGAGATCAAGAGCCGGGCGGAGGGTTGACCATGGATGTTATCACAAAAGATGTCCGCGCTCTGGCAAAGAAAGAGCTGGCGGCGGCGAACCGCCGCTTTCGGATGTTTGCAAGTCCGCATGAAGGATATGCAGTGATCCGGGAAGAACTGGACGAACTGATAGACGAGACGAGAAAGCTCCATTTTGGCTTGACGATCCAGCTCTGGCGGAATGTCAAGAGAAACGAACCCATGAAGCGGGAGCACCTGAATCTCATTTATGATACGGCAATCCATGCAGCGGTGGAAGCTATTCAGCTGGCAGCAATGGTCAGAAAGTACGAGCGCAGCCAGCGGCACAACTGGCCGGGCGGCAAGGTGCCGGACTATGGAACGGAGACTGCACCTCTGGAAAAGAAAGGCGGGGAAACGGCATGATTTTGGCAAGGGACGATATTGAAAAGGCTGTCAGCTGGTGGGCTGGAAAGCTGCTGGATCACCAGCCGCACAGCAACGGAGACGACAGCTTTACCTCTGTTACAGCGTGCTTCCTCGCAGATATGGCACAGCAGGACATTACACTGGATCAGGTGAACGCATTCAAGGCGGCGTTGACAAAAAGCATTGAGGAATACGCGAAAAGCATTCCAGCTTTCGGTTTTTTCCATTGGGAGCGATTACGGCCCGTGTAAAATGCTGGCTGATGCGGCTGACGAAGCGGGTATCAGTAGAGCAAATTTTCCCTTCAAGACGACAATGTTTTTCACTGAAAAAGAAGGAATTTGGGTGCGTGATGGCTATGGTGCCCCGCCTGTCAGGATTTGTTGAGGTGACAAGATGAATGTCAAAAATAAGGCCCCGGCAGAGGTCGAGACTGTGACCATCACCATGAGCCGGGAAACGGCACAGGCTGTGAAGCAGGCGTGCGAAGAATACCTCCGGTTCCGCATGGGCCAGTTTGAGGACTTCACCAATGAGGTTTGCTGCTGGGATTATGTGGACAAGATGGAAAAGCAGTGCCACACGACCGAAGAACGAAAGCAGTTTCATAAAGACCACGAAGCGGATTTTCTCAAGTGTATGCGGCTTCGTGACCAGATGCGGCAGGGCATGGACGCACTTTGGAGACAGAATGTTCCGCCTGCATCTATCGACACAACCATGAGGGAAGCGTACCGGGCGGAGACCGTCTGGCTGACGATCCGATATGCGCTTGCATGGCACGACTTCCCGGAGGGCGGGCAGTGGGTCGATTTCTATGAACCGATGAACCGTTCGGATCAGCCAATGCCGAAAGTGAAACTGAAACTGAAAGGCGAAGAAAAATGACGATCACAACATACCCGGACGGTCATTCCGTCCAGCAGGGAACACCGGAAGAACTGGCGCAGTTCATTTTCGCGGCGACGGAGGTTCAAACCTTGCAAAAATTCAAAAGTCTGGTCGAGGCAATCCCGGCGGAAATGGAAAGGCAGCGGGAGCAGAAGGACGTTGTGGTTACAATCCCGGAAATTCCGAAGAAAGGCAGGCAGCCGAAGAAAAAGACAACGGAGGTACATGATGAAAGAAAAACGGCTGATTGATGCAGACAACCTTTTGATCGCGTTTAATAATGCCCTCTGCGCCGCATACGGGAAGGTGGACTATGCTTTTGTTGAGGGGGTTGTGAACGGGGAAAAGCCAGTAGACCCGGAAAGCCTGCGGCCAACCGCAAAATGGCTTGTAGTTCGGCTTATGGCAGACGGCGCGGAGTGCAAATGCGGGAATTGCGGCCGCCACGAAACATTTACATCGTTTGACAGGCACACAGACCACGCCTACTGCTGCCGATGCGGATATAAGATGGAGGGTTTGGAGTATGAGGGAAAAACGGCTGGTTGATGCAAACCATTTTGAGCAGGTGCTTAAAAACATAGCGGCTGCATTAAAAGGCGAGCTGACGTATGGAAAAATCAAAATCGACGTGGTGAAGCTGATTCTGGGAAGTCTGGAAGCTGAACCAACCATCACCCCGGAGAGCCTGCAACCGCTGACGTACAACGAGAACGTGGACTACATAGACTGCGACGAATTTATTTGCCACAAGTGCGGCGTACACATTGAGGACTGGAAGCAAATCAAAATCGACCCGGACGACGGGGAGAAAGAACTTTGCGAGTACACGTTTAAGCACTGCCCAGAGTGCGGCGCAAAAGTCACTTTACACAAAAGCTGTGAATTTTGCAGGTGGCATTTGCGGGACGGGACGTGTTTCAACAAACATCATTCTCAGCCTGTGACAGGCCGGGAAGCTTCCTGCTGGAACTGGGAGGAACGTGAGTGATGGAAAAGAACTGCTCCACCTGCGCGTGGCACGACAGCTTCTCGTGGGTGTGTTTCAACGGCTTATCCGAACACCGGGCGGATTTCACAGACCCGGAGAACACCTGCCATGAATGGAAAGAAAGGAAAGACGAAGATGAAAAAGAAGAAAAGTGAGTTCGGCGCTTACCTCATTGGCTGGCTGTACCTGCTGGCACCGGTGATTATTCTTGCTGTGGTGCTGGTGGTAAAGTATTTTATTGCAGCATCCGACCTGCCGGATTGGTTCAAATTCGCCCTGCTGAAATAAGCAGGACAAGCCCCTACCTTATATATAAAGAGTGTCCGTCGTTAAATTGCCGCCCTGACGAGGCGGCAAGGGGCTTGTATATCGGAGCTAAACTAAGGGACATTCTGAGAAATCAGAGAGAAAACAGGAGCTTTTCCCCGGCGGGGAAAGGGAGTGCAGAGGGAAAACGAGGGCGGCGTTCTGATGGCTTGCCGGAAGCAGGATCGTAGGGAACGCGGCCCGGTGTTGTTCCTCTGCATCGTTCCCTTCTCGTGTTTGTGGTTCAAGATTCAGAAAATTCCATGACGTGTACGGAAAGGAGGACGTGGAGAGTATGACCGCGGGTTTCAGAGTACGAGAGCAAAAATTTATCTGCGGCAAGGACTATGCCACGGCTGACACCATGCAGGTGGATTTTTTCGAGATCACGGAACAGCAGAACAAGGCCAGCACCCGCAAGAAAAAAGAGCTGGCAAGCTCCATTGCGAAGGAAGCGTACAATTTGCGAAAAAGTGGACGGTATTTAGAGCTGTTGGTTCAGCGCAACTTCCACAAGAGCGATTATTCCGTTACATACACCTATGACGATGAACACCGGCCAGACCCGGCGGACACAAAGCGCGTGGATAAGGATTTCTCCGCCGCCATGAAAAAGTTATACCGGATGTGCGATAAAAAAGGCGTTCGGCACCCGAAGTGGATCGTCGTACATGAATACTCGACGTATGTTGACGGGGTGTGGGTGGGAAAGCACCATCACCACGTCATTATGCAGCGCGTTTATGGCCTGACCCGTGAAATGGTTGAGGAAGCGTGGAGCGGGCGCGGCATGGCCCGTTGCGAACCTCTGCACTTCGATCATGGCTACATCACGAGCCTTGCAAAGTACATCATGAAGAATGTGCGGTGCAAGCGCCATTGGCGGCAGAGCCGCGGGCTGAAACCGCCGAAAATGCCCCGCCCGAACGATGGAAAAATGAGCCGCAGTAGGTTGAAAGACGTTTGCGAGAACCGTCTGGAAGATCGTGCATTCTGGGAAAAAATGTACCCCGGATACACCCTGCATTACTGCGAACCTATCATCACCGGCAACAACACCCGGCACCTGATCGTGCGCCTATACCGCAAAGAGACCGGGGTGCAGCAGAACAGGAGGAACCGGCCTTGAGTATGAGGATGGAACTTTCTGACCTGCCGCCAAAGTATCGGGCACAGGCAGAAGCGCAGATTGCAGCCAGAAGCAGAGCAAAAGCACCGACGCTGGAAGCCGTGGCCGCAGCCGCCAAGAAAACAGGACGGGAGTTTGACAGCAGGGGCGAGTACGACTACTACATGGGAATGATTCTGCCAAAAGTCCAGCGTGGGGAAATCGTGAAGGTGGAATCGCACCGCAGGTTTACCATGCTGCCCGAAAAAGAATACGGCAATGTGAAACTACCGGCGATGCACTATACCCCGGATTTTGTGCTGACCTATGCAGACGGCACAGTTGAGGTGGTAGAGGTGAAAAGCAAATTCACCCGGCGGCAGCAGCGTGATTATATCCACCGCCGCCGTATGTTCATCGACCTTGTGGCGGAGCCGCGGGGCTGGCGCTTTGTGGAGCACATTACCCCTGATACCGCCGCAGAAATCAAAGCATGGAAGAAGTGCGCCCAACAGGCCGAAAGGAAAGGATGAAACATCATGAGTAGAGGAATCCCAAGGGCAGTGTCTATGCATATGGCACAGAATGCCTTTGCCCGGTGCGCCGAAAAGGTAAACACCAGAAAGAACCTGACGCTGAATCGGCAGGCCGTTGGCGAAGTGGTGAGCTACTGCACCATGATCGCAGCCAATGACACGTTGGATTTTGACCGGGACAAGCAGGAGCGGCTTTGCACGGAAATGAACCACCGGGCAGAGGTGTACACGGTTGAAATGAGCGCCTACGGGCAGCCGAAAGCCCGCGAGAAGCTGAGAGAGCGCACAGCACCGATGCTGGATAAGCCGTTTATTCTCCCGGCGGGGCAGTATCCGCGCAAGCAGCGCGAAAAAGATGCACTGGCCGAACGTCGTGCCGCTGGTGATCTCGTGATCCGGTTCTTCATCGAAGCGCTGGATGCTATGGGCTATGATCGTGCCCAGATCAACAGCACCGTGGAAGAAGCCAGAAAAAACTATGAACAGTTCCTCGAATGGGCAAAAGACGGGGAATATGTGGCGTATACAAAACTGGGCCGGTGTGTCGCCCAGATGACCGGCGGCAGTACGGAGGTTGCGCGTGTGCCCGGTGCAGGGCCTATCTTCTCGACAGAATTTTGACGGTACGGAGCGTAGGAGGGCAAAATGCAGGCAGAAGAAACGAAAATGATTTTGCGCTACTTTGGCGGGATTGAAGCACAGCTTGATGATGTCAACATTGAGCTGGCAGAACTGCGAGACCGCTACAATCCTATCAAGGGCATTGCTATGGACGATATGCCGCACGGCAGCACGCCGGGAGATAGTACCGCGTCGCTGGCTGTGAAACTGGCCGATGATGTGGAGTGCCAGCGTCGGGAAAATGAACTTCGTGTTCGGCAGGATGTTCTCCGTGCGGATCAGACCACAATCCGGGGGCAATTAGACCGGCTGAACAGTCGTTACAAAACGATCCTGTGCGGGCGGTATGTCTACAGTGATCCGTCGTTACAAAAAGGCTGGAAAACCATAGCCCGCGAACTGAGAAAAACAGAGATCACAGCCCAGCGGTGGGAAAAGTTCGCACTGGTCGTTCTGGGTTCCATGCTGGATGAAGTCCCGATGGTCGAAGAACTGCTCTCACGCGCGTATGACGCGCGCGATTAAAAGGGGCTGTAAAATGGCTTATGCCTGATTTTTGATAGAAAACCTGCAAAAACAGGCCCTTAGAATCGAACTTCAGCGATCTTAATTCGTGCCGGAAAGACACTATAGGGCAGAGAATGAAGCGAATTTATGCGCGTGCAGAATGAAGGGCTTCCGCGAAACCTCCGAACCGCTCAGAAAAACAAACTTGCGAATCGTCAAAAACAGAAATCCCCCGGCGGGTAATTCCGTCGAGGGATTTCGTGCGTTTACGGTTCGTTTTTCTTGATGATGATTTTCGGAACGGTGGGCGGTTCGCCGTGCTGCTTCATGTACTCGGCGATTTCGTTCGGCAGGCCAACAGGAAAGCCGTTTTCGTCCAGCGGCCCGTCATACCCGGAAAAATCCACAACATGAACCGTGGGCGGTTCCTGCAGGGTGCCGCAATACTGGCCGTCCTCATAGTTTACATCCGTGACACGGTTCCAATAGCCAATGTCGCCGTGCTCGGTCTGGGCAGCTTCCATTGCGGCGTGGGCCTGTTCCTCGGTTAGTCCGTCGAACGTGGCGCGTGTGCCGTCGGCAAAACTGGCAACCAGACGCCAAGGTGCAAAAAATTCGACTTCGTTCGTAAAAATGCCCCCTTTTTTGCAAATTCGTTTCTGGAATTGAACTTTTCGTGCTTGAAAAGTCCAATTTCGTTAGTGAAAGTATATCACAAGATGCCCCGGCATGGAACCGGGGCACGGGTCATTCTTGTTCCTCTAAGCGCTTGCGAAAGGCTTTGTTCACAGTGTCGTACTGCTTGTTCAGAACGTCGTTGCCGTGGTCGTACTCGCTTGCCCACGAAAGCAGCTTGTCGGACAGACACCGGCAGGCAGCCGCCATGCAGGCGCAATATTCGTTGTGGGTGTTGGGCAAAGGAAAGCTGCGCAGGATGTACATTTCATCGAAAACGGTGTGCCGGACTTCAATGCGCCCGTTCCAGATCGTTATGTTGACGGTGGCTAAGTGGCGGCAAGAAGTGACCCTGTGCAGGACTGAGAGAAAGCGTTCGTTGGTTGTCATGGTTCGTTGCTCCTTTTCGTGGTGGTGATGTTCAGCGTGCCGGGCGGCGCTGGAAGATGAAGCCGGGGTTATGCTCGGTCATCCATGCAACGGCATAGTCGGCTTGATCCTTGAGGAAGCGCGGCGCATATACTTTGCCCATGCCGCGTGTGCCTTTCCATGGATTGCAAAGCGTGAAGCGCTTTTCGTTGGGGCCTTTGCAGTAAATGAAATAGTACATTCGTTTCGTCCTTTCGTGATTCACCCCGGCGGGGCGGTCTGTCAGCAGATGCTTTGTGTGATTTCGTGCAGCGTCTTTTCCTGATCTCGGAGATAACGCGCATTGTCGGCGGCGTGGATGAACTTTGGGGAACCGTCCTCGTTCGTTTCAAGGGCCAGCCTTTCCCACGCTTCAATTTCGCCGTTGCGGTACTTCGTGGAAGTGAGAAGGTAGAAATACAGGGTGTTCCACTGGTCAGCGGTGAGGGTGACGGTGCGCAGACCGCCGCCGGATTCGGTGCTTTGCTGTTTGGCTGTCATGGTTCATAGCTCCTTTTCGTTTTCGTGATGTTCCAGACATTTATGCCGGGAAGATGGGGCGGGGCCGCTTTGAATCGGTGCGGCCCTGCTGGGGTGTCCGCCTTTATTATTCGCTTTCGTTGCCGTCCAGAAACTCCATGACGCGGTGCGCTGCATATTTGGCGTTTGCGGTAAGCTGGCGCTGCCAAGCGCCCTGACTGGGTGCCCACCGGAAACCGTTCTCTTTGAGCATAGCGCGGGTTTCGTCGTCCGGCTTTCCGGGAAAGATGAATTGCACGCGCATGATTTCGTTGTTCTCGCGGTAGGTGTAGCCGTCGTGCTGATCTTCAACGGGGCCGGATGCAGCGGCGGCTTGTGCTTTGTCGAGTTCGTCAAGGCGGGTCTGAATCCGCTTGATCTTGCCGCGGATACTGGTCAACTCAAAATCGCCGTAGGGCTTGCGGTACAGGCTCATTGAAAAGGCGTCCGGGTTGGTGAGGGCATCGGCTGCCGCGTTGCTCATGTTGGAATAGCCGCGCAAGGTTTTGTGCTTCCGGTAATAGGCATTGGCCCCCTTGCAGTATTCGAGCAGGTCTTGCTCTTTGTTCAGCTGATCCGTGAGCAGTTCGCGGGCGTGGGGGTCGGCCAGATCAACGGGGCCGGTGCCAACCGCCTTGATTTTGGTCAAGATGGCCTCGATTTCTTCATATTCGTGCCAAAGCGTATCCTCGCGGGCGTTCTGCTTCTGTTTCTTCCGCACCGGGAAGTTGCCAGCACCGCACACCAGCACAGAGGGGCAGCTTGCACCGTTTCGGTTGTGGTCGTCCGTCCACTGCGCAAGGCGGCGGGCGTAGCTGTCGAGAAGCGCGTCCAGCTTTTCGTGATAGTAGGGGCTGACTTTCTGCTTCTTTTCTTCGACCAGAGCGGCGGCTTTGTCCACGCTGGCACGGTATTCTCTGGTTGCATAGCCGTCCGGGTAGGTGCTCATGCTGCGCATATCGTGGGAAGCACGGGCCAGATTTTCGTTGATGGGATAGTATGTTGTCATAATTCGTTTGCTCCTTTTCGTGTTTCGTGTTGTGCCTTTCGGCTGGGATCGGGTCGCTTTGCGGTGCGGCCCGTCAAGGTATCCGGCGCGGATCAGATGCACCACGGCGCGGCGTTGTACGCTGCATTCTGCTGGGCGGCGAATGCGTACAAGTGGTTTGAAGTCTTTACAAGCGCTTTCTGTAAATTCGTGTCTGCCGTGGCCTGTTCTTCGCACTGGTAAATGTAGCAGTCAAGCAGCTTCAGGAATTTGAAGAAATCAGCATCGAGAAAATAATGCTTGTTGTAGTCCAGACGGTGCAGCAGGTGCGGCACATTGTCCGGCATGGCTGGCACTTCGTCGGTTTCGTCAGGCTCGACCTTATAGCGCCCTTCATACGCCGCTTCGTTGTGCCGGTACAGAACGGGGTAGATTCGGCGGTCGTCATACAGAAAATCGTGCGGGTATCTGCAAGCGCCCAGCGCGTCGCGCAATTCGTCGGCGGCGGAAAGCTGGCACATTTCGGATTGATTGAGCAGGTACGACAGACCGTGCGCAACGGTGGCGATGTGGGCGGGGGAAAGCATCATGCAAGACATAAATTCAAGCCTCCTGTTTTCGTTTTTCGTGTTTCGTGACGATCCCCCGGCGGGGTGCCGGTGGGAAGTGGGGCGGGGCCGCTTTGAGCGGTGCGGCCCTGCTGGGGTCTCCGTTTCGTGTTATGCAAAGCAAAGCTGCTGCACGGTGGGAACCATTTCGGGGGTCTTTGCCTTTTCCAGATTGTCAAGGGCAATTACAAACGCGGCGGCTTCGCGGTCGCTGCTGATAAGGTCGCCCATGTATTTATTGAACTTCTGGACGGTGGCGGCAAACTGGGAATCGTTGGCGCTCATTTCGTCGAACTTGTCCACGGCGTCGTAAAACTCGCCGCTCTCGTGGTCGTCGTCGGTCTGGTACAGGCGGGAATAGTTCTTGACGAAAGCGTTTTTCAGTTCTTCCATGTCCGGCCCGGTGGGTTTCGTTTCGGCTTTCTTTGCCGGGGCCTTTTTGGCGGTGCGCTTCGTGGCCTTTTTCGTGGGCAGCGGATCGACGTGCACCAGTTCCGGCAACTCGTGGTGTTCTTCGGTGATGATCGGGGCGGTGGCTTCGGCCTTTGCCTTTTCGGCGGCGGCTTTCGCTGCTTTCCGTTCGGCTGCCAGCTTCTTGTTATACTCGATGATTGCAGCGGTCGATCCAAACCGGCCAGCCGGGGCGGGCTTGCTGCTTTCAACCTGTAAGCAACTGAACAGGTGCGATTTCGTGGGGTAGTAATGCGGATCGGGGGCAGCTTCCTTGCCCTCTGCCGCTGCTTTTTCTCGCTGCTCTTTGCTGGGCTTCGTGGTGTACTTCCAGAGGTAGCAGCAAACAAGATGCTTTTCACCCTTTTTGACGCTCTTACCCTCTTTCTTCCAGTGGTCGAACGTGTGCAGCTCGTCGGCTGCAAGCATGATTTCGACATCGGCCACGGTGGCGGGCTGTTCGTTGCCGTTCTCGTCGGTGGTTTTGCAAGCGGCGGCAATGGCGGCGATCTCGTCCGGGGTGTGGTGCGCGGTGGCGATGGCGTGCAGGGTGGCAGGGTCAAGCCGGGCGGCTTCGTTGCGGATGATCTGATTGTTCGTCATGGTAAATACTTCCTTTCAATTTTTGTTGTGGTTCTTCCCGGCGGGGCCGGGTGGATGGGATCGGGTCGCTTTTCGGTGCGGCCCGTCAAGGTATCCGGCGGGGATCATGCGAGAAGTTCAGCGGCGGCGGTTTGATAGTCGGGAAACTCGTAGAACGCGCGCTGTTCGTCGTTCGTGTTCTCGTTCGTGATGCGGGCGACGATCCGCCGCCCCGTGTTCATGTCCCACCCCTCAAGCCGGAACCCGGCGGACAACAGGCGGCGGGCGGCGTGGTTTTCGTTGCGGCATTCGTTGCGGATTTCTTCAAGGGTTTTCATGTTGTGCGCTCCTTTCGTTCAATCGTCGATCCCGTCGCAATCGTGACAATACAGGGCATCAATAACGCGGTCGTCGCTGAAATCGTCCGGCGTTCCTGCGGCATCCACCACCAGTTGCACCCGGTCAAAAATCCGAAGATCGGTTTCGTTGTCCACGGTAAAAAACCAGTCGTCGCCGTCCAGCGCGTCGGTGCACCAGACTTCAACGGCGTTCCCGTCGTCGGTGGCGGTCATGCCCTGCACAACGGCCGGGGCAATGTACCGGCCCAGCGGGCCGACGGTGTAGGGACAGACAGCAGCGGCGCGGGGTGCGCCTGCCAAAAGGGCAGCGGCCAGAGCGGCAGCGGTGATGATTCGTTTCATGGTTCATATCTCCTTTTTGCTTTCGTGGTGTGTGTTCGGCTTTCTCCCGGACGTTTCCGGGGTGGTGGGATCGGGTCGCTTTTCGGTGCGGCCCGTCAAGGTATCCGGGGCGGGGTCATGCGTAAATCAGATTGAACGCTTCCACGGCGTTCCACTGTACAGCGGTTTCGTATTGAA
>Ga0129310_1001249_pt1 | contig 23071 bp, 19 predicted proteins | sample Go1ome_2_FD_94433 | JGI IMG/M metagenome (GOLD analysis project Ga0129310, IMG submission 94433) | Western lowland gorrila individual fecal microbial communities from Wisconsin, USA - Go1022A metagenome | ecosystem: Host-associated > Mammals > Digestive system > Large intestine > Fecal | place...
TCCTCCAGATGAAGATTCTGAATAGACTTGTCAATATTCGTTTTAACCTTATTCTCATAACCGGAATAGGTATGAACTACATACCACATCGGGTCTTCCAAATATTCATTCCTGTCTGCCATATTCTCACCCTTCTGTTATAATGAAATGATCACATCTGTCAGCAGAAGTAAAACTCTGTCCAATACAGCAATAATCACTCCAAGCAGTATGGAAACAGCAAGGACAACAGCGGACCTTCTGGCAGCTTCTTCCTTTGTCGGCCAGATGATTCTCTTGAACTGAGCTTTAATGGCGTCCAACCAATTTGTCTTCTTAGTTGTCTCATTAGTTGCATTGCCCATGTTATTCACTCCTCACAGTCATCCTAAATTACTTTGTTTCTTTGTGTAATGTGTGTTTCTTACAGAATTTACAATATTTCTTTGTTTCCATTCTGTCAGGATGAGTCTTCTTCTCTTTTGTCATGTTGTAATTACGCTGTTTGCATTCTGTACATGCCAATGTTATCTTAACGCGCACAACTTCCACCTCCGTTAAATTTAATCTGAGTGTGTCTCCTGCTCCGCTAAAGCAGGATAAGTTACCTGGTCTTAATTTTAGGCATAAAAAAAAGACCTCTTCCATTACATAGCTTTACCACTATAGCACATTTATACCGCATTCGTCAACAATTTATTGAAAAATAATTTGTAAAAATAATTGTAACTGTTCAGAGCTAACCTCCAAAATACTACGCATTTCGTCGGTGTGGCGTATCGGTCAAATACAGATTGGCATAATATTTGCTCTATTTACTTAATATCAAGCTTTATATCTCAATAATCCCGTCATCCTTTACGGCATGACTGAACTTCAAAACATGAAGGAGGAATATGTATGTCTTTATTACTTACTGATGAGCAAAAAATGATCCGTGACCTGGCCAAGAATTTCGCAGCAAAGAAGGTGGCTCCTCTGGCAGCTGAAATGGATCTGACCGGTGAAATTCATCCTGATCTTATTCAGGAGCTTGCCGATGTTGGTTTCCTTGGCATTAACATTCCCGAAGCCTATGGCGGAACAGGCATGGACAATATCGCCAAATGCCTGATGATCATGGAAATCGCCAAAGTATGTGCCAGTACTGCCGAACTGATTGCCGTCCATACCCTCACTAATGAAATCATTTTAAAAAATGGTACTGAAGAGCAGAAACAGAAATATCTTCCAAAAGCCGCTTCCGGTGCTGTCGGTGCCTTCGCTCTGACCGAGGCCGATGCCGGCTCCGATGCTGCTTCCGCCCGCACGAAAGCCATTGCGAAGGGAAATGATTACATCATCAACGGCAGCAAGTGCTTCATCAGCAATATGGGCCCGAATGAAGGGGATTACGTTATTCTGATCGCACTCACAGAGCCTTCTCTGAAAACAAAAGGTCTTTCTGCCATTATCGTTGACAGAGATACTCCGGGATTTTCCGTAGGCAAAACAGAAGACAAGATGGGCATCCGCTCTGCTGCTGTGTCAGAATTGATTTTCAATGACTGCTGCGTACCTCGCACACAGCTTCTGGGCAAGGAAGGCAAAGGCTTCTCCATTGCCATGGCCGGTCTTGACAGCGGCCGTATCGGTATTGCTTCCCAGGCTGTCGGCTTATGTCAGGGGGCTATTGACGCTGCTGTTACTTATTCCAGTGAGCGTACACAGTTTGGCAAGCCAATCAATGCCAACCAGGGAATCCAGTGGTATCTGGCAGATATGGCAACCCGCACAGAAGCTGCCCTGCAGCTGACAATCAATGCTGCACGGCTTCATGATGCCGGTATGCCGATCACTAAAGAAGCCTCCATGGCCAAATATTATGCCTCCGAGGCCGCAGTATATGTCACCAATAAAGCACTTCAAATCCATGGCGGCTACGGCTATATGAAAGACTATGCCATCGAAAGAATGTACCGTGATGCCCGGATTATTCCGCTGTATGAAGGGACATCTGAAGTCCAGAAGATGGTCATCTCCCGTGCTGTCATCTCCGGCAAATAGTTTCTTCCCGGTCATTTCTAAAACTCTATATGATGTTTTTTTAATTTTTTATATAGCAGGCTGCGCTCAATTCCCAGCGCAGCCGCTGCTGCTGTCATGTTTTTATTTTTGTGAAGTGCTTCCTCCAACAGAAGTTTTTCCAAATGATTCATCTTTTCCTTCAATGTCATCTCTTCAGTATCTGACATGATCCATTCTTCTTTGTGGTTGTCTGTAATAACTTTCGGCAGGTTATCCATGGTGATCATATTGTTCTCACAGGTTGCATATGCACTGGAAATGACATTCTGCAGCTCTCTTACATTGCCCGGCCAGCTGTGTGCCTTCAGACACCTCTTTGCAGCATCACTCAGACTGACCTCTGTCTTATACTGCTGATTCAGCTGATCAAGATAATTCGTCGCATGAAGGATTATATCATGCGGGCACGCTCTTAAGGGTACCGTCTGAATATTCACAACCGCAAGACGATAATACAGATCTTCTCTGAAGGTTCCTGCCTGTACCATCTCCATCAGATTCAGACGGGTTGCTGATATGATCCTCACATCAATCGGTATCGGCCGATTTCCGCCGACACGCTCAATCTCATGTTCCTGCAAAACTCTCAAAAGCTTGACCTGCATATGCAGCGGCATATCGCCAATCTCATCCAAAAAGAAGGTTCCTTTATTGGCCATCTCAAATTTGCCGATTTTCCCTTGCCTTTTGGCTCCGGTAAATGATCCACCCTCATAGCCAAAGAGTTCCGATTCCAGCAGTTCTGCCGGTATAGCCCCGCAATTAATGGCCACAAAAGGCTCTGCACTGCGGCTGCTTTCCATATGAATGGATTTGGCGATAACTTCCTTACCGGTACCTGTTTCTCCTGTGATCAGCACCGGAAAATCCGTTTTGGCAATACGCATGCCAAGGTTTTTCACATGCTGGATCTTCGGATCATTACCCCTGAAATTCGCAAAGCCGCCTTCCTTCTGCATCTGATCCTGATACTCCTGTTTGTAATAATTCAGCTCTGTCTCTCTGTACTTCTGTGATGTATCCAAGGCACGCTGACGAAATTTCATATGTGCCGCTGCCCCCAGCAGCTGATCCTGATCATCAAAAATACAAAACCGATTGGCTGCTGCATAAACTTCCTCATCATCCCTTGTTTCCCCCGGTTTATAAGGATGCACATAGACATTATTGCCGTCTCCGGCATATCTTTTCTTAAGAACATCCAACATTGAAGTCGTTGATATCACCTCATTGATGGGACGTCCTATAATTTCATCCCTTCCCCGCGCCAGAAAATCACAATAGTTTTCATTAATCTCCCTGATAATCCCCTCTTTATCTACAACAATGAATCCATCTTCTGTCTTCTTCAAAAATTCATCCAATACCCTTTTGCTCATCTCTGCGTCCATTATCTGCCACCTTCTCTTTTGTTTATGTTCAATAGTCGTTTTTCAATTCTACTAAACAGATATTATTTTCTATCCATTATTATAAACTTTTCTTTAATATAAAGCCATTCTTTTTATCACAAAAGAGAATATATGACACATTTTTTATTTTGATATGTTTCAATATGTACACATCTTTTTCATTTAATTATTCATTTTCCGCCTTTTAAAGGTATATCTGTGTCTTTTTTTATTATTTTTCTAAAATTTTCAAATGGCACCGGGTTTGCTCTTATATAAAGGCATCAAACAATGTGTATTATTTTTAAGGAGGGCTGACTCATGGCAAAAATCAATCTTGAAGAATTATTAGTTGGCAAAAAAATGGAACCCCGTTATATGGAATACAACTGGCGGGATGTTGCTTTGTATGCACTGGCTGTCGGTGCCGGGCGCAATGATCTCATGTACACATATGAAAAATATCTAAAAGCACTTCCTACCTACGGCACAATTCCTTATTGGGGAACTGTCAATGTACGCCCTTATCAGTGGATGCCCCTTCCGGCTTCTATGCTGGCTGATGAAATCATCAAACCCACTATTTCTTTTCTGAATATGGATCATGAGATCATTATGTATCGTCCGATTGATCCGATCAAAGGCACATTCCAGTATCAGGATGTTATCACCGATGTCTATGACCGCGGTGAAGGCAAAGGAGCTGTTGTCAAAACCCGGATCGACGTCCGCGACGAAGCAGGCAATATGGTATGTACCAATTATTCCACCACCTTCTTCCATGAAGCCGGCGGTTTCGGCGGCAAACCAATGCCAAAGAGTGACGTTGTAATTCCTGATCGCGAACCGGATTTTGAGCTGGATGATTATATCAGCCCTGTTCAGAATCTCCTCTATCGTCTGACAGGCGATACCAATCTTGTTCATGTCGATCCGGAATATGCACAAAAAATGGGCTTTGAAACATCTTTCATGCAGGGATTGTGTTCTTTTGGCTTCTCATGCCGTCTCGCTATTCAGGCTTTGATCCCGGGTGAACCTGAACGTATGACACGCATGGCCGCCCAGATGAGTTCCGTTCTCTTCCCTGATACACCGGTCCGCCTGCAGTTGTGGAAGATAGACGACCATAAAGCCTTCTTCCGCTTTATGAATCTCACCAACAATAAACCGGTTTTAAACCGCGGTGTCTTTGAGTGGAAATAAAATCCGATTATTTTCAAGAAGGGGAGCAGGCCTGCTCCCCTTCTAAAATACGGCACCCGTACACAATGTCAGGAACCACACCTTTTCAACACCTGCTGCTCTTAATGCTCCGGCACAATAATTCACCGTACTTCCCGTTGTATAGATATCATCAATCAATAGTACTCTTCTGATATCCGTTAGATGCTTCTCATTAGCCCTAAAAGCATCTCTGAGATTTTTCTCACGCTCCGCTTTTCCCAGTTCTTTCTGCGGTGCTGTACTATGGATTCTGAACAATCCGCTGTTGTTCACCGGAATCTGCAGCTTATCCCCGATTTTTTCTGCCAGAATTCCTGCCTGATTGTACCCGCGAATCTTCAGCTTCTGTCTGCTGAGAGGAACAGGAATTATCTGCTGCACCTGCAGAGAATCTATCCATTCGCCATAGAAACACACCATCGCTTCCGCATAAAAATCTGCATAAGATTGCTTTCCGCTGTATTTATAATGAAATACTGATTCTGAACTGACGGCATCATAGACCCACAGGCTATGTCCGGCCTCATAATTCACTGTACGCTTAGAACAATCAAAACAATATTCCTGCTGCAGCGACATAACAGGTTTTCCGCAGCACTTGCACATCGGTTCTGTAATTCTTTTTAGCTTTCGGTAGCAGCCGCGATGTACATGCATCTTCCTGTCATCGGGTTCAGCCAATATTTTCTGGCACACAGGACACTCCTCCGGATAGAGAATGTCTGCTATTCTCTTCAATATCACAGCATTTTTCCCAGTAATTCACTGGGAATACCATTTATTTTTATCAATTTGCTCAACCTCTCCTTTTATCATGGCATTTTGTATACAAAAACATTTCATTTACAACTAATTTTGTGAACACTTTCCTCATTATTCATGCTAGTATAATACACGTAAACCCCCCAATACATTTTATTTTTATTACACCCCAAATAAATATACCTTCTCCAAAAGGGCAGCCAGTCGTTGGCTGTCCTTTTCCTTTTATCACTTCTATGCTATAATAAAGCATGACACTGTTCACTTCCGGAATTTCGGAATTTTCAAAGGGTTTGGTAATTATCATGACACATAAAGAATATTTTGATAAATTGACAGATAGTATTGATACACTATCCGATATTCTCGATACTGAGCATTATGGTATGTGTCTCGTCGACCGTGACGGCTATATCATCAAATGGTACTATGAGAAATTTTTTAATATAAAGGCATCCGCCGCTGTCGGCCGTCATGTCACAGAAATCATTGAAAACACCCGTCTTCATATCGTTGCCCAGACAGGTGTCAAAGAACTCATGCAGCTTCAGGAAATCAACGGCTCCATGGTCATCACCAATCGAATTCCTCTGATCCACAATCATGAAGTCATCGGTGCAGCCGGTACAATTATCTTCCGGGATATCAAAGAAATAGCTCATCTGCACAACCGCATGTCCAAACTTGAAGACAATTTTAAGGCTTACCGCAGCGAAATCGCCAAGATGTATGCTGCTCAATATCACTTCGATGACATCATCACCAACAATCAGAAAATGCTGAATCTGAAGCATCTTGGTCAGACTATCGCCCGAAGTGATGCCAGTGTTCTAATCCAGGGCGAAAGCGGCACAGGCAAAGAACTCTTTGCTCAGGCAATCCACAATGACAGTCTGGTCAGTCACCAACCCTTTGTCAGTCTCAATTGTTCCTCCATTCCAAAAGAGCTTCTGGAAGCTGAATTGTTCGGTTACGAAAGCGGCGCATTCACAGGCGCGCGAAAGGACGGCAAAATTGGCAAATTTGAACTGGCCGGTGAAGGCACACTCTTTTTGGATGAACTTGGCACAATGCCGATGGACATGCAGGTAAAGCTTCTCCGTGTACTGGAATCCAAGGAATATGTTCCTTTGGGCAGCAACAAGAAAATCCCCTTTAAGGCCCGTGTTATCGCCGCCACCAATGAAAATCTCTCCAGTTCCATGAAAAACGGAAGTTTTCGTTCCGATCTGTACTACAGACTGAATGTTATCAATATCAATATTCCGCCCCTCAGAGAACGTATCGAAGATCTGCCTCTTCTGTGCAGCAATCTTCTGTCACAGAAAGCGGATATGTATCAGCAGGCTCATCTGCATATGTCTCAGGAGGCTATGGATCTTCTTAATCTTCACAACTGGCCGGGCAATGTCCGGGAACTTCGCAATGTCATGGACCGTGCCGCCATTATCTGTGAAGGCAGCGAGATTCTTCCGCAGCATCTGCCTGAATATATCCAGGCTTACAAAAAGGCATCACCCCTTGAGAGCACTGACGGTTATTATCACTACGAAATCGCCTGCCTTGAACGCCAGCTGATCTCCAATGCACTGCGTGATAACGGCGGTAATCGTCAGGCAGCCGCCAGACAGCTGGGCATCCATCGCTCACTGCTCTACAAGAAAATGAAGGATCTGAATATTCATGATCACTAAATTTATAATGTTCTTTTTTTAGTACACATCCTGTCTTTCAGTAATTTCGTTTACTCTCTGTCTTTATGTCTATAAAATGTACATTTATCCTTCGATATGTGTATATTTTATAGACACTTATTTTCCCATATTTTACAATATTTTTTTAATTTTCTGATTTCATATGTATATTTTATAGACATACTCTTTTGTCTGAAAACCCGATTTTTACGCAAAAAATCCCCTTTGCATGCTAAATTCAGCAAATCCGGCCTTATTTGGCATTGTTTTGAGTTGGCACACCGTTTGCTTTAATATATAGGCGAGAAGATAATTCAGAATGCTTGAACCACATTCGCCTACCCGATCTTCTCCGGGACGGGGTGCATAACATTGTTCCTCATCCTGCTATACTAATGGCTACCTGTTGGCACCCATCCAGCAGATAATCATCCTCCCTATAAATAATATAACACACAATAAAGCTGTGTACGACTGACGCCAACGGTTGTACGCGGCTTTATTGTGTTATAAGATAAATTAAGCGGATTCTATTCTGCATTTCTCTATGTATTGCGGGGCTGCTTCCAGTATACACCTATGATTTTACCCTCGCAATTATTATCCTTCGACATAAAAATTGCCCGGCAGCTTTCATGACTTCTGTCTGAAAACCCCGGGCATCCTTCTATAAATGAGGTTTGAAAAAGGATCTACTTGTAAACAAAATTAGCTGTTGTAGCATCAATATTGTCATAATAACCGTTTGAATAAACATAATAGCTGCACTTCAAACGATAGGTATAACCATGCGGACACGGTGAATATGTTATTTCCTTTGATGCATGCCAATTATCAAATGAGTATCGATGGGAATCAAGCGTATGCCATTTACCATCTTTCAGCTGCTGAATGTACATATAGATGACTATTTTTGTTACTTTGTCTCTGTATCCCGTAACATTTGCTGCTGCCGTTGCTTCTTTTTTATAAACCTCCAAATCCTGAGATGTAGAAGATGTATATTTCCATCGTGCCATATTCGGCTGTCCATCGATTTTCTCCTGTGCTTCAAAAGCCTCGAAATCAAAGCCAACTTCCGGATAATCATCATCCGCCAAGGCCGGAAAAATCAATAAGCTCATGCAAACAGCTATCATCATTAAAAATGCAATCAATCTTTTCATAAATTATCCCCCTATCTTTTTTCTCTGACTAAAGACTCTGCTATCTCAATCATTTCTTCTTTGGATAAATCTCCCTGCAATTGGTAAGCATAATTATAGTCAAACCACCAAAGATTACCCGTGTCTCCTTTGCTGTTATAAGCTCCCGTCCATTGGCCGACATTCACATCTTCCCAATCTCCCTCTTCCGTATCAATGAATGAACTTGATCCGACTGTTGTCTGCTGATATTGATACCACTGCTTCGCGGAATTTTCATAAAAAATATTAATAAATACAGAAGCCTGTTCTCTGCTCAGCTCTTTGAATCCATCCGGTACTTTTGCAGGTACACTGATTTGCTCCAGTTTCTGCGGATAATTCGTATAATCAAGCTGAGATACAACATCTTTTAATGAGCCGATTTTAGAATACTCCACAGCCGTCTCCAAATCTGAATCCACTCCGGGTAAGCCTATCGCCTGCACATAACCAACTTTATGCACTGTAAAAACCGTCAGCACTGCAAGCATCACTGCAGCTGCACGAACAAGCCATTTCATAAAATCCCCTGTTCTTCCTGACATTTTACGGAATTGAGAGATTATCTCTGTTTCTGTTGATTCTTCAGCATCTGACAAAGCTTCTAAAGCCAGCTGGGCATATTGGTTTTGAGACATTCTTTCTGCCGTTTTTACCTCCGGTGAAGCCTTCTCGTACATATAACTTGTCCTGTCAATAAAATCTTCAGCCGCTTCCTGTCCAAATCTTTCAGCAACCATTGTACGCATTCTGTCCTTAAATGCCTGTGAAAAATCCGGTGATTCGTCCAACTCTGATACAATATCTTCTTCATCAAAGGTTTCACAAAGAATTTGCTGATCGAGCATCATCAGAATCTTATGTATCGTTTCATCCTGCAGCTCAATCTCTTCGCCATACTCCTTCAACTCTGCCTGACGATTATTCTGATCTGCGTCTGTTGTATGGCTGTTCTTCGGTCCTCCAGTTTCTTCATGCATATTGCAGCCCCCCTCCCAGAAATATTTTAACCGGCGTTCTTTTGAACCGCCTTACACTATTTATACGGTTTTATTTGTCATAATGTGACAGCAATTAAAAAGTTTTTTCAAATTTTTACTATTTTTTTACCGGAAAATTGAGATCACTCAAGCTGATGCATCTCTTTTATGCGTAAATCAAGAGATGTATACCGTTTCTGCTGTTTTTCATTCTCGATCATATGTCGAACTGTGTGCTCATCACCCACAATGGCAACACACTTTTTCGCCCTTGTCACCGCTGTATAAAGAATATTCCTGTTAAAAAGCATTCTTGGCCCTGACAGCAGCGGCATAATCACTGCCGGATATTCACTTCCCTGAGATTTGTGGATTGTGATGGCATATGCCAGTTCCAATTCATCCAATTGTGCAAAACCATATGTCACACGTTTACCTTCATCAAATTCTACCACCAGCTGTTCTGCAAAGTGATTGATTTCCCGAACAATACCTGTATCACCGTTAAATACGCCGACACCCTTATCTAAAGGTAAATTATAATGGCCCAATATCTCCCATTCAATTTGATAATTGTTCTTGATCTGCATGACCTTATCGCCTTCTCTGATCACACCCTGATGGAATTCCCGTTCTTTTTTATCCGGTGACGGCGGATTCAGATAATGCTGAAGCACGACATTGAGCCTTTCTACACCCAATTCCCCCTTCCGCATAGGTGTCAGCACCTGAATATCATAAGACCTTGCATTGACAAACTTCGGCAGTTTATCGCGAATCAGAAGCACCATCACGCCAAGAATCTGCTGAACATCATATCGCTTCAGACAAAAGAAATCCTGACTTTTGTTGGACAGCTCAATCTGTCTTCCCTCATTGATCAAATGGGCATTCTTGATAATGTCGCTTTCCAATGCCTGACGGAAAATTTTTGTTAAGCGCACTACATGAAAGCATGAAGAATCAATGATATCTTTCAATACATTGCCCGGGCCAACACTTGGCAGCTGGTTAACATCTCCCACAAGTATCAGTTTCGTACCAACAGCAATTGCCTTCAAAAGGGCATTCATCAGATAAATATCAACCATGGACATCTCATCTATGATCACAACATCTGTTTCCAGAGGATTCTCCTGGTTGCGCTCAAATTGTGTCCTGATCCTGTCATCCTCCGGCCCTCCGGAGACTTCTAACATCCGGTGAATCGTCTGGGCTTCACGTCCTGTTGCCTCTGACATTCTCTTCGCCGCCCTGCCCGTCGGTGCCGCCAGACGCATCTCCATCCCCTCATATTCCAAATATTTAATAATGGCGTTGATTGTTGTTGTTTTGCCGGTACCCGGGCCACCGGTAATGATCAAAACACCACTTCCCGCAGCTTCAAAAACCGCTTCCCGCTGATGTCCATCCAGAACAATGCCTTCTTTTTTTTCAATTCGATCCAGCATTTTGGTCACTTCTTTTTCATCTACACCATAATCAATGCCAAGATTTCTGAGCATTCCCGCTGTCTCAAGTTCCAAACGATAAAGAGAAGCCCCATAGACTACCGGCTGGTCATCAATTTTCTTCACAACAATCTTGTGGTCCATCTGAAGGCTCTGAAGCAGCTGTTCCACTGACTCTTCCTCCACTTCCAGCATCTCTGCCGTCTTCCGGATCAGAAGCTGTGCAGGAATATAGGTGTGGCCTGATAATGTTCCCTGCTGCAGCATATAAATAACACCACTTCTGATTCGAAAATCCGAATGAGAACCAATACCAGCCTTTTTGGCAATCTCGTCCGCCAGCTTAAAACCGATCCCATTCATATCGTCTGCCAACCGATAGGGATTCTCCTGAATAATCCGATACATTTCCTCCCCATACTGTTTGTAGATCCTCAATGCGAGCGTTGTTGTAATCCCGTACTTTGCCAGAAACATCATTGCCTGACGCAGATCCTGCTTTTCATGAAACTGCTGATAGATTTCTCTGGCTTTCCGCTCACTGATGCCTTTAATCTCTGCCAGCCTTTCCGGCTCTTCTTCAATAATCCTGAAAGTATCTTTCTTAAACTTTTTCACAATTCTCGCTGCCAATGACGGCCCGACACCCTTGATCGCTCCGGAGCCAAGATAACGTTCAATCGAGTATTCATCCTCCGGGATCTCAACACTCATTGTACTGACTTTGAACTGGCGTCCATATACCTGATGTTCAATATATTCACCTTCTGCCCTGAGATATTCTCCCTCATCCAGCGATGTGGCAGTTCCTACGCAGACAATCTCCTCTCCCTGACACATCATGGAAAAAACAGTATACCCATTTGTATCATTATGGTAAACAATATGCTCTACAAGTCCCTGTATACTTTCCATTTACTCACCCTTTTCACTATGCTGCAGACTATTTATTTTCAAAATCAAACTTGTCCGCATCGCTTCACAGTCATCACCCAAAGAATAGAATAGCGAATCAAACACCTGCCCTCCGCACAGTATCTGATCCGCCATTTTATCTTCTTTTATCAGGCTTTTGTCTGTTTTCCTTCAATAAATTCTGTATAACGGCCTGTCCCAATGGCAACCGCAGAAATCGGGTCATCCACTGCCGTTGTCTGGATACCTGTTGTCTCCTGAATCAGTTCATCCATACCAAAGAGCATACTGCCGCCACCCGTCAGCAAAATACCTCTTGTTGCAATATCCGCAGCCAGCTCAGGAGGCGTTTCTTCCAACACCTGATGGATGACTTCAAGGATCTGAAGAATAATTTCTCTGAATGCTTCCAGCATTTCTGTACTGCTGACTTCTACAGTTTTCGGAAGACCTGTCACGAGATCCCGTCCCTTCACCTGCATACTCAATGGACTCACACGCTCATAAACACCACCGATCCTGATCTTCACATCCTCGGCTGTACGATCTCCCACAAGCAAGTTATGCTTCTTTCTGAGATATCGGATAATTGCTGCATCAAAGTCATCTCCGGCCACCTTCAACGATTGACTGATAACTGTATCTCCAAGAGAAATCACCGCAATATCCGTTGTTCCGCCTCCGATATCAATAATCATATTGCCGCATGGTCTGGATATATCAATACCGGATCCCAAAGCTGCTGCAATTGGCTCTTCAATAATAATCACATCCCTGGCACCTGCTTCAAGTGCCGCCTGCCATACTGCATTCTTCTCTACCTCAGTGACCCCGCTTGGAACACCGATGCAGACTCTCGGCCGTTTCAGTGTCTTTCTTCCCATAGCCTTCTGTATAAAATAACGCAGCATCTTTTCTGTAATTGTATAATCAGAGATAACTCCCTGGTGCAGCGGTCTGACTGCCGCAATATTTCCCGGTGTCCTTCCCATCATCTGACGGGCCTCCTCACCAATGGCCTTTATCTCGTTTGTATCTTTATCATAAGCCACAACTGAAGGTTCCTTCAGTACGACACCCTTGCCTCTTACGTAGACAAGGACACTGGCTGTACCCAAATCAATTCCTATATCTGAACCTGCCATATGCTTCCCCTTTCTTTACCCGTTGACATCTCTATTTATTATAACGTATTTTTTTCAAATTACCACTGATTTTTTCTATACATAAAAACAGGAACTGACGGTATCTATCCGCCAGTCCCCATTGAATGTCCTTCTATTCAAAATCTGCATTCTATCTCGTGAACAAATGTGCCCTTTTATCAAAATAGACCTTATTCGCCCCGATCATGAATAAGGACACAAGAATGCTTGAAATCAGCATGATACCGGATTCCGATGATGTCAGCAGATTCACACCGCTAAGCAGTGATCCGGCACCAATATAGAAAACCTCAAGCACAAGTGATGCAATATACATAATCAGCAGATACTTCGGCCCCTTTGCCTTGTATCCCGCCAGCTGCTGTCGGACAATAAATACAAAAACACCTAAAATAATCAGCAGCACACCATAGACAATATCTAATATGTGCAGCCCCGGATAGACTGCGTAAACCTGTGCTGACTGCTCCTTTGTTCCATACTGCATGCCCATTACTGCCTGCACTCCTGTATACATATTGGATAATCCTGTCAGTATCAGGGAAAAATAGATCAAAAACTTATACCACTTCATAGGCATTGCAGGAAAGTACTGCTTAGCGTTTATATTCTCCGTCTCAAAGCTATGATGTTCCTCCGTTCCGGAAGATTGCCCGGATACATCCTCCCCGGCATAAGATATCTTGGTCTCTTCTGCCTGTTTCTCCGGAATATTCATTCTGACGACCTCATCAATTACTGTCCCGCAAACAGGGCATTTTCTCGCTTCATCAGCAAGTCGCTGACCACAATTCGGACAACGCATCCTCATTCCCCCAAATCATTCATACGAAAACCTCGTATACTTCTCTCAAAAGCTTAATTAAACTTGTAAATCTTCTGTGCCATTCTATAGCATCGTACTACAATACCATAGGAAATCTCTCCCGGAGGATTGCTGACAATACCGCGGCCTCCAAGACGCACTCTCCAATACATGCTCGGATACTTCTTCTTGAAATACTGCCATAATTCACGACGTTTTTCAAGATTCTCCGGTGTACCTGAGATCAAAAGCATAATAGATGTGACACAGCAGATCATCGCCAGATAGCTCAGCATATATCTTGCCAGATGCTTATTGGCCACATCCTGTGGAAGGCAATAGGCATCAATCATCAGCTTATTCACATAAATCTGCTGATCAATACGACTGATCATTACACGTTCATTGACAGACTGATCATTACGTCCGATAAAATATCTGTAAAGATCTACGTCCAAATAATACAATGTCTTAACATATGGCAGCGGTACATAGACAAACAGATTATCCACATAAAATGTATGCTTTGGAAGCTGAAGTCCGCTTTCTCTTAACACCTTGGTTCTGTAAATAACCGAATGCATCAGCAGATTCTGATCCATTCTGAAGCGTCGCACTTCATCCCAACCGAAAATCTTCTCTTCCGGCAGCACCCTATGATAACCAATGGTATGGGAAGTTCCATCTTCCACATGCTCATATACATAATTACAGATAAACATATCTACACGCTTACGATTCTCACGGAACTGCTTCAGTCTGTTCAATACAACTTTATAACTCTCTGTATCCAGCCAATCGTCAGAATCTACGACTTTAAAATACATGCCTCTGGCATTGGCAATACCCGTATTGACCGCACCGCCGTGTCCCGCATTCTCCTGATGGATCGCACGGCAGATCCCCGGGTACTTCACCTCATATTCATCCGCAATGGCTGCTGTGCCATCGCTGGAACCATCATCTACAATAATAATCTCTACGTCCTCACCACCCGGCAGCAATGAATCAATACACTTGCGCATATAAGCTTCCGAGTTATAGCAAGGCACCGCAAAAGACAGAATCTTCAAGCTTCCTCAACCTCCTGTTGCGTTTCTTCTTTCTATATCTTAACAGCTCACTCCATAAAATACCAGTACAAAAATCTTACTTTTTTATAACTTGTACTCAAATTAGCTTATCTGCCCCGCAATTTGTTAAAAATCGTCACCGTCACAAGAAGAAGCAAATTGATGATAACAATACTTGCACCTGTCGGCAAATTCATCTCAAATGACAAAGCAAGTCCTGCCAGAAAACAGATCACAGATAAAAAAACAGACAGTACAGCCACTGCTTTAAAACTGATGACAAGTTTACGTGCAATGACTGCCGGAAAAATAATCAGGCTGGATATCAGTAAACTTCCCATCATTCTCATACCCATGACGACTGTAAGTGCTGTAAGAAGTGCAATCAGGAACTGGTAAAAGCCAACATTTATGCCGCTCGCTTTCGCAAAATTCTCATCGAAAGTAATCAGAAATAATCGATTGTAAAACAAGATAAAAAGCACCAAAACGACAACAGAAAGAACAACACTAAAAACAACATCATCCCTGCTCATCGCCAAAATACTGCCGAACATGTAGCCATTCACATCGACATTAAAACCGCTGCTCATCGCTGTAATAATAACACCAAGGGACAACGCGCCTGTTGCCACCATGCCTATTGCTGTATCTCCGCCGGTTTTGGACCGCTGTGACCAAAACATGATCAGGCAGGCTGCAACAACAACAATCGGAATAGATACGGCCATCACCGGCAATCCCAGAGCAACTGCCAGTGAAGTGGATGCGAATCCCACATCACCAAGCCCATGTCCGATCAGTGAATACTGCTTCAGTACAAGGATTACACCAAGTAAAGCCGCACAAAGTGAAATCATCACACCTGCTGCAATGGCTCTCTGCACAAAAGGATATGACAATGCCTCAATTAACTGTGTCATGATAATGTCCTCCCTCCTCTGCACATCGTCTGCACCAGGCATCATGATCACCATCAAACTCAACTGTCTGATTCATCATAATGATATGACCGGCATATTGTTCAACCTGATCAAGATCATGGGAAACCATCAGGATCGTTACCCCCTGTTCCTTGTTGATATGATCGATCAGGCTGTAAAACTCTGCCGTAATTGCAGGATCCAGTCCTGCACAAGGTTCATCCAGAATTAAAAGCTTCGGTTCCCGGCACAATGCCCGTGCCAGAAGCACACGCTGCTTCTGACCGCCTGAAAGATTACCAATCCTGTAATCTGCCAGATCCGATATGCTCAACATCTCCATAGCTTCCGCAGCTTTCTTTTTATCTTCCCGCGTATAAAACGGAAAACGTCTGGCAGATCGCTGCATTCCGGTCAGAACCACCTCTCTGACAGTTGCCGGAAAATCCCGCTCAATCTCTGTAATCTGAGACAGATAAGCATACTGCTCCGGTGAAAGCTGATGAATCACCTGTCCCGATGTAATCGGTACCAGGCCTACAATCCCCTTCACCAGAGTACTCTTACCCGAACCATTGCTGCCTATAATGCAGGCATATTCTCCTGCTTCTATCTTGAAGGATGCATGTTCAACAGCAACCCTCTTGTCATCACTGTAGATGACCGACACATCTTTTACTTCAAGAATCGTCATCTCTTCCTCCTACTCCAATGCCTTCTTCAGTGTATCGGCATTCTGCTGCATAAGATCAATAAATGTTATCCCGGATTCAAATTCATCTTTTGTCACGTTGTGACAGGTTGAAAACATCAGCATCTGCGCCCCTGTTGCGTCTGCAATCGCTCTGGCCACATTCGGCGTTGAGAGTTCTTCATATAAAATATACTTTACATGGTGTTCTTTCATGTAATTGATCACATCCGCCATCTGCGCCATACTCGGTTCTGTGTCAGCCGAACAGCTGTCATAAACACTCTCGTATTCAAGCCCATATCCATGAATAAAATAACCATATGCAAAACGACCGCCAAATACAATATCCCTGCGGCTGCCTTCTGATACAATTTCTTTCAGCTCTGCATCCAATGCATTCAGCTTCTCTATATAAGCTTCGGCATTGGCCTGATAAACTTCCTTATGCTCCGGATCTGCTTTGCAGAAAGCATCCTCAATATTGCGGACCATCTGCACGGCATTCTGCATATCGAGCCATATATGCGGATCATACGTATGTTCATGGTGATGCCCGGCATGTTCATGGCTGTTCTCATCTTCGTGGGCCGAAGCCTCCTCAGAATCAGCATGCTCATGTTCTTCATCCTCTTCCTTCATCATAGAAACACCGGATGAAGCATCTACCACCTGTACCTTCGTCATATCTACACTGTCTGCCAGCTCCTGAGCCCATGGCTCCATCTCTGCGCCTGTGTAGATAAACATATCTGCCTCAGATATTCTGATCATATCTCCCGGTGTAGGATCATACATATGACTCTCCATTCCCGGAAGCAGCACAAGACTCACATCCGCATATTCTCCTCCAATCTGTCTGGCAAAATCATATTGAGGAAACAGAGTCGTCACAACCGTCAGCTTACCTGATGATGTCTCATTCCCGGCTGATATATTCCTGCCGCATCCTGTCATCATCATCATAAAACATATAACGATTCCAAAAACTAAATATATTCTTCTCTTCATTTCACACTCGCCTTCCTTAATGGAACTAAGTTTCATTAAGGAATGATACAATGATATCAGGCAAATGTCAACAAAAAAATCCTGATTTTATTGATTTTTGAATATCTCATGCAGAATCCTGCCGTCTGCATCAGGTAATGAAAGTCCCATGATCTCAGCCATCGTCGGCCCCTCATCCAGCAAAGACATCTCTTCAATCTCCATTCCAGGAATAATGTCAGGTCCCACAGCCATAAAAATGGTTTGATAGTCTTTTCTGTCCGGATGAAAACCATGAGTTGCTCTCTGAATGTCCGGAATCTCTGCTGTATCCAATTCATTCTGAAAATAAAAGCCGCGTCTTGCCTCCAGCATAAATGTACATTCAGGATCCGCTCCCAACTCTTTTGCTTTCTTTGAAGAATAAATCGCAGCAATACCATTATCCGGATCATTCTTCATGGCACACAGCCAGTCATAAACACCGTTCTTGACACGGAGATACTCATCCCGGTCCATGCCTTCCTTCTTAATATAGATATAAGCAGAGCCATCGCAATTCTGGCAATAGGCTTTCCATTCTGTCACTCTGCCATTCTGAACCTTGAGATACCCCTGTTCACGAAGAAGTTTATTGATCAGTATCACATTCCGAACATCCAATTGACTGTGATCTCCCAATATAATCACCGTTGTATCCCGCTTAACAGACATTCTGTTCTGATGGAGCAGATGCATCAACTCGCCGATTCTCTCATCATGACGCTTGATTGCGGCAGCGGCTTCCTCTGAATGAACACCATAATGATGCCGCTGTGTATCAAGATCTGTAAAATGGACCAGTGTCAGATCCGGACGATAGGTTTTGAGCGTATACTTCAAGGATGCATGAACAAAGTTATCCAGTGCCGGCTGTCTGATACCATCACGAAGCCTGCCGAACTTATGATTAAGCATCAGCTGATAACCGACTGTCCCATTCGCCGCAGATGTCAATATCTGATTCGTCCATCTGCGGTTGGCAAATATCTCCGGAAGATTCCACGTAATCTCAGACTTCGCAGTCACCGGCCACAGAAGTGCTGCCACATGCTTCCCCTGTTTCAGTGCCTCATCATATAATGTCGTTCCCCGTATATAATTCCGCTGCCAGTACCAGTCCGGTGATGACCGTTCCGGCTGCAGCAGAATATTGTTCACAATACCATGATGTGCCGGTGTGCGTCCCGTCACAATCGATGTATGTGCCGGATAGGTTAAAGATGGATAAACTGACCGAACCTGTCGGCAGCATGCCGCATGCCGGATAAATTTCTTAAAATTCGGCAATTTGGAGAACATATCAAAATCTATACTGCTCAGGGCATCCAGTGAAACAACGATCAAACGCTTACTCTTCATTCACATCTCCTCCTTTGATTCGCTGCAGATGCTCCTTCATCACCTTCTCATAGCCAAGATCTCCCATATGATAGAACTTCTTGTCTCTGAAAGCATCCGGCAGATACTGCTGCTTCACATAATGGTTCGGATAATCATGGGCATACTTATAGCCTATACCATGTCCAAGCTTTGCAGCTCCGCCGTAATGCGCATCCTGAAGATACGGAGGTACCGGTGCCGCCTGGGTAGAACGTACCAACGCCATCGCTTCATCAATCGCCATAATCGAGGCATTACTTTTCGGCGCACAGGCCACATAAGCAGCTGCCTGCGCCAGCGTGATCCGTGCTTCAGGCATTCCAAGCCGTTCTACAGCCTGTGACGCTGCCACTGCCACCTGCAGCGCCTGCGGATCGGCATTCCCTACATCCTCAGATGCACAGATCATAATCCGTCTGGCTATAAAAGCCGGTTCTTCTCCTGCATACAGCATTCTGGCCAGATAATAGACAGCAGCATCCGGATCCGATCCCCTCATACTCTTGATAAACGCAGAAATTGTATCGTAATGATTGTCACCATTCTTGTCATAGCGCATCACACGGCGCTGAATGCATTCTGATGCCACTTGAATGGTAATATGGATCTTCCCATCCTCTGATGGCTCTGTTGTTAAAACTCCCAGCTCCACTGCATTCAATGCCATTCGCGCATCACCGCCGGACATATCTGCAAGAAAATCCACAGCCTCATCTGTAATCTCTGTCCCATAACTTCCCATACCACGTTCATCATCATAGACTGCACGCCTGATCAGCACCTTAATATCATCAACTGATAACGGTTTCAATTCAAATATAACAGATCTTGAAATCAAAGCCCCGTTCACTTCAAAATACGGGTTCTCAGTTGTCGCACCGATCAGGATCAGTGTTCCATCCTCCACAAAAGGCAGCAGGTAATCCTGCTGACTCTTATTAAACCGATGGATCTCGTCCACAAACAGAATCGTCCGCTTGCCGTACATGCCCATGCGATCCTTCGCTTCCTGAACCACCTGCTCCATGTCCTTCTTGCCGGCTACCGTTGCATTGATCTGGGTAAATGAAGCGCTGGTTGTATTGGCAATGACCTTTGCAATGGTTGTCTTGCCTGTTCCCGGCGGTCCATATAAGATGATCGAACTCAGCTTATCTGCCTTGATGGCACGATACAGCATCTTATCACGTCCGATAATATGCTGCTGACCAACAATCTCATCCAGGGTTCTCGGACGCAGTCTCGACGCCAACGGCGACTCTTTCTCCATTTTATCTTCTCTCATATAATCAAATAAATCCATGACAACCTCCATATAAAAAAATCTTATCATAAATTCCAAAAAGAAACAAGTGTTCTGTTTTTTATTTCTTTTGCTGTTTATAAACCTTTTATAAAAGTTTACACTCAATTTATTGAACATTTCCGTCAAATCCTGTATGATGTTTAGTAAATATGTTAGTATAAAGGCGTATACTGCTTTCAGAAAGGAAGACCATCTATGGCTGGTTTTTTAACTCATTATTTATTCGGAATGGAATCCTGTGACATACTTTCCGATAATTATATCCGTGAAGTCATCAAAAATAATAACCATGCTTTTCTTCTTGGACTGCAGGGAAATAATCTGCTTTCCTTTAATCCCCATACTTTATCCAAGCGCGGTCTGTCCTATCGTACGGCTTCCATGACAATGCGCAATCAGGAATATGCTGCATTTTTTAATAATATGCTGGACACTTTAAGCGGTATGGGTGATCAGGAACGTGATATCTGCATCGCATATATGGCAGGCTATCTTTGCTTTTTTGCCATTGACCAGTCTGCTTCCCCTTACATCCTTTTCAGAGTCTGGCAGGATCTTCCGGCCAAATCAACGTCTTCACGTATGATGTCCCACCGTCGAAAGGTCGAGACAACCATTGACACGGTACTTCTTCGAAGCCGGTGCCATATGGAACCTTCACAGCTCAATTTTGAAGCACTGACCTTTGCCAGCAGGAAGGATCTGTCCGCCATCGCTTATCTGATGCGTCAGACGATTCAGACAACTTATAAATACCGCATCCCGATGTCAGAGATCAGCAATGGTGTCAAAAATCTGCGCCGGCAGAATATCCACATCCGCCCGGATGCACATTTTTACCATTTTTTAAGATACAAAATTGAAGGCAGCTTTCCTCTTCTCCCTTCCCGCAGGGCGAAGATTTATCAGGACTATCAGTCCGATGAGCAGGACTATATGAATACTGAAAAGCACCCGTGGTATACTTATCCGGGATGTCCTGAAGCCTCTTACCTGTCCTTTGAAGAAATTTTTGAACAGGCACTCCAGAACAGCCACCAGCTTCTTGAAAATCTGGACAGCTGTCTTGCATGGGACATGGATCGCGAAGACCTCATCAACAGCATCATTCATATGAATCCTTATCCGTCAATATAAACAGAATCCAGCTCTATCACTTATCAAAATGCAGACAGCCCGAATCTTTTACAAAATTCGGGCTGTCTGCATTTTAATTTACGCGGGCAACAAGCCAAAGCATGTTTCATCTCATTTTATTTTAGTACATAACCATGAGACGACTAATCAGGAACTGATACTCATCGATGGTTTTTTTCATGGATAATGCCTCATCAATATCAAAGTCTGTAAACTGACCGGCTTTATAGGCAATCACCCTGTTGGTAGCTCCGCTGGACAGCAGGTCAACTGCATAGGCCCCCATGGTAGATGCATAGACTCTGTCTTTTGCTGTCGGTGACCCGCCACGCTGGATATGGCCGAGAATAGTGGCTCTTGTCTCGATGCCTGTAGCCGTTTCAATACGTTTTGCCAGACGGTTAGAGTCACCGATTCCTTCTGCATTGATAACAACATGATGCTTTTTGCCTTTTAAGCGGTTTGAAAGAATGGTCTCGATCAGATCCTGCTCATCAAACTGCTCTTTTTCAGGAATCAGAATACCGTCCGCACCATTAGCAATCTCACACCACAGTGCAATATATCCGGCATTTCGTCCCATAACCTCAATAATACTGCAGCGCTCATGGGACATGGAAGTATCTTTGATTTTATCAATGGCTTCAACCGCTGTATTGACAGCTGTATCAAAACCAATCGTGTAATCCGTACAGGCAATATCCAGATCGATCGTTCCCGGAATACCGATGGTGTTAATCCCAAGGGCTGACAATTTCTGTGCACCTCTGAAGGATCCATCGCCGCCAATCACGATCAGGCCGTCAATTCCATGCTTTTTGAGAATCTCTGCCGCTTTCTGCTGACCCTCTTCTGTCATAAATTCCTTGCATCTTGCCGTATAAAGGATCGTACCTCCCCGACGCATGATCTCGGATACGCTCTGCTTGTCCATGTCTATAATCTCTTCATTAAGCAGCCCCGCATAACCGCGCATAATGCCCTTGACATTTAAACCGCTGGCAATCGCTGTGCGGACAATCGCACGGATCGCCGCATTCATACCCGGTGCATCACCGCCGCTTGTTAAAACGCCAATTGTTTTAATTTCTCCCATCTCTGTTTCCTCCCTGTCTGAACTTTGCTGTCCGCTTTGCAGACATTCATACCATCTGTCACTATCAATCCATATAACTGTAATAAACTTTGCCGTATTGCTTGAACAATGTCTCTGCCGCCGACTGAGACATACTTGAGACCTCTCCTGTAACAGGATCTGCCAGCCATACAGCGTTTGTATCATACGCTGTGATCAGTGCATAATCGCTGTCTGATATCTTCACAGCCACAAGTCGGTCTCTGTAAACAAAATGCAGAACATCTGTCAGCTCCAGACCCGTCAGGTCAATGGTCTCTGCCGGAAGTGCATCTGACATTGCTGCAAATAACGGTTGAGAATCATCCGCTCCTGATTTCAGCTCCCAGCCTTCGTAGCCTGCAATCTTGTTGATCAGAATCTGATTGATGCCCGTCTGACTGTCCGCCTTATCAATACTGTCAATATTCAGATCCCAGATATAAGCTCTGCCGGCTCTCTGCCACAAAACCTGTTTATGACTGGTCATAATTGTTCCGGCATAAGTATTGCCGTACTCAACAGCCTCCTGGATCGTATTAAATGATGCTGCCATGCGTCCCTTTGTATACACATAATACTGCATTTCCACATTGTCCGAGGACTCATAATTCTTGGAAATATCATATCCCGGATCAAGATATCTGGCAATCTGTGTGATCGGTACAAAACTGTCTGATGTTCCAAGATACAGCCAGTTCTGCATACCTCTTGTACCGTCTTTGAGTCTGTCCACATAAACTGTACTGTCTGACGCTTCAATATTGCGGATGATATAGTCTTCTCCATCA
>Ga0129310_1001253_pt1 | contig 22980 bp, 20 predicted proteins | sample Go1ome_2_FD_94433 | JGI IMG/M metagenome (GOLD analysis project Ga0129310, IMG submission 94433) | Western lowland gorrila individual fecal microbial communities from Wisconsin, USA - Go1022A metagenome | ecosystem: Host-associated > Mammals > Digestive system > Large intestine > Fecal | place...
GCAGCTTTCGTAAAGGTCACAACCAGTATACCTGCCGGATGAACGCCGGCATTCTCAATCAGCCATTTGACACGATGGGTAATCACCATGGTCTTGCCGGAGCCCGGTCCGGCAAGTACCATCATCGGCCCTTTGTCATGGCAGACTGCCTGAAGCTGAGACTTATTTAATCCCATAAAGCCTCCTATGCTTCCTGGCTTAATCTGTCGATGGCTGTCTGAATTCTTGCAAGAGATTCTTCCTTGCCGAGAACCTCCATCAATTCAGTTGCACCGCCAGGTGTCATCTGCTTGCCGGATAAAGCCACACGGATCGGCCACATAACAAAACCTACCTTCTTCTCTTTATCCTTTGCATACTGACCCAGCAGTTCAAACAATGCATCGTTGCTGTAATCTTCCTGTTTCTCCAGTAAAGGCTGAACTTCCTTCAGCACTTCCAGAGAATTCTCAAGATTTGTCTTATTCTTCTTGTGTACATACATGCTGATATCATAATCAGGTACCTGTTCGATAAAATCAATCTGATCCTTGATATCTGCCCAGATCTCGATACGTGTCTTGATCATAGCTGCAAGCTTCTCAAAGTTTACATCCTTTGAAACAACTTCCTTCATATGAGGCAGTGCCATCTCATAGAACCTGTCGAAATCCATCTTCTTCAGATACTCACCATTCATCCAGCGAAGTTTTGTCATATCAAAAACAGCAGGTGTCTTGCTCATATGATGATAATCAAATGCTTTCACCAGTTCTTCCAGTGTAAAGAATTCATTGTTGTCCTCAGGACTCCATCCCAGAAGTGCCACAAAATTGATAACCGCTTCTGTCAAAAATCCCTGATCAATAAGATCTTCATAAGAAGCATGACCACTTCTCTTGCTGAGCTTCTTGTGCTCTTCATTAGTGATCAGCGGGCAGTGTACATATACAGGCACTTCCCATCCGAATGCATCGTACAGACGATTATACTTCGGTGAGGAAGAAAGGTATTCATTACCTCTGACAACATGTGTAATGCCCATCAGATGATCATCCACAACATTGGCAAAATTGTATGTAGGGAAGCCATCGGATTTGATCAGGATCATATCATCCAGCTCTGCATTCGGCACGGTGATATCACCATAAATCTCATCATGGAAAGTTGTTGTACCCTCAACAGGGTTGTTCTGTCTGATAACATAAGGTACACCTGCTGCCAGCTTCGCTTCAACTTCTTCCTTGCTCAGATGCAGACAATGCTTATCATAATGGAAAATCTCCTTGCCATTCACTGTTGTGTGCAATGTTGCAAGACGCTCTTCATCGCAGAAACAATAATAAGCTTCACCCTTGTCGATCAGTTTCTTCGCATACTCAAGATAAATACCCTGAGCCTGTCTCTCACTCTGCACATAAGGACCTACGCCGCCGTCCTTATCCGGACCTTCATCATGGATCAGACCTGTGCTGGCCAGTGTACGATAAATGATATCTACCGCACCTTCCATCTCTCTCTCCTGGTCTGTATCTTCTATTCTTAATAAAAACTGTCCGTCCTCATGTTTTGCAATCAGATATGCATATAAAGCTGTTCTTAAATTGCCCACATGCATTCTTCCTGTAGGACTTGGCGCAAATCTTGTTCTTACTGTTTTAGCCATAACTTTGTCTCTCCTTTATTCACTATGGCCGCCGAAGCGGCCGTTATCTTTTTATGCGGATACTTCACCTGCTCCCATCTATTCACGGAATTTCGGTGATTTTCGCTTATTTACTCAGCTTATAATATAATATCCTATTCTCGTCCCGTAATCAAGGTCAAATCCCCTTATAGGAAACTATTTTTTTGCCTCTTCCGACGATATTCCTTCGCACGGTGCTTCCGGCAGCCCTGCCACCGAAGTGAGTAAACTGACAATCCCCGCCACAACCGCCGAAGATAAAACCATCCGCCAGTCAATAGCAGACAAAACCGTGCTCGTTCCCATGACTGCAACCGCTGTCTGGGCCATCGTCTTCACAGCCCGGATACCTGCATTGACCATCCATTTCCTTGTATCCACAGAATTTTTAAATACACAATTCTTAAACATGGACCTCCCTCCCCTACGATATTAATATGAGGAAGCGGCCAATCTGTACCCGATCATGCTCTTGTATTTATGAAAATAGTGTGTTACTATCCTTATAAATAGATGAATAATATTTCTCGTTTTCCCACACCCATTATAATTTTGAAAGGATGTGTTCACATGCCATTACCCAAAAACAATTCTTATACAATCGAAGATATTTTTGCTCTTCCGGAAGGAAAAAGAGCTGAACTCATTGACGGACAGATTTATGATATGGCTCTAACAAGCCCATTTCATCAGAAATTGGTGATTGAACTTTCAGCTACAATTCGAAATTACATTCGTGCTAAAGGCAGATCCTGTGAAGTTTATCCCGCTCCATTCGCTGTATTCCTGAATAAAGATACACAGAATTATGTAGAACCGGATATTTCAGTTATTTGTGATGTGGACAAAATCGATCATAAAGGCTGCAATGGAGCACCTGATTTCATCATCGAAATTGTATCACCAAGCAGCCAACGCATGGATTATTTAACAAAACTTTTGAAATATCGTTCTGCTGGTGTTCGAGAATATTGGATTGTAAACCCAGTCACCAAAACTGTACAGGTATATTCATTTGAAGAAAATGAAAATTCCACGCAATATTCATTTGATAAAGAAATTCCCGTTACAATTTACAGTGACCTCAAAATTTGCATCTCAGATCTTCTAACAGGAAAATAAAATACAATAGAAAAAAGCGGCTTCCATATGGAAACCGCTTCTATGCAGTTGACGGGACTTGAACCCGTACCCAGTTAACCCAGACTAGATCCTTAGTCTAGCGCGTATGCCAATTCCGCCACAACTGCGTTTGCTATTGCCTAAATAATATAACATATATCCGAATATTTGTCAAAGCTTTTTTTAATTTTAATCCAAAATTTTCCACCAGGCTCAATTGCAAAGTTAATTTCTACACCTTTTAGTAAGAAGAGCAGCACAATTAAATACTGCTCTTCTTGTTATCTTAGCGCATCTTGACTTCACAATCTTTTTTGTAACATGCTATGCCATATTGAATAATGCTACGCATACCATCTTCTTTCAATCTGGCTGTATATTTTTTCTCTTCAATCTGATTCAAAGCCTTCTGACAAGCCGCTGCCATATCTCCATTCTCTGCATATTTTAATTCAATAACAATTCCCGTGCGGCCCTGCGGCACTTCAATCAAAATATCACTGTACCCTATTCCTGATTCTGCATTGGATTGAATCAGCCAGATTTTTATAGAATAAAGTGTGCGCCTGACGCACACTTTCGCGCGTGAGCGGATAGCGCAGCTATATATTCCTCTCCGCGAACTGCGCTTTCTGGCACGCAGTGCCTTTTTATGCAATAGGGAATTCCAAAGGAATTTCCTATTACATAAAAAAAAGTCCTTGAAACTTCAAGGACTTTCATGCAGTTGACGGGACTTGAACCCGTACCCAGTTAACCCAGACTAGATCCTTAGTCTAGCGCGTATGCCAATTCCGCCACAACTGCGTTTTAAATTGTTATGAACTGCTTGTGCCGTTCACAGGTAATATCATACCACCTGTGTCCCTTTATGTCAATAATATTTTTCATATTTTTTTAAATTTTTTAAATTGTATATCGTTTTTACAAAATATTTTTTGCTCAACTATATACACCTCCTCCTAACTTCCTGTCTTCTGTTCTTCCACTGTTATTGACATCTATTTCTCAATAGTACCAAATACTTGTCTTTGACATATCTTTTGCTATCCACTATAATGGAATATGTTGAAAAACAAAATATCAGGGCGTGCAAAGGCGCTCTGAATAAGAATTGGAGATTTCCCATGCCTAAAAAGAGAGATTTTATTCTGATCGGCGTGCTGTTGGTTATCGCCCTGGCGGGGCTGGCTGTAACCCGGCTTCTGCAGCACCAGTCAGGTGCTTCCGTTACGATTACAGTAGGCGGCGAAGTTTATGGTACTTATCCCCTGAATCAATCCCGCGAAATAGAAATCAGCGATGACAAAGGCTACAACAAGGTAGTCATTGAAAACGGCATCGTTCATATGGAAGACGCTGACTGCCCGGATCAGTACTGCGTTCAGCATGCAGCAATCCGGTCCAGCCATGAGACCATTATCTGCCTGCCCCATGAACTGGTAGTTGAAATTACCGGCGGAGAATCATCTGACGTAGATATTATCACACAATAAAATAAGGAGATTATTATGACAAAGAAATTAACGATTTCAGCGCTTCTCGTTGCTCTGGCTATGATCCTCAGCTATGTTGAAGTCCTGATCCCATTTAATTTTGGTATTCCCGGCATCAAGCTTGGTCTTGCCAACCTTGTGGTGGTGGTTGCCCTTTATCTGTTGGACGCCAGACAGGCACTGATCATCTCTGTTGTACGAATTCTGCTTGTCTCCTTCACCTTCGGCAATATGGCTGCACTGCTCTACAGTATCGCCGGCGGTCTTCTGAGCTTCATCGTGATGGTGCTCTGCCGGAAGATCAAAGGCCTGTCCACCATGGGCGTCAGCGTTGCAGGCGGTATCAGCCACAATATCGGCCAGATTCTCGTTGCCGTCTTCGTGGTCAAGAATCTGAACCTGCTCTTCTATCTGCCGGTGCTGATGATTGCCGGCATCATCACAGGTTTTCTCATTGGTCTGGTGGCCGGTCTGATTATTCCTTCTGTGAGAAAAGCTCTGCAGCTTTGATCTGCTGGGGATCTATTATAAGTCTCACAGATCATACGGCCTGCAGACTTTAAACGCAAAAAGCATCCTGCCATCAGGATCATTCTCCCGATGGCAGGATGCTTTTTATTCTTATCACCTATTACATCATCAACAGTTTCTCTTTCAGAAACTGTTCTATCTTATTCGATCAGTAATCTCTTAATCTTCTCTCTTACCCTGAATCAGATAAGTTGTCTTACCTGCTGTAAAAGACTGCTCAAAATCTTCTTCCTCTGACAGACTGATGAGAATATCATCGATCAGCATATCACCATCTGCATCCACATCAAAAGGAATATCCAGACCATACAGATAATCTGATACAGCATTCATCTCATCATGATACTCAGATGAATCAATATCCCCGATGAGAAATATCTCCTTCTTCTCCTTCTTTCCCTTCGCCTGAACACGAATCTCTACCTTATACATATTCTTATCCTCCAATGTCAACTCAAGGGCATCCTCATGCCTTCACACCTCATTTAAGATGCTCCTCAATGTCCTTGTTTATGTAAAAACAGTATAACATATTCCATAAAAATTTGCACCATCCTGATTCTGTATTTGACAATATTGTCACAATTTACTATAATAAGAGTTGGAAAACATATATTAAATATATGAAGGGAGACTTAATTATGACACTCGACGAAATTAAAGTAGTTGGTATTGCTGGTGCAGGTACAATGGGCGCTTCCATGGCTCAGATTTTTGCACAGTATGGTTACACAGTAATTATTTATGATGCATTCGAAGCAGGCCTTGAAAGAGGTAAACACCTTGTAGAAATCAACCAGGCAAGCTTAGTTGAAGCTGGTGATATCACAGCAGAACAGTCTGCAGAAATCAAGACAAAACTCAGCTTCACAGGCGATATCGAAGGTCTTAAGGATGCAGATATCATCGTAGAATCCGTTCTTGAGAAACTTGAAGTTAAGCAGGATTTCTGGGTTAAAGCAGAAGCTGTTGTATCCCCTGACTGTATCCTTGCTACTAACACATCAGGTCTTTCTATCAACAAGATCTTCGCTAACTGCAAAGATAAGACAAGAGCCTGCGGTATGCATTGGTTCAACCCACCTCACATCGTTCCTCTGATCGAAGTTATCAACAACGATGAGACAAAACAGGAAATCGCTGATACAGTTTACCAGCTGTCCTTAAAGATTGGCAAGAAACCTATCTACGTTAAGAAAGATGCTCTTGGCTTCATCGGCAACAGAATTCAGGCTGCTATCCTTCGTGAAGCTGTTTACATCGTTGAACAGGGTATCGGTGACTACAAAGACGTTGATGGCGCTATGAAGTACGGTCTTGGTTTCCGTTATGCCTGCCTTGGACCTTGCGAAGTTGTTGACCAGGGTGGTCTTGATGTTCATCATCATATCGCTACATACCTTTGGGAAGACCTTTCAGACGCTAAGTATCCATCAGGTGAATTCGAAGCAATTTACCAGGCTGGCAACTACGGTGTTAAGACAGGCAAAGGCTTCTATGATTACAGCGGTGACAAGGCTGACAAGGCTATCGAAGCTCGTGATGCTATGTACCTTGCAATGGCTAAGTGCAATCCAACAGGTGTTGGTGAAGAACACGGCTACGAAAACTAATATTTCGGATTAGCAGATATTTAATCTACGCGATATAATTAACTTTAAACTCCCCGGAGAAGATGCTTATGCAGCATCTCTCCGGGGAGTTTTTCTGATGTTGGTATCAAATAAAAACTATTCTTTTGTCCAATCTTCGACTTCCAGATTCTCCACCCTAAAGAATTCTCTCGTATTGTTTGTTACAAGAACCAACTCTTCCGCTCTTGCATGCCCGACAATCAGCATATCCATCGGCCCGATAGGTGTTCCTTTACGCTCCAATTCTGCGCGTACCTTTCCGTATTCCTCTGCGGCATACTGATTAAAAGGCAGAATAGTGATCGCTGACAAAAACAAAGTGATTGCCATACGATTGCGTTCTACTGCCTGGCTCTTCTCCACACCATGCATCAACTCAGTATATGTAATGGATGAAATACACATCTCATCCGGGTTATGCCTCAAAAAATTCTTGATTACTTCCGGGGGCTTATGCTTGATTGTATAAATACATATGTTGGTATCCAACATATACTTCATAACATTTCACGCTCCTGTACTTCCGGCTGCTCTCTTCCATCGCTCATAAAATCATCCGAGAACAATTCCAGACTACTCAAAAAGCCAGACCACTCGTTATCTTTCGGCACCAGAATAACAATGTCACCAACTTTATTAACCGCAACTTCATCACCATCAAAACGGCATTCCTTCGGAAGCCGGACTGCCTGACTTCGCCCATTCTCAAACAATTTTGCTGTCATCATCGCCTTACACCTCCTTACACCATAAATATATATCATAGTATATACCATGTCAAGCTGCTTTATGCCATTTATATTGTATGCACAAAAAGCTTTTCAAATACGCAAAAAGAGCACCCCGAAATCAATCGGAATGCTCTTCACTATTCATCAATTCTGATTAAGCAAGTTTAGCCTTAGCTGTTTCACATAAAGCTGTGAAAGCTGCTGCATCGCTGATAGCCATTTCAGAAAGCATCTTTCTGTTAACTTCAACACCTGCAAGCTTAAGGCCGTGCATCAGTTTGCTGTAAGATAAACCGTTCATTCTTGCAGCTGCATTGATTCTTGCGATCCAAAGCTGTCTGAACTGACGCTTTCTCTGTTTTCTGCCTGCGTAAGAACTTGTTAAAGCTCTCATTACGGACTGTTTTGCTACTCTATACTGTTTAGATCTGGCACCTCTGTAACCTTTAGCCAGTTTTAAAACTCTGTTATGTTTCTTCTTAGCGTTTAAGCCGCCTTTAATTCTTGCCATTTTGTCGTTCCTCCGTTTCTATTACAGGTAAGGTAAAATCTTCTTCATTACCTTTGCGTTAGTTGAATCTGTCATAGCTGCATGTCTGAGATTTCTCTTTCTCTTTGCAGATTTCTTTGTTAAGATGTGGCTCTTATAAGCTTTCATTCTCTTTAACTGACCAGTACCTGTTTTTTTGAAACGCTTTGCAGCTGCTCTACTTGTTTTTACCTTTGGCATTTTAATGTCCTCCTTAATATGAAAATGGTCTAATTACGTTTTTCAACTAAAAACATAACCATGCTCTTACCTTCCAGCTTGGCAGGCTTATCAATTACCGCAATATCTGATAACTTCTGAGCAAAATCTTCCAGAATCGTCTTGCCGACTGCTGTATGGGCCAGCTCTCGTCCTCTGAAACGAACAGCGACTTTGACCTTATTGCCGCTTGATACAAACTTTCTTGCCTGATTCACCTTAGTGTTCAGGTCATTCGTATCAATATTCGGTGATAAGCGGACCTCTTTCACTTCGATGGTCTTCTGCTTCTTGCGTGCTTCCTTCTCTTTGCGCGCCTGCTCATATCTGTACTTGCCGTAATCGATAATCTTGCATACAGGTGGTTTGGCCGTCGGAGCGATCTTCACCAGATCCAGATTCGCCTCTCTGGCTAATTTCATTGCATCTCTGGCTGACATGATACCTAACTGTTCGCCGTCTTCCCCAATCAGTCGGATCTCTCGATCTCTGATCTGCTCATTAATCATTAACTCGCTAATAATTGACACCTCCATGTCTCATGACTTCTATTCATAACATTAAACTGAAAAATGGTGAGCAGAAATCTACTCACCATTTAAGACACGTAATGTGTAAAATACTTAAATATGAACCCAAGTCATCTGAAATGCTAAGGTGAGAGTGAGTACTCTGCTTTCTTCGTAACGGATGTTGTGTCTATCACACAACTCTGTATATTCTAACACCTTATTATTTCAATGTCAATAGCATATTTTCATTTTTATCACATAAATTTTATTTTTATCTTCAATCTGCCTTTTAATTCAGTTCAAATAACTGGCGCTGTTTCAGATCAATGCCGGCCCACTTGGTACTGGTCTTCGGCTCGCCATAAAGGTAAACGGTACTTGTCACCTTGACATAGAGTCTGCAGTCTTTCCTGTAGCCATTTCCTTCATCAGAAGTCGCTGAGCCTGCAGTTCTCAGATACTGCTCCGGCTCAGGCACTGTCAACTTAAAGGCATTATTCTCCTTCAGGTGGAAGAGGCCGTCATCACTTACATTTATTGTATCGCCATTATAATCTGTCAGTGTTCCAATATTTTTTGTAATATCGGCAAGCCTCGTATCCACAGGTGCATCCTGAATCTCCTCTCCATTCTCGCTGTCAATGTAAAACTGCAGTGTCATCTCCTGCTTCTCTACATCTTCCTGATTCAGATCAGCGCTGACCATGTTGTAGTCCTTAACATTCACATAGAAGTCCATAGTCTTCTCAAGAACATTGGCTTCACCATCTGTCCATGCAGACTGATCCGTCGAATAGTAGCGGGTTTTTTCAATATCCGCAGTGGGGTTGAGTTCTTCTACAAAATTAACTTCCGGATCAACCGCAGTAACATTGGCAGCTGCGACCATGGCGTTGATAAAGAGCTTAATTTCTTCTTCATTCGATACTGAACTATGGCCCACACCGGTATAAATGACATTGCCTCTGCTGTAGAAATAATAATTGTTTCTCACATCATTCGGTGATTGATTATACAATGTATTATCGGCCAGGCAATACCATACCACCACATCAGATTTGCCGTCACTGCGGCCATTGATATCCTTGTCCTGCTCCATTGCCAGCTGATTCCACTGCCAATGTGTCTTCGCAATGGAAATCGTATCTCCCATACGATACGGATATTGGGTAATGGCACCATCATTCACCTTTGAAGCTGTCGTAGTCAGGTCATCATTTATTCCAAGTGAAATTCTCTTAACAGAAATCAGATTATTGGTATATGCCTGTACCTGTGCATAGCTTGTCTGTCTGTTCCCACCGGTTGTATAAGCAATATCACCAGCCAGTTTCTGAAGCTCTTCAAAGCTGACCTTATCCACATCTGTCAGTCCCTCTCCCTTCTTCAGCAAAGCTGAAACGGTTGTACCCGACTCGCCAATTGTATCCTGTGATGTGACAGAATATCGGTCCATGCCGACAAATGCACGCAAAAGCTGGTTCAGAGAATAGCCCCAGGTGCCTTTACCTACATTTATCAATCCCTGGTTATAAAAAATATGCGGCAAAGCATTTTTTTCCTCATTATCATACTCACTTGCATCCTTGACTGCCATTGTCTTATGCATGTTATAAAAATCATAATTCATATATGAGGTCGTATCATGTGTAAAGATAATACTCTTTCCTTTTTTTATATAATCAAGAATTGCCTCCACCTGTCCATATTTATTGGATATATCAGGATAATCATCATCAAAGCCCATAATGACCATCTGTACATCCTTTAATCTCTCTGCCAGTTTTTCCTTTGTATTATATTTGCCATCCTTATTATTAATATCTGTTGCCCGGATTTGATCAATTTGAATATCAAAATCCTCAATATTTTGAATCATCGACTTAAAAGTACTGTCATTCTTCAAATTCCACGTACCTTTCGCCGATGGTTTTATCTCAGTAGACGGCAATATCTGCAGTACCTTAATGACCTGCTTTTGGCCACTTTCATTTTTCTGTTTTGCATAGCCGGTCTGTGATGTATGGACATAACTATTGCGATTGCTTGAAACCTCCAGCTTCCACGTAATGAGCTTGTAGTAGTCCTCCGGAATTTTTCTTGTGAGTGTATAGGTTTCCCCTTCAGCAAGCTCATAAAAGCTTCTGTCCCCATCTGTTGTCTGTGTCATGACATTTCCTTTGGAATCCTCAATGACAATATATTTGCTCTGCTCTTCTTTTTCAGATAAATTACCGTCAAAATTCAAATCCAGATATAACTTGCAGTCATAGGTTGTCTTCGCCGGTTCTGCATCTGAATCATTATTGATTGTAAATTGATACTTCAATTCTCCCTTAATATAATCCAGACCTTCTCCAACGCTCTCCCCGGACCTCGGCGGTTCCTTTGGCTTCTCCTGAAAATTGATCACCGGTTTTGCAAGATTTGCAAAAAAGCTTAAATCCTTTGTTCCTGTATTCAGCTCTTTAGCTGTGCAGAAATTGCCGTAATTCAATGCATTGTTTAAAAATTCATAATAATAAGATGCATTGTCTACAGTCGTTTCATTCACCTTCCTGCTGCCTGCGTCAGTTGACACAAGATCCGTTCCGGTAACCACCGGATAACCGCTTTTCACAAAATCCAGCAGTTCTTCACATTGCTGCGGTGTCATATCATTGCCTGAGCCTCTGAAATAACCTCCGCTCTGCTTGTTTGCATAGCTTGCCAGGGGTGCGAGATAATAGTGGCCCTCTGCGTCAGTTTTTCTGGTGCCATCCGCATTTAATACATATTCTGTATCCAGCTGTCCCAGCAATCGGACAAACCATTCCTGTTTACTCTTTAAAGTACTGTACTGCTGATTTAAAGTGTCTTCTTGAACTCCGGCACCAAGTAATTCTCCCTCACCAATATGCACATAACGGAAAGGATCGCTGCCTGTAATCAATTTATTTCTTTTTTTTGAATCCGGATTCTTCCCGGAAATGTAGATCATATCATAGATTGAAGCAATGTCATCAATATGTCCTACAAATTCAGAGGCCGTCATGTTTGTCAGATTAACCTTCGTTCCCATGGATGCTCCAGCTTCCTTTAGGATCTTTAACTCCGCACAATTCGTATAAATATTATTAAATTTATTGCCTGCCGAATCATAGGCACTCACAAAATAAATTTTCATTTCGGATACATTTGAAACGCTATGATCAAAATTAATGTTTTTTTCAGCAAACAGGCTTGACCTGTCCTGCGTACAGCCTGTATCACCTGTTATCGTCTCAATAATCGAACCATTCTGATCATACAATACAATTTTATATTTCTTTAAACTGCCGCCGCCATAGCCCTTTGTATTAGGTGTATAGACAAGCCCTTTGACTGTTGCCGGAAGATCAAAGGTCACCTTTATATAATGCATTGGATCTGACTCTCCCGGATGTGCTTCCTTCCACATCTTGTCTATGTCATTTTGCGTAGGATTGTCCGGCGGACGCTTAGAAAACCAGGCTGTTGACTTGTCCCCATCCGTCATATATGCTGCCAGCTTGTCTTGCTTCTTGTCCTCACAGCAGGCCGTGACTGTTTCCTTTACAGCATAAAGCCATTCATAGATATCCTCTTCATCAATTTCTTCACAGTTCACATCCGGCATAATCTGCAGCACATTGATTTCATCCTTCAAATCGGCATTTCGTTTATACCGATAGTTAATGATATACTCCACTGCCCTTGCCTGGGACAAATCTTTGCTGAGTGGATCCAGTTTACTGCCGTCCTCCCCCAGTTCACGGTATCTATTCTCCTGTTCTATGTACTGGGTGATTTCTTCAAAGCCCTTTGACTGAAATGCATCAAAAACGGATGCAAAACCATTGTTTACCAGTCCCGCATCAGAAGCTGTATCCTTTGTCAGCACATATACTTTTTTAGTCACATAATTGCCGTCCGCATCATCTGCCTGGATTGACGATGAAAAAGCAGCTTTCAATGCTTCGTTCTCCGCATTGCTCATATTGATGATACATGGAATACCTGCACTGGCAATGCTGGCTGCCGTATCATCAGACAAATGACCATTCACATAAATCAGGTCATAGGATGACACATCAATATCCTCCTCTTCTTCCTGATCTTCTGAAACATTGGCATGCACCGGCTTTGACATATTATCCGCGTATCTTGTATCCACCTGCACATTAAATCCATCGTATTCATCCTTTTCCAGATGGAAGACGTATTTCTTCAGCCAGTCATGATTCTCATAGCCGCCCTGATAATAAAGATGATCCACCTGTACCATCTGGACTTTGCCGCCGCCCGGTACGAAATCATAGTCACCTATTCCGGGAGTCAGTGTGTATTGAGCCTCTGAAATATAGTAAGTCGGTATCTCATCATCACTCACCGGCAAATACATATCTTCTTCATTTGGATAAGACGGATAGTACCAGCCAAAAAACTGATACGCCGTCGGATCCGCTGCCGCGCCGCCTGATGACAGTTGGCTGCAGAACCACACCTTCTTTACCACATAATAATAGTTATAATTAAAGTCCTCGGGAATCTCTGCAATATCCTCATAGGCTACCGGCTGGCGTCCAGTAACAATAGAAAGCTCTGTCTGAAACAGCTGATCATCATGGTCAGGATCCGGGACCAGATACCAGTACTGACCATCATCCATGACGATATCGCCAGCCTCAGGTCTATAATCCGGATCAGTCATATCCTTCACCGAATCCGTCACGTACTGCAGGTCTCCCACAAGAGTATATTGATAATATGGATACTGTTCGATATTGTCACCAAGATAGATATATGGATCCTCCTGTGTCCCTGCTTTTTGTTCATCTTTAATATGATCAGGATCTGTCACCTTTGTACTGTCTGCCTCATCGACCACATTACTATTGTCCCGGATCAGCACTGCATTGCTGTCATCTCCCTCAACCGCAGATTCATCCGGCTTTTCTCCGGGAAATGAATATTTTCCGGCTTTGATACCTTTTACAATGTCCTCTGTCAGATCTGTGTACACATTCTCATAGTAGCCATACCGGCCATTCTGATAGTCATATTCAGCCTGTATTTTCTCCTGCGCGCTTTTTGCCTCATCCGGATCGGATGAAAACGCTTTATTAACTTCAGCATTGCTGATCTCCGCAAATTCCAGAAAATACGCACTGCGCTGTTCTTCATCCTCCATAAAAGAAAAGTTTTCGATATTCTCACGAAACAATCCCTGCTGACTTCTGTCCTCAGTCACATCTTTTCGAATCGGATAATACTGCTGTTCTTCCTTTGTATAATCACCGGTGTTATTCTGATTCTCCACATAGGAACCATTGACCTGTACGGTGTCTGACCTGCTATTGCCCTCGCTGTCCTTCAAATCAACTTTGTTCCAGTCAGCTTCACTGTCACTATTGTCAAGGAAATATTTTTCCTGATAGGCGTTATAGGATAGCGGTGCCTCTTCTTCTGATGATTTTTCCCTATCTGCCGCCAAAATGCCTGTACTGGCTTCTTCATCAATCCTTCCGTCATCCTTTAGCTTGACGTTCATGGCAAATTCTTTTCGTTCCTTTTCAGGAAGCTGGCTAAGTCCTTCTTCTAATGTAGAAAAATGAATCACATTACCCTCAGCAGCTGTATATGTATACAACTTGACAAATGGTTCCTGCCCGGATACATAGTATCCGATTTCTGCATTTTCGCTGCTGTCCGTCAACTCCAGAATGCGAAAGGGTTTCTCTACGGAATTGCCATTGACAATGATGTCGATACCCGGCATGGAATTAGTTGCAGCCTGAACGGATACCGCCGTTGTCTGCAAAAATATACCGGCTGCAGCCGCACATGCCAGTGCGGCTGCAGCTATTTTGAATATTCTTTTCTTCGTTCTGCTTTTCATACAGGATCTGCCTCCTTGTACTGCTGCTCCGTCAGAGCATTTCCTTTATCTTCACATTTCTGTCTTTTTGTCTTCTCTTTCAAAACTCTCTTATCCGTTTTGATATGAAATTCTGTATGCCTTATGGCTCTGCCGAAACCTTATTGCGAAGTGTCACTGTATATAACTGGGAAATTTCTTTGTCTCCATTTTTCAGCGTCAGTCTGAAAAGGACGATGCCTTCACTTTTGGCTTTGCTGATATCCACTTGAAAACCGGAAACATTTTCAGTTAATACAGCCCTGGAAGCTGTATTGACGCTCTTTTTTCCATCCTTAATAAAACCTTCATTATAATACAAAATCTGTTCTGATGGGGACCATTGAAAAATTGTCAGCAAACAATCTCCTTCTTTTGCTGATACCGACAAATCTGTACTTGTACAGACTACTTCCTTTTCTGCTGTCACCGGCTGATTGATATCGTTTTCTATAGCACTTCCACCATTTGAATAGGTATAAGCAATGCTTTTATTGGTATCCATAATGGCATTTTCTATCCGCTCCAAGGTTGTCTGCATATCCGACTGCAGCTTTGTTGTAATAGAAGTCTTTCGATAGAAATTCGCCCCTGAGGTGATAAAAGTCATCACGACTGTACTGAATATCCCGATAATAGCAATAGCAATCACCATTTCAATCAGTGTCAGGCCCCTGTTATTCAATTTTTGTCTTTTTCTTCCACACCTCATGGACCTGCTCCTTTAATGAATCTTTTCTCTGTCTTCCTGATCTGTTTTCTATTTTTTAATTTTAATTAACCGTGCTGTCTATTGTATAAGAACCGGCATCCAGATTCAAATGAAGCACCCTCGTCTTCCCGCCGCCCTGGACAATAATTTCAATACAATAAACACCGGAACTATGACTTTCAAAATCTATGTCTTTTCCTGCTGCCAAGTTCGACAATATGGCCTCCTGTGTCATCAGCTCCTTCTGAATCGGGCGGAATCCGCCTGTTGCACGATTATAGGTCAGAATAAGTGAATCTCCCGCATTCATCTCATATGTCTTATTATGTTCATCCTTATATAAAATCTGTGTCTTGGCCGGCGCGATCTTCTCCGGCTGGTCTTCCACCAGATGCGCCTGACTGCCAGCCTTTCCACGGTCAAGGAAATAGCTGATATAATACCCATCTGCCGTTTTGGTCAATTTCATCTCCGCCACCAGCCGATTCATGGATTCTGTCCTTGTCCGGTCCAGGGCCTCTCCAATAGACTTAGCAGCTCTCGTCACACGAAAGCCAATAAGAGCGTTCAATGACGGCACCATGATGCCCAGGAGAATAGCAAATATGGCAACCACAATGACCATCTCAATCAATGTAAAACCTTTATTTTTCTTGTCCATATTATTCTTTTCTCCAGTTTTCATAATTTACATAATCAGACAGCTTATAGGTATCAGAATTGGACCCTGTACTGCCATTATTAGCTTCATCTTTGGATGTACTGTTGCCTAGGACATATTTATCACCTTCCCAGAAGAAATCCTGCGGAGAAATCTTGCCTTCTCCTTCACCAATAACACTCTGGAAGACTTTGGCCGCTTCAAGAGATGCTGATTCCAGCTTTGCACCGACACCCAGTGTGATTTTACCTTTTGCCATAATGATTCCTTTGAAATTAACGCCGGATTCAATCTCCACGTCACCGGTACAAATCACCAGGCGAAGCTTCCGGGCCATATCGGAAGTAATTTTTAATGTTTGATCCGTACCCTGCACCGTCTGAGTCTGTACAGTGCCGCCTGCTTCATCTTTTACTTCAAATGTACTGCTCTTGCCATTGTGAGCCATGATCGCCTTTAATCCGTCATTATCCGCGTTGGCTTCATAGTCATACTGAAGACTTGATGGTGCCTCCTTAACAAGGAACTGTACCATCTGCTTCTCATTCACCAGATTATCAAATACACTTCGTGTATAAACTGTCTCATCATGGACAATGCCGTCGCTGTCTGCCACATCTGTTTTCAGCAGATCCACGCTGGTGATCATCTTTCTGTTCAATGCATACCATGTATTCTGAAGATTGACCTCTTCTTGCTGCAGCTTTTCACTCAGGGTTGTATCTGTTGCTGATTTCAGACTGCCTGTCTCACCGGTACCGTCATAAGTCAATACATTGCCGTTGGTTACGTAACGCATATAACTGTTCCTGTCTTTCACGGTAATGCCTGCACCGGTGCCGAAATAGAAGGAAAAATACTGATCCATTCTTTCTTTCTGCTGACTGTAATAATCGGACATAAATTTGGATGCCTTCTCATCACTGCTGAAATTCAGATAGAAGTATACCGTACCTCCCTGTCCGTTGTAGAAAACAGTCTGTACCGGATTATTGCTGTCCACACCAATCTCCCTCAGAGTTTTACCTCCCCAGGCAGTTACAGGCATATCCCAATCTACAAGCTCTGAGGCCGATTTATCTTTCAAATCACTTTTATCGTAATCTGTCATTGTCATCGGATTGCTCTTTTGGACATCACCGTCCACATTCAATAATTGATACGGCAAAAGATATGCCAGCTGTGCCCCTTTGACGGAAATGCTGTCACCGGTCATCACATCTGAGTTCGTCTTGTTATCTCCGCTGACAGATTTTGCTGAAGATGCCACATAATTGCGTCCTGCCAAAAGGAGACGGGTCACACCGGACAGATCTACTGTTGTATCTCTGCCGTTGATAACAATGGCACTGCTGATATCTGCATCCGATAAACCATCATACTTGCGCTGACTGCCGGCTGCCGAAGTGTCTCCATTCTGCGTCTTATTCAGGCTGGACTTTGCCGAAGAGGGATAACCATAACCATAATAATCCCCCTGTATCTTCACCGTGCTGCCTTTACCCTTTTCCACTGTCAGGTCATCAGCGAAATAGGTAGTCCCCAGAAGCTCTACATCTGCAGAATTCATACGCAGCCCCTGGGACCAGAGATTAACGCCGGATGCTGTGGAAAATTTACTGCCATTGTCAACTTTGATTTCAGATGCAGTTACAACCTTGTCTCCGGAAGTAATGGAAAGATTTGATCCGGATTTCGTCCAGATGGATACGGCATTCTGCCCCTTAAGCTCAGTGACATCATCCGTATTCAGCGTTCCGGCATAGATACTGCCGGTGATAGTTGTTGCAGAACCAGCCTGTCCTTCACAGATAATGCCGCCCTCTGCTACAACAATCATACTCATCAGATCGGGCAGTGTAGATGGTGTAGGGAACCGTACCTTTGGTATATCCAGACGGATATCTGTCTCAATAATGGAAGCAAGACCTTTTGGACTGACATAAATAATCTTGAGGTTTTTCAAAAGCATCCCCTTGTCTTCTTCCTCTTGCAAAACAGGTTCCCTGCCCTCCGGATTCGTTACAATCAGTGTCTCTGTATCCTGATTAATTTTTCCCTCCAAATCCACATAGGCTTTCAGACGATCCATGGAATATTGTCCTGCCTGGGCAGAAACCTTTGTGCCGTTCTGCTCAAATGTCTGGAGACTTTTGCGCAGTTCCTCCAGAAATTCTTTTTCAAAGGCTGCAGGTCTGACTTCATCCATTGCCATGTCGGAGTTATTGCTGTCTACATTGTAAGTCTCCATAACCTTGATATATGCTCTGGACATGGCATCGCCCACATCCTGCTGCAGTCCAAGACGAATTTCCTCCAATGCCTGTTCTGCTGTATAAAAGCTGTCTTTTCCTTTTATACCGCTGACCTTCATCGTAAAGTTATGCAGTGCCAGATACAAAACCAGCATACCCATAATCCCGATAAAAGCCACCGCTATGATTACGTTAATCAATGAAAATCCACGATTATCTCTCATTCTCTTCTCCGTCTCTCTCATTAATCTTCCTTGGCACCGTCCAATGTCACCAGTCGGTCACCCTCAGGAAAATTATTCTGTGCCGCACCTGCTTTATAGATTTCAACTACTGCTGTATAAATACGATCTTCAGCTTCTTTGTCATCCAGACCATTCACAGACAGAATCTGTCTGGCACTCTTTCCTGTGGCCTTCTTGTCATCGCTGCCTGATTTTGTCACTGCCTGATAGGTCAGCTTCATCTGGTTCACTGTCGTCCTTTTCAGAACATCATCCAGGTTGCTGATATCATAATCCAGATTAGTTCGAAGCACCGTCATTGCTCTGTAAAGACTCGGATTCGTATTCCAGTTAATCTGCCCTCTGGCTGCAGGGCACTCCTTCACTGTCAGCGACATTCTGTAGCCTTGCTCCTGCTTCGATGTCGGACCTGAAGCAGATACATTTTCATCTGTCGCTGCCTGACCGGATGTGCTGCCGGCTTCTCCATTTGAGACCTGATCACCAGATGACAGATTACCTGATGTACTGTCTGGGCGCTGCTTTGACACATACAGCTGTACCGGATAATTAGCTGTATTCACAAAAACAATTTCATCCAGCGGACTGGCGGAGCTTGTAGAATTATAGTTCGGATAATAGAACACGAACAGATTTTTTAACTCCGCACCGGCCTCTGAACTGTAAAATGGCACATAGGCACTCTCATAGGTACAAAAGCATCCGTTCTCTCCATCCCTTTTGCCCTTGCACGGACAGATAGACATTGTCTCATATTCTTTACCATTCTTTTTCTTATAATCATATGCACTCAAGGTGTATTTAGCAGAAGCCTTAACCGTACCGCCACTCTCATCCACTTTGATATAGAGGGTTCTTTTGGTGTGCTGATAGACATCATTCACATCAAGGATAGCACCTTCCTCTGCTTCTCCTGTTGCCGGCAAATCATCAGAATAAAGTCTTCTTGCCTCCAGAGCCTGCTCATACACCATATTTTTCATGGCATTCTCATCCCAGTTCAAAGGCATGATCAGGAAGGCATTGCTATCTGTATTCAGCTTTGAGATATTCGGTACCTCATAATCATTCTTGCCCATTTCCTTGTTGCTGCTGGTCTTTTTCTTGTAGCCTGAATCCTTGCTGCCGTCAAATGTAATCAAGGCATCAAATGTCTGATTTCCCGCCTCCATTCCGGCAATCTGAAAATAATATTTTGACTGATTAGCGCCCTTTGTTCTGGGGTTAAAAGTATAAGTTTTGCCGTTATCTTTTGAAATCACAGATGCTGTCACCTGGGATGTATCACTGTCAGAAGAACGGTAAAGCCGGACAGCCTTGTAAGTACTGCCGTCCTTCAAAACTTCCTTCATCGTCAATGATCCGCTTCGGTATCCGCCCAGCTGATCATTCAAAAAATCCAGACGCAATGTATCCGTCATCGGATTAATCGGATAATTGAACGCCATAGACAAATCTCCGAAATCCTTGCTTTTGACAGCCTCCATTACATTCTGGGCCGCTGTGGAGGCATTCAGATAGAGAGATGACTTTTTATTCACCCGGCTTGATGTCACAAAGGACTGCAGAAGAACTGCTGCCGCTATGGCAAAGATGCTCACGGCAATGATCAGCTCAAGCAGTGTCATACCGGTGTTGTCGTTCATTAAATTATGCTTTTTCATTGGCCGTTTCTCCTTTCTTTCTGCTTTCTCCATGATTTGATCATGTCATACAGCAGCCATCGCATCCGCTCTGAACCATGACTGAAAACACAGATAGAGGGGCTTAATATGGCTCCCCTCTAAATGATGATTACTGTGTATTATCAGAATTTTCTGACGAACTGCTGTCACTGCCGCGGTCATCACTGCTGTTGTCCTGGCTATTGTCAGAATTCTTCTTGCTGCTTGTTGTCAGGGTGCCGAAAAGGTTATGGTTGCCCAATACAACGGAGCTGATATCCGGTGTTGTATAAGTACGTCCTGTACCTGTCATTGAATACATATTGACAACCACTGTACCGCCAAGATCACCTGTGGATGCAGAGAAATCAATATCCACACTGTCGATGGTCAGACGGCTGGCATCAGCTGCCAGATAATCTACCAGATTCTTCAATTCCTGATAGGTGCCGTTAAATTCCATCGTATTCTTCACACGATACAGTGCCACACTGTTCAGATCAAGACTATCCGGTGCAGCTGATGTATCTGCTTCAGTCCCATCTGTACCTTCAATCTCATTGATCTGATCCTTTGTCGGCTGATTCGCCTGTTCTGACAGGGTACTGTCATCACCCTCTGAACCATTGTTCAGACCGGAAGTATCAAGGGATGCCACAAATTCCTGATCTGCAAAATCCATCTTGAAGATCCACATTCCCAGCTTATCTTCCATGCCTTTGCCCAGCAAAACTGCGTCTTCTTCCTTAACATCCGACGGGAACATGTTGGTATAGTCTGTCACATGCTGATTATATTTGTTTGTTTCGGAGATATAATAATCCTGATTCTCTTCAATCTCTACTAACTGATTCAACTTTTCTCTGAGAGGAACATTCTGTGCTTCAATCTCTTCCGCTTTGGCCATCTGCGGCTGAAATACAAGAAAATAACCCAGTACAAAGACCACAATACCCAAAAGCATCAGCAATATTCTTTTGTCTCTCATCGACATTTTTGATAATTTAGTCTTCATCCTTTACTCCTTATTGTGCACTGCTGTCAATGACCGCCGGCTGTGCGTAAGTCCCCACCACAAGCATGGTCACTTCGCCGTTGTCGCTCTCTTCCAGACCGGATGTTGTCACATCTGAAAGGCTCTCAAATGTCCGCATCTGTGTCAGCAGCTTCGCTGCCTCATTTTTGTCATTTACAGTAAACTGGAAGGATACCTCTGTACCGTTAGCTGTAAAATTGGAAATAACAAGATCAGAAGGCACCTTTTCCTCCATCTCCTCAAGGAATGTTCTCAGAGAATCATTCGGTGTCACTGTATACGCATATAACTTATCAAAACTTTCCGTTTTGGCTTTTGCTGTCACATAGGTATCATAAAGCTCCTGAACAGAATGCATGGCCGCGATCTGTTTTTCAAGACTTTTACCTGTATAATACTGATAAAGATGATTGCCGATACCCACTGCAGATAAAATCAGACCTGCCGCCACACCGATGATACAGATGATAGTGGCTCCCTTCAGCGACTCCACCTGATTCTTCTTCTGTCTGGTAACACGCTCCATGAGGTTCAGTCCCGATACAGAAGGTGCCGCTAAAGTGATATACAGATACATGCTGTCTCCGCCTTCCATAACCGGCGTCGGCTGCCCCGGAAGTGTGTCCAATACTCTGACAGACTGCGCCAGCTCATAGCTGAACAGATCTGCAATGCCTTTCACACCGGCACCCAGACCGCATAATTCAATAGAATCAAAAGCAGCTCCCACGTTACGGGAAATATAATAATCCATGATTCGGGAAATGTTGCCGATAAGATAACGGAAGCTCTCTGTCACCTCCGCCCTGGCTGCTGCCATGGCCGGCATATTCTCAACATTCTCCATCTCCAGTCTTGAATGGATACAGTTGCGTCCAAAAAGAATATCCAGGGCATGCCATTCATCCGCCAGTTCTCCAAAGACCGGTTCGTTCATCATAGTCTCAATGGCTGCATCCACACCATAATTGATGCTTCTCTGCAGAGTCAGATCTCCGTCTTTCACAATACTGATGACCGTATGACCCATCTCAATCTTTGCCAGAAGGTGCAGCCCCTGTCCATACATTCCCCTGACTGCCTGATAAATACTGTCCCCCACATAACCGATACCGATCATGTTCAGTCCCGCATTGTCAGACATCTCCTGACAGGCAATGGAAATCGTCTTTGGTGCCGCATATGCCAGCAGATCATACTGAGGAGCTGCCATCGCTGTACCGTCTGCTGATTCCTTCAGTTCTCCCATAATTGTATAGGAAAGGACATATTTGGAAATATCAACCGGGAAATATTCTGTTCCGTTCTCCTCCAGAATATCCTGTATTTTATTCTTCTTTACCACAGGAATCTGGATACGGCGGCTTGCAATTCGTGAAGAACCGGCCACATAATACACTCGCCTTGTCTTGACATTATGAGCTTCAAGACTTTCCACCAGAATATCTGCCAGATTCTTTGTATCACGCACCTCACCGTCTTCCACGTTACCCGGTGCCAGCGGAATATTAAAGCACTGCACGATACGCTCTCTTTTTCCCGCCCGATCCATCTCAGCCACACGGAGCTGGGCTGAGTCTATCTCAACGCTAATAAATCTTGCCATTTTAGTGATCTCCTTATCCTTTGTAAAAACGTGACCCGGCTGCAATCCCGGAGTTTTCTGGTATTGGACGTTGGCGGGAAGCATTTGCCTTAATGCAGGCACGCTCTCGCTGACTGAAAACTCCTTAAGGATTCGCAGTCTTGATTTTTTCTTATTCTCATATGCCACGTTCAGTTACAAGACTATGACTGTGAACTACCCATTGTCTAAAGCCAATGGGCTTCCTGCTTCGCAGACCTCGTAACCTACTATCTCCACAGGCGTTAATTCGGGCAGTTCCTGCCCTATATTGTTATTTTTATGCTATTTGTCTTAATCCTTCTTCCAGTATATTTTTTGCTGCGTTGATATCCCTGTCATGATTTGTTCCACAGACAGGACATGTCCATTCCCTTACTGATAGATTTTTTGTCTCTGTATTTTGGTATCCACAGACTGAACACA
>Ga0129310_1001256_pt1 | contig 22922 bp, 20 predicted proteins | sample Go1ome_2_FD_94433 | JGI IMG/M metagenome (GOLD analysis project Ga0129310, IMG submission 94433) | Western lowland gorrila individual fecal microbial communities from Wisconsin, USA - Go1022A metagenome | ecosystem: Host-associated > Mammals > Digestive system > Large intestine > Fecal | place...
GATCTCTTTTTCATACTTCTGTATGTGTCTGTAACTTCTTGCCATAACAAAACCTCCTATGGTTTCTATTATACCATAGGAGGCTCTTTTTGTCATTGTACGTTTTTACTGGGGCGGTTCAGAAGTCGGGGGACTGCTGTTCGCGGCAGCCCCCTTTTCCGATAATATGGCATTCGCTTATCTGCAAAATGACCATAGTTTCGATCAGAGGTGAGTAAAATGGATATGAACGAAAAAAATGTCGGGGAATTCAGCACTGAAAACACGCAGTCCATCGATGAGCTGAACAGTTTCACCATGCCTGAGGGTTCGGTGGAGGAAGAAGAGATAGTTGACAGGGATTTCTGGAAAGGTCTGACCTTGCCGGAAGTCTACGACCGCCCCAAAAAACGCGGCACAGGCAAACGTGTGGCGGCAAACCTGCTGCTGGCAGTGGTCTTTCTGGGCGTTGGATTCGGCATAGCCTGCGTAAGTGCAAGGGGACGCGGCGTGGTGTCGAACCTTGTCACAGGCGGCAAACACATGACCTTTGACTTGCAGGTAGATGATGTACCTGAGGTAGATGACGACCTGAAAGACGAACAGGGCAGATACACTGCGGCAGGCATCGCAGAAGTCTGCGGACCGTCGGTGGTATCGCTGGATATATTCACCGAGCAGTCGGAGTTAATGCCGACAGGCAAAGGCAGCGGCATAATCATAAGCACAGACGGTTACATCGTATCCAACGCCCACGTTATAGACAAGGCGGCAAACGGCATCAAAGCGGTGCTTTTTGACGGCAGAGAGTATGCGGCAAAAGTAATAGGCTCAGATCCGCGCACAGATATCGCTGTCATAAAGATACCTGCTGTAGACCTTACGCCTGCGACTTTCGGCAACTCAGATCAGGTAAAGCTGGGCGAAGATGTGGTCTGCATCGGGTCGCCTGCTGGATACAGGCATTCGGTATCAAAGGGCATCATATCGGGTATCGACCGCAGGATAGTGCCTGAAAATTCCACCATGTCGGTCAGCTGTTTGCAGGTAGATGCGGCGATAAATCCAGGAAATTCGGGCGGCGCGATGTTCAACATGTGGGGGCAGGTCATCGGCATACCATCTTCAAAGCTGTCCTCCATCGACTATGAGGGAATAGGTTTTGCCATAACCACAAACGAAGCCAGATCTATCATAGAAGACCTTATGGAGTTCGGAGAAGTTCAGGGCAAGGCGCGCATGGGCATCACCTTTGTGCCGATATCTCAGGCGACCGCCGAACTGACAGGCTCAACTGCGGGTCTGATGGTGCAGAGCATCTCGCCAGACTGCGATGTGGCGAACACAGACCTCGCACCCGGCGACCTGATAACCAAAATAAACGATAAAGATGTAAACGAACTTGAAGATGTCCCCACCTACGTACAGCAGGAACTGACTCCCGGCGATGATGTGACGGTACATGTCATTCGCAAGACCGAAAGCAAAGATGAAGAATATGATTTCACATTCAAGCTGATGAGCGACAGAGGTACACTGGTGGAGAAAAAGAAATAGCAAAGCGGATCATGGTCATCCTGCTGACACACAAGGTACAAACGACAAAATATCCCTCTTTCCTTTCGGAAAGAGGGATTTTTTTCGTTATTCTTCCACAACAGCTGGCGCAACTGTTTCTACATTGAAATTGTTGCCGTCGTAATCGACTTTCATCACGCTGTCTGCGGCGGGGTCATCGCGAATTATCGCTTTGGCAAGCAGAGTTTCCACGTTGCTCTGTATAAAGCGTCTGAGTGGTCTTGCACCAAACGCCATGTTGTAACCCTGATCGACTATCGCCGCCTTTGCGGATTCGGTGATCTCCATTTTCAGGCGCTTGTCTGCAAGGCGCTTTTCAAGACTCTTCAGCATCAGACCGCATATGCTGTATATCTCGCTCTTCAGAAGCGGCTTGTACATTACCACTTCGTCAAGACGGTTGAGAAATTCGGGTCTGAAATGTGTGCGCAGAAGTTCGTTGACCTTTTCTCTTGCCTCATCGGATATATCGCCTGTTTCCTCGTCAATGCCCTCCAGAATGAACGGTGAGCCGAGATTTGAGGTCAGTATTATGACAGTGTTCTTGAAATCTACTGTCCTGCCCTGCGAGTCGGTAACACGACCGTCATCAAGCACTTGCAGAAGTATGTTGAATACATCGGGGTGCGCTTTCTCGACCTCGTCCAGCAGTACCACCGAGTAGGGCTTTCTTCTGACAGCTTCCGTCAGCTGACCGCCCTCTTCGTAGCCCACGTATCCGGGAGGCGCTCCAATCAGCCTTGATACGCTGAATTTCTCCATGTATTCCGACATGTCTATGCGCACCATGTTGTTCTCATCATCGAACAGCGCCTGTGCTAAGGTCTTTGCAAGTTCGGTCTTGCCCACACCTGTAGGTCCCAGGAACAGGAACGAACCGATCGGCTGATTTGGGTTGGCTATGCCCGCCCTTGAACGGAGTATAGCTTCGCTGACTTTCTGCACAGCCTCGTTCTGACCGATGACCCTCTCGTGGAGTATGCTCTCCAGTCTGAGCAGTTTGTCGCGCTCGCCCTCCATCAGCTTTGCCACAGGTATGCCTGTCCAGCGGCAGATTATGCGGGCTATCTCGTCATCTGTCACCTTGTCCCTCAGCAGAGTATTGCTCTTCGAGGACTGCTCGGCTTTCTTCTCTTCCTCAGCCAGTTCCTTGCGCAGGTTTTCCAGCTTGCCGTATTTCAGTTCAGCCAGCTTGCTGAGGTCGTAGTCGCGCTCTGCCTTTTTGATCTCACCGTTTACCGCATCTATCTCCTCGCGTATCTTCTGCACCTTTCCGATGGCGTTCTTCTCGTTCTCCCACTTTGCACGCATCTCATCGAACTGCGCACGCATGTCAGCCAGTTCTTTCTGCACTTCTGCCAGATGTTCCTCAGCCAGCTTGTCAGTTTCCTTTTTAAGTACAGTTTCCTCTATCTCGTGCTGGAGTATCTTTCTGCGCAGGTCATCAAGTTCGGTGGGCATAGAGTCCATCTCGGTGCGGATAAGTGCGCAGGCTTCGTCAACAAGGTCTATCGCCTTGTCGGGCAGAAATCTGTCAGTGATGTATCTGTCAGACAGCACAGCCGCAGTTATCAATGCCTGGTCCTGTATCTTTACGCCGTGAAAGACCTCATAGCGCTCTTTCAGACCGCGCAGTATGGAGATGGTGTCCTCAACAGTAGGTTCATCGACCATAACGGGCTGGAAACGTCTTTCAAGCGCTTTATCTTTTTCGATGAACTGCCTGTACTCATTGAGGGTAGTCGCGCCGATGCAGTGCAGTTCGCCTCGTGCCAGCATTGGTTTCAGCAGGTTGCCTGCGTCCATAGCGCCGTCAGACTTGCCCGCGCCCACGATGGTATGAAGTTCGTCAATGAACAGTATTATCCTGCCCTCAGACTTCTTTATCTCTTCAACGACCGCTTTGAATCGCTCTTCAAACTCGCCCCTGAACTTTGCGCCTGCGATAAGGCTTCCCATATCCAGCGAGAATATCTGCCTGTCCTTTAAGCTGTCGGGTACATCACCGCTTACGATGCGCTGTGCAAGACCCTCAGCAACGGCAGTTTTGCCGACACCCGGTTCGCCTATCAGCACAGGGTTGTTCTTTGTCTTTCGGGAAAGTATGCGGATAACGTTGCGTATCTCGGCATCACGCCCGATAACGGGGTCAAGTTTGTTCTGCCTTGCCAGTCCCACCAATTCCTGACCGTACTTTTTCAGCACATCATAAGTTTCTTCGGGGTTCTGGCTGGTGACTTTCGCACTGCCGCGCACCTGTTTCAGTGCGGCAAGGAAGCCCGTCTTGTTTATGCCGAAAGTGCGCAGTATCTCGCCCACTTCGGTATTGGCGCATTCCATTATGCCCAAGAAAATATGCTCGACCGAAACATACTCGTCCTTCATCTGTGCAGCGAGGTTCTCGGCTTCCGCCAGTGCGCGGTCAAGTTCGTTGGAAATATATATCTGTCCCTGCGCCCTGCCGCCTACCGTTACTTTCGGTATCTTGTCCACAGCCCTGTCCAGTGCCGACCTGAAAGCGTTCACATCGGTACTCATCTGTGTCAACAGCTGGGGGATAAGCCCGTTGTCATCAAGGCACAGCGCACTCATCAGATGTTCCTGTCCTATCGCCTGATTAGACTGTCTTGCCGCTATATTCTGAGCGTCCTGCACAGCCTGCAACGACTTCTCGGTAAATTTCTGCATGTTCATATCGTTTCCTCCTTTATATAGTCATATTTAGATATTATTATCAGTATTATCAGTATTCACGTATCTCCAAAAACGGCGCATCGCCCATGAAAACATATTCGGCATATTTCCTTTCACCTATGCGCCAGTATGCCCTGCACAGCCCAAAACCGTACTTTCCGCTGGGTTCGCCCAGTTTTTCCACAACCTCATCGTAGGCGGGACAGCTTTTGCTGAGTTCAAGGAATATCATAAGCAGACTGCCCGCCGTTATCAGTAATTTCTTTTTCACGCAGCCCATCTATATCACCGCCGTGACAGTTTTCACATAAGCGGCATATTCAGCGCCTATCTCGGCTGAACGGTCTGTGCCGTCGGTCAGACCGTCGAAGTAGGTCTGTATACAGCTGTCCATCAGCCTGATGTAACCTGCAACTGCATTTGCTATCTGATTATCTGAAAGCCTTTCAGCCAGCGGCGAATAGAAGTCACGGGTATAGCGCCCGTTTTCTGCCTGTGCGGGCACGCCGTCGGGGAATACCTTGCAGAGATTTTTGTTTTCGACCGCCAGCCACAGTTCAAAGAAGCCTTCTGCCGCCGCCGTAAGCTGTTCACTCTTGGTACGGAAAGCAACTTTCAGTCTGCCGACCCTGCCCTGCATATCTCGGCTGAGTTCAAGGCTGTACCGCAAAGTTGGTTTATACTTATATCTGACAGGGCTTTTTATGGCTATCATGCTGTCAGACGGCTGGTCAATGAACAAAAACCGCTGATCCATCAGCTGTTCTATCTCGCTGAATATCTGCCGCATACGCATTTCGGGAGTCATAAGGCTGACACGTTCTGCAAGTATCTGGTTTATCAGATTTGAGCGGCTGGTATTCATCGAATACGCCATACGGTCGATAGCCTCAACAACTTCGTCTGCCAGCACCAGACTATACACGCTTTTGTTCATCATCTCACCCCTTTTCACTGATAACAGTATAGCACCTTTTAAATAACTTGTCAACGAAATTATATAATTTTACTTGCGATTTATTAGTGTGCACAAGCAAAATGTTTCTCACAGGAGTTTGTTCGTGCATTATACACAAAATAGTCATAATCATTATTTATCTCATAAATGACTGCTATAGCAATCCAACTTTTTAAATTATGACTATCCCTTTAGCACACCAACTAAAAATGCGGTAAACAAAAGTATAATTGAGCGTTGTATATTTTTCCCCCGCCTGCGGCGGGGGAGAAAAATATACTCCAAAAACCTTAAGTTCTGTATAGCCGCTGTTTTTGTGGTGTGTCAGCGGGATAACCACAAAAAATAAAAATGTCGTTTGCTATAGCTTGCAATTATTGTGCGCATGTGCTAAAATGTAATTGAACTGAAAGCCGAAAGGAGATATGTTATGGTATCAATTATAAAAAAAGTACTGATAATATCCGCAGGGATATTTACAGCGATAGCCGCATCGGGCTGTTACGGCGGAAACAAACGTGCTGATGTCAAAAATGCGATCAGCGCCGTAAGCGAACAGTTCGGGGCAGACTTCAAACTCAAATCAAAAAAATTTACAGGCGGTACTATGTGTAATGTCATCGTGACATGCAGTGAAACAGGCGATAAAGAGATAAGCGTCTTTCAATTCGATGAAAAGCATCCTGTATACACCGATTACATGTTCGTAAGATACGGCGATGACGCTTACTCTGCCATACAAAAAGCCGCCGAAAAAGCCGAAACGGAATGCAAAGTTGTCGTTATTGACCTGGCAGTAAATCATTATCCCAACGTCGCATATGATTCATCTTCTGACCTAAAGACATATCTTGCCAACAACGATTTTAATATAAAAGTCTATATACCGCATAAACTTGACAAGGAAGGACTGATCGCTGAATATAAAAAACTTGCGCTTTCGCTGAGGGACAGCGGTATAAATTGCCATACCCTTGTTCTCGGTTGTACCGATACAAAAGCAGATCTTGATGCTATTACCCCGCCCGACCATATACCTCACAAAAGAGAGGACTATGATACGGGTGCTTCGGAAGCGTTCAATACATCTATATCCAGCGTGTATCGTTCACTTGCAGAATACTGTGAAGACCCCGATGATCTCAAAGATGTTCTCATAAAAGTAGACGGAGTGACCGTAAAAAAAATATAATATGGCTGTCCCGTTGATACACCGTTCAAATCAGCCGCAGTTTGATGCTTGATCACCCCTGACTGTGTCTTGGCTTTTCTCTTGCTTTTTCTATCGCGCTGTGCTATAATATATATATTATTTTATGATCGGAGTTGATCTCCCACTTGAATTACACACCCTATCCCACGCCCGATATCATCGTCCCGCCTGAGTACTCTTCAAAAAGGAGTGAACTTTTCCGCGATTGTATCAGACTGGGCGTTATGCTGATAACCTACAGGTTCATGAACAGGCTGACCGCCATGCTTTGTTATCTGGCGGCTTACCGCGTTCTGTCGGGGCATTTTGCAGGCTACAATGCTTCTGTAAACGGGCTTATAACCGACTACAAAGATATCATCAATTCGACCACTTTCAGCATGCTTTTGAATTCGGCAGTGACTATATCATCACTTATCTTCACGATACTGACAGGCTACATCGTGCTGGGTTTCAGCTTCAACGGCTATTTAAGACCTTCCCGTGACGGCGCAAAAAAGGGGCTTTGGTTCTTCCCTGCCTGCTTTTTGCTGAATATCTTTTCCTCGATGGCGGTCAATTACTTCACTGCCGCGATGGACTCGGTGGGCGTTACTATCCCCGAAGCTGATTTCTCCATCAAAAATCCCTCTGTTGCAGCAGTGGCGTTCCAGTTTGCGTATATCGCGCTTGTAGCGCCGCTGATAGAAGAAGTCGTCTATCGCGGAATGATACTTGGTGCGCTTTCAAAGTATGGCGAGATACCCGCTGTCGTCTTTTCGGCGCTGTGTTTCGGGCTGATGCACGGCAACATACCGCAGGCGGTATCAGCTTTCATCACAGGGCTTGCATACGCAAGCATTGCTGTCAGCAGCGGTTCGATACTCCCCTCGCTCATCATTCACTCGCTGAACAACATTCTGGTGAGTATGCAGGAGTTGGGCAGTACGCTGGGCATTCCCCACATTGACACTATAGCGAGCACTTTGCAGGTGCTTTCGGGCATGATCGGCGTATATGTTTTCATGACCCGCTACAGCTATTTCAAGCACGACCGCAGACAGGCGCTCCCCAAAAATGGCGAAGTCACAAAGGTCATCTACAGAAACCCCGCCGTTATCATCTACCTGCTGATACTGGTATGGGCGATAATCGAAGGCATACTAAAAGCCAACTGACAAAAAAACTCCCCGCGCGATGCAGGGAGTTTTTTTATGCTGTAGCGATCCGTATCTTGTCTAAAATTTAAGGCGTATCGATATAATTTATACTGGTGCCATAAGTATTCTGCCCGTACCTCTGTACACGTTCACCAGACCCTCGCCCGATGCCGCCGAACCTATCAGCGTTGCGGTAGTTCTCTCTACGGTGAATTGCAGGCTCGTAGACCATGCAACAGCCATGTTGCCATCTATCTTCACGCAGTCATTCTCAAGGTCAAGGACTATCAGTTCTTCTCTCGGCACGCGGCTTTCAAGTGCAACTATGCCCTTACCGTTCAGGCTTGTGTTGAACAGACCCTCGCCGCCCAGTGCCGCAGAGGATAAGTTCGACCTTGCCACCACGCCCACGTTAACGCTGTCATCGCAGGCAAGGAACATGCCGTCATCGATGGTGACTGCGCCGCCCCATGTGTCTAAGTCTTCAAGGATTATGTACTTGTAGGTGGGTTCGAGGTAAACAAAGCCCTGACCTGTGTATCTGGGCTTTATGGCAGATTCGCCCGTTACACTGCCGCCTATCATCTTCTTGAAGAAATCACCTGCGCCCTTGACATTTGTAGCCACCTGCACATCGCCTGTCATGACCTGCATAGCGCCTGCCTGCAAGATGATGCCGTTGCCGTTCAGCCTTGCGATGACCTGTCTTTTGCGCATGTTCATCTGTGCCATGAAATACTTTGTTTCAGCCGATACCGAGTCCACCGAAACATCCCGCTTATACTCTACGACAGAAAAATTACCTGCCGAAGCTACGACATCTCTGACCTCAGTAGGCTGGAAAATGTTTGTTCTTACCATGTTTATCTCTCCTTTGTGTGTTCATTTATCACTATCTCCCCGCCGACGGCAGGGAGATATATGACCGCTTTTATATCGTTTCCTGTACTTACGCAGGCAGATTTGCTTCAAGTATCTTCTTAGGTTCTTCAAGGCGTTTGAGTGCATCGGCTATGGTAGCTACCAGTTCGCTCTTGTCATCATTGTTGACCATTTCCGTCGCCTGTTCGAGGGCAGTCCTGCCGACCTCGACCTGATACTGATACAGGCTTTCGAGCCTTGATATCGCCTTGACTTCAAGATCCTGATACACAGTCTTGATATCCTTGACAATATTTATTCTTATCTCGTCATAGTTTTCAAGTGCTATGTCGATTATATCCGTCTGCTTTTTCTTCTTCATTATAAGCGAGAAAGTACTCATCGCCGCAGGTGAGAAACTCTCGCTGGTGCCGAACAGTTTAACGCCCATGACACTTCTTGTGACGTTCTTGTTTGCGGACATCATCAGCCTTTCCACCGATGGCGCCTTGCCTGCATCGGCTATATTGGAGATGCCAAGCGCCTCAGCAAGTTCACGGCTCATCTTGTCGGTCAGTTCGGTTATGGCATCTCTGTGGCACTCTATGCAGGTGCGGTAAGCCTCGCTCACCTTCTCCATCAGGAAAGAATAGAAATATTTCTCGATATCCTCAGGAGAATATATGTCCTCACCGTTTTCGTCCTTAGCCCTGCATTCGAGTATGCTGGTCCTCAGCTTCGCAAAGAACTCATACATCCATGTTTCGGCTTCCTGCTGCATCTCCAGTATCGAAAGGTGCAGCGCGGGCTTTCTCTTTTCAAGTTCTGCCGCCAGCACATCGCACTGCTCTTCAAATTCCCTCGCCTTGTTTTCGAGAAGCTGGTTATCCATCTCAGCCATCTCGCTGATTATCTGCAAGCGCGAACTTATCTCAGAGTGCATCTGGTCGAGCATCTTCAGCACGCGCTTTGAACGTATAACGTCCTTCTGCATGATGATATCTCTTTTAAGCGAAAGTTCAAACTGCAAAAACTGAGTTTCGTAGAACTCCCTCGTGCCCTTGTCGATGGGTCTTTCCTCGCCCAGCTTGCGCTTCAGTTCATCGCCGCCGCTTATGCCGTAGACGAATGCGTTCGGCACTATCCTCTCGGATATGCCTCTGAATCGGCGCATTATCTTGTTGACATCAGCCATCGAATTGAGCGAGTCGATCATATTCACCAGCACATACAGCATGCCGAACCTCTGCGGCGAAACATGTGTCGCCAGAAAGACCTGCTCAGTTTCCGAAAAAGGCAGCAGACAGCTTGCCGCATACATTATGGCATCAGCATTCACGATATATTCCTGCACCTGTTTATCAAGGCTCTCCAGGTCGGAAAGACCGGGAGTATCGACTATCCTGATATTTTTGAGTATGGGCGCGTTGTCCTTTATCTGCACACAGCTTATCTTCGCGGGGAACAGCTTCATGCGCTTTTCAAGGTTCTCGCGGGTTATATCCTCCAGCACCAGCGGCACGCGCTGACCGTTTTCCAGTATGGCTTCCACCGTCTGGGTATGACCGAATGATATCTCATTTATAGTATAGGTTTCGGGCGTTACGTTGATAGGTGCCAGCTTCTTGCCCAGCAAAGCGTTGATTATAGTACTCTTGCCGCGCTTGAATTCACCCAGTATCACCAGCGTGAAAGGTTCTTCACACCTTTTATCGACCAGTGCGCGGAACTCTTTGAGATGTTCGACACACTCTCTGCCCAGTATCTCAGCTATCTTATCATCTTCTATCAGATCACTCAGCTGATCTCTCACAGTGCTGATATTCTCATCGGAAGCCATCAGATTTTCCTGTTCTCTCATAGCTGACCTCCGTTCCCGACGATGACGCTTGTGCGCACGTCGCAAATTTGTCCGCTTTCAGCATGACCGTCCATATCAGTGACATCTGTGCGCCACGAATAAAGGGTCTTGCAGTACAGAAATTCACTGACTGCCAGCAGATACCTCTCAACATCAGAGAGCGTGCCGTCAACGCTGATATTTCTCGAAGTGCTTGAATGCACTTTTTCGCTCAGTTCAGCCAGTTTGTCATAGCTGATGCCATGCTGCGAACGTCCGTAAAAATCCACATAATCCTTGCCGTACAGCCCGCACATTATCTTAAGGTACTGACCCGGCTTATCAAGACATATCATGCCTGCGCGGTTAGCCGTAACATCGGCATACCTGACCCACTGCACCAGCAGTGAATACACCTGACTGCCTATCGGCTGATTGAATGCTCTGTCTATCGGGCGGAACACCTCGTTATTCACATTGAGGTATGTGTACGCCATATTGAAAGAGCAGTGATTATTCTGTATCCTGCCGCACTCACAGCCTATAAGCACCATAAGTTCGTCATCGCTGCAAAATTCCAGCAGCTTTTTCGTGAGCACTATGCAGGGCTCTATCAGGTCGCTGGCTATGGAATATGCCAGCGGTCTGTTAAGATCTTCGCGTATAAAGACTATCGGCACTATCAGTTCCAGCCTTTCTGCGCATTTTCTTACTTTATCATATATATCGGGATATTTCAGCGGACCCACCTGATCGCATTTCATGAACAGGTGCTTGGCTTCCGCCGCGATATCCTGTGTGTTTACCGCCTTGAACAGCTTTGCGCTGCCCCCCAGACCATTTATCTTCTGCCTTACCACAAAGTCCGACTCAAAGGCATAGTCAAGACTGCCGTCTACCATATGGCTCTGATAAGACCGCGTATATGCGTTAAGATATGAACGAAACCCCGTATCTATCTGAAGAAGCGGATTGACCTTATCTCTCATGTCACTCATCGAGTGCCCTCCTTATTAGATAATGAGAAACTTTGCCTTTACACCACAGCGCAGTTTCCCTGTCAGCTTCTTCATTCAGCTGTCTGCACACTGTCCTCAGCAGGTGCATTTATGTCAGCGGTCTGTATGCTGACATCATCGTTGAGCACCTTTCTGACTGCGTAAGCGTCCTGTACCAGCTTACTTGCAGTTTCAGCGATAACGTGCAGTCTTTCCATCTCCTTCTGCGATACCTCAGACTTTTCAGCCTTAAGGTCGTTCAGGTTATCGAGAGTTTCCTGTGTATCTCTCAGGATTATCTCGGTTTCTTCTTCTATCTTGCTCTTTATGCTGTCAAACGAAGAGAATACCTGTCGTCTTACAGTTTCGGTGAAGTCGTTGTTCAGCTTCATCTCGTGGAACTGCTTCTTGACGTTAGCCTTGAAATTGGTCTTGTACTTATCTATCCTCTCCTTGACCAGCACCTTTTCTATGGCGAAATTAGCGGTGAACGAGCCTGCGATGCCCGCAAAAGCCATCATCACCAGCATAACGGGCAGAAGTCCCGTAGAAAGCCCGAAGAACGAGCCGAAGAATGCCGCCGCATAGTAGGTCGCATAGAAACCTGCCAGACCTGTTGCGCCGCCCAGCAGTGCGCCCTTAGCGCCCGACTCTCTGAAGCCCATGTAAACGCCGCCGACACCCCACATGCCTGTTGCCGCGCCGATGACCTTATCCAGTGTACCGCCGTTCTGCGACAATCTGTCAGATACCGAGAACATTTTCTGTATCTCCTCAACGCTCTCAAAGAACTCGTCCTCGAAAGCCTGCAATCTTTCAGTTTCGCCGCTGACAGCGCTGTTTATGCTGTTCTGTATCTGCTCGCAGATTATCTGCGCTCTCGCTTCCATGCTCTCCTTTATCTTCTCGGTGAGCTTTGAGCTTACCAGCTTTAGCCTGTCCTTCTTGAAATCCTCAGAGGACATCTGGAAATTGTCGATAACTTCCATAGCGGCTTCCTCGATATTGCTCCAATAGCTGTCCAGCACGGGACGCAGGTCTTCAAAGACCTTGTTAGCCGCATCATTTATCTTGACGAATTCCTGACGTTTCAGGTTTCTTATCTCGTCTATCTCCTTGATGGCGGCATCGTACTTCTCCATGAACTCGTCATTCGCCATCATCAGGGCATTCTCCTGCATTACTACCGAACGCAGTATCTCAGTGCCCGAATTTGTTATCTTATTTGCAAGTATCTGCAAGGTGATGACACCGCGTTCCTGCGTCAGCAGAGTTTCCAGCGCCTTCTCGAACTCAGGGAAGTTCGACTCTTCCAGCAATTCCTGACTGCCGATAGTCTTTGCGGTCAGAGCGCGCTTCGCGTACACTCCTATTACTCTGGGCGTGCCTATCTTACGCTTGTAAACGGCGAACTCCTTGCTGTCTTCGCCCATTACCTTTTTAGCCTTTTCCATCACGTACTTGCCTATACGTGTGCGGACAGTTTCAACTATCTTTGTTTCATCTTCCTGTGTGAAAGTACCGAAGCAGTTTACCACGAAGATTATCCTGCCCACATCGGAGGTCAGCATCTTCTTCTCAAGGAACTCTTTCTCGAACTGTGAGAAAGGCGAATTCGCGCTGATAACGAAAACAGCCGCGTCTATCTTTGGTATTATCGACATGGTGACATTAGTCATCTGGTCATCATCGTTAAGACCGGGAGTGTCGATTATATCAACGTTGTTGCGGCAGAACTCAGTATCATAGTAGACGGTGGCTTCCTTTACAGTTTCCGCCTTGCGCTCGCTCTCGCTGGTCAGTTTGGTGACATATTCTTCCAGCCTGTCGATATCGACCCTCTCGGAATCGCCGTTCTTATACTCCACCTGCACATAAGGTTCGGTGCTGTATGTAACGCGGTTGAGGGTGGCGGTAGCAGGCAGAACATCTGCGGGCAGCACTTCCTGACCCAGCAGTGCATTTATCAGCGTACTTTTGCCGCGCTTGAACTCACCCACTATAGCGACCTCAAAATGCTCGTCCTTAGCTTTTTCGAGAGTTTCCCTGATAGACTCGGCGGTGTTGACCAGTGCTATCTCCTTGCTGAGCTTAAGAAGCTCCTGCAGATCGGCAGTAAGGTTCCCGACAGTTTCCTTATAACCCGCATAGCTTCCGTAATTGATCTGCTTTTCCATGCAAAGACCTCCGTTTTAAAAATTTCCTTGATCTTTTGACCCGAACTATATCCCGTCCGCCATTACCGCAAGCGGACATCTTGTCAAACATTATATCAACTTAAATTATAACATAAAAAAGGCGCATAAGTCAATGCTTTGACTTACACGCCGCCCAAGTATCACGCTTTTGCACAAAAGCCCATATGGATTTTATGGCACTTTGACTAACATTCAGCACTATTTTTCGGACAATTACCGACAGCCGCCCGCGCTTTGCGCATCACAAGCACATACAATGCAGTTCCGACCAGCCGGAAGCCGTTAAAAAACGCCAGCGCTTGCAGATCAAACAGTGTGAACGCTGTCAGGAGGAAATACACCACATACTAAACAAAAACGCCCTCTCCTTGCGAAGAGGGCGAAATATTCATATAGGGAAGCTATCAGTTTACAACAGCCTTCTCGGTTTCCTTGTCGAAGATGTGTATTCTGTTAGGATCAAGAGCTACCTGTATCTCATCCTGAGGTCTTGCAGTAGATCTTGGCGATACTCTTGCAGTCAGGTTGATGCCTTCGCAGGTCAGGTACAGATAAGTTTCAGCACCCATCATTTCGGTTACTTCAACAGTAGCGTTGATGATACCTGTCTTAGCAGCAGAAATGAACATCTCTTCATCGTGTATGCACTCAGGTCTTACACCCAGAACAACTTCCTGATTTACCAGTGGCTCAAGTGCCTCAGGATCAGCCTTGCTCTCAGGAACTTCGACCTCGTACTTAACGCCCCTAGCAGTCTTGGTGTCTTCAGAACCGAATTCAACAACATACTTGCCATCTCTCTTCAGCAGCTTAGCATCGATGAAGTTCATCTGAGGTGAGCCGATGAAGCCTGCAACGAACTGGTTAACAGGGTTGTTGTACAGGTTGGTAGGTGTATCTATCTGCTGGATATAACCGTCCTTCATAACTACGATACGGTCGCCCATTGTCATAGCCTCAGTCTGGTCATGTGTTACGTAGATGAATGTAGTACCCAGCTTCTTGTGCAGCTTGGAGATCTCGGTTCTCATCTGTGCTCTCAGCTTAGCGTCCAGGTTTGACAGAGGCTCGTCAAGCAGGAATACCTGAGGGTTACGAACGATAGCACGACCCAGAGCAACACGCTGACGCTGACCACCTGACAGAGCCTTAGGCTTTCTGTCCAGCAGGTGAGAGATATCCAGTATACGAGCTGCCTCTTCGACCTTTCTTGCGATCTCGTCCTTTGGAACTTTTCTCAGTTTCAGACCGAATGCCATGTTCTCAAATACAGTCATGTGAGGATACAGAGCGTAGTTCTGGAAAACCATTGCGATATCTCTGTCCTTAGGAGCGACATCGTTTACCAGTCTGTCGCCGATGTACAGTTCACCTTCGCTGATCTCTTCCAGACCTGCGATCATTCTCAGTGTAGTAGACTTACCGCAGCCCGAAGGACCTACGAGGATTATGAATTCCTTATCCTTGATCTCGATGTTGAAGTCGGAAACAGCGATAACGCCGCCGGCATACTTCTTATAAATTTCTCTTAATGATACGCTTGCCATTAAAAAGAACCTCCCTATTGAATATTTCCTTACTCAGGCATGGCCACACTTATGCCCGAATTTAGTACACATATATCATAACAAATTTTCATCAGAGCCGCAAGAGTTTTTTTAACTAAACTTTATCGTATTACTTTATGTATATTAACGAAAATACACTAACCGCAGTCAGAAATTTCCAATTTTAGTTTTTGCCTGCCAATAATTTTTCAACATCTTTGTGCAGTATCTCCAAACACTTTCCGCTCGCTAACTCCCCATTCAAGGGCATTTCACCGATGGCGGTGCGCTTGAGATACACCACCTTGTTACCCAGTTCAGCGAACATTCGTTTGACCTGATGGAACTTACCCTCATGCAGTATGAGGGTACATTCGCAATCGTTTTCGTCACTGCCCGAAAATTGCGCAGGAAGACACTTTTCGTCCTCGCCGCCGTCAAGACCTTTTATGGTCATGCCTGCCGCCATTATATCGGCATATTCGGGCTGATAAGGCTTTTCCAGTCTGACAAAGTAGGTCTTTGGCACATGGGTCTTAGGCGAGAGCATACGGTGGCTCAGTTCGCCGTCATCGGTGAGCAGCACGAAGCCCTCAGTATCCTTGTCGAGCCTGCCTGCGGGGAACAGTCCGTTCCTCATAAGTTCGGGCGGCACAAGGTCGAGCACTGTCATGCTGTCGCCCTCTTTAGTCGAGCAGACCACGCCTGCGGGCTTGTTGAGCATGATATAGACATGCTTTTTGTAGACCAGTCTTTCACCGTTCACGAAAATTTCGTCATCGGTATCAACTTTCGCATCTGAGCGAGCCATCAGCTTGCCGTTGACGGAGATCTTCTTTTTCAGGCAGAGTTTTTTGACATCAGCCCTTGAAACGTCGCTGAATTGTGAAGCGACCAATTTATCGAGCCGCATTATCTCGCCCATAACATCACCTTGCTCTTTCGTCTGCCAGCGCCGCAGTTATTTTACCGTTGGTTTCTTCGACGATGACTAAATCGTAGAACTCGCCCACTCTCGGTGCGGTGCGTTCGGTTTTTACGCTTATTATCTGTTCCTGACCGTTCTGCCTGAAAATACGAAACTGCATTTCGGTGCCGCCGTTTTCGTTATGCCAGCTGGTCAGTTCGGCTTTGACTGTTCTGCCGTTTTTCATCAGTTTGTTGTATTTCGCCCTGTCTTTCAGCGCACTGATAAGCACAGCCCAGCCGCCGACAGCCACGCCGCCGACCAGTGCTATGAACAGGAATTTGAGGGCATTATCGGGCGGACAGTAGACCTGATAGGGGTCATCGGGCAGCACATAGCCCTCCAGCGTCTGACCGACTGAGGGGTTCTGATTGGCGATACAGTAGGCTTCTATCCACTCACCCTTATCGTTTTTATACTTTACCATGACTTGACTGTTACTGCCTGTTCGGGCGACAGCGGTCACATTCGCACTGACTTTCCTGCCGTTCTCGATATATTCTTCCTCGACGAAAACACCGTGTTTCGCCGCCCATAAAAAGACTGCGGGGATAATGACAGCCATCACAATAAAGATAGCCGCCGCCCCGCCCGGCTTAGGTTTTTTCATTTGTGTTTCTCCTCGAAGTCTGCACTTTGCGTTTACAGCTTGGGACTGCCATTCGGCAGTGTCGGCACAGAGTTTGCTGTTCTGCATTGAGTAGGGTGGGGGCTTCCCCCCATCTATTCTGCGCCGCACGAAATTTGCCGTTCTTATCCTTTGTAGTGCGCAACGACCGCCGAAGATGCTCCGCTGTTTGGTCGGAAGATCTGCCGTGCTTATCCTACTTGCGGACTTTTGTTTTGCTCTGCTTTTTTTTCGCTAAAACAGCTATCTTTCGACCATGCCAATAATTATGAATTGTGAATTATGAATTATGAATTAATAAGGCTTTCCAGATAGGATCTCAGCATTTTCTTGCTGTTATCCCACAGCATCACTGCCGATCCCAGTACCCCCAGTCCCAGAAATACCAGCGCACCTGTATTTGAACCGCCTGCATATGCCCCCAGCGCACAAAACAGGGTCAGCAGTATATACACCCCGACTGTCACATACGCATATGTCGGCTTACGGAAACTGCCGCTTAAAGTACAGCCATCACCGTTCTCGGTGATCTTCCCGAAAAAGCCCGTAGAACCGCCGTCACGCTTGCCTGCTTTATGGTAGAACATCATGACTTTATCGCCCTCTATCCTGCCGTAATAGACACTTTCGGTACGGTGCGCGCGCATAAATCTGCCTGTGCTGAGGATATTCATGGAGGGTCTGTATTCCACCATACTGCCCCTCAGTTTTTTTAACAGTTTTTTCTTGTCGAGGTCAGTCTTAATGGTATATTTCTCAGGCATTTTCGCCCTCGTCCTTCTTATCGGGATAATCGGCGGGGTCGAAGACTTTCTCGTTTATCCTTATCTCGCCGCCGCGCTGTGTATTGAAAAGCATGCCGTATATCGTGCCGCATTTGGTACAGCGGAACTGGTGGAAATACTTGCCCATCGTGAATTTCATATCTTCATCGACTATCCTGCCCAGCGGACATGTGGAATAAGTCATCTCCACATCGCCCGATATCAGCAGACCCACCAGAGAATTAGCGCACAGCAGGTACTCCTGCGGGCTTCTTATCTCGCGCACCATTATATTTTCGCACTGTTCACATCTTGACATGGTTTACTCCTTCCCCAGCAGACCTGCCATCTCTTCCTCAACGCCCTTGAACATTTCGCTTACCAGAGCGTTTGAGAAATTCTCGACAAAGGTGTTATCGAGTTTGATATCGGTCTGTTCGCCGCTTGCCATATTCTTAAGTTTTGCACTGCCGCTTTCCAGTTCGCTGTCGCCTATAACTATGACGAATTTCGAGCCTATCTTATCTGCGTACTTCATCTGGGGCTTTATACCTCTGCCCATGAGGTCATACTCAACGAAATAGCCTTCATCGCGCAGTTCCATCGCGAGGGACATAGCGCGGTCAGCCGCCGCCTGACCCATAGAAGCGATGTAGAGGTCGCAGGTCTTTGCTTCCATGAAGTCGCAGTTCTGCTGTTCCATAGTCATTATGAGTCTTTCAAGACCCATGCCGAAGCCCAGTGCAGGCACTTGTTTGCCGCTGAGTTCGTTCAGCAGACCGTCATATCTGCCGCCGCCGCATACGGTGCTTTGTGCGCCGATGCCCTCAGCGATGAACTCAAAAACAGTCCTTGTATAGTAATCAAGACCGCGCACGATGCGTGGATTGATATCGAAGTCGATGTTCATCAGCGAGAGGTACTTTTGCAGTGCTTTAAAGTGAGCATCGCACTCCTCACAGAGGTAGTCGATTATCAGCGGAGCGTCCTTTGCGATACCCTGACAGATAGGCGACTTGCAGTCAAGCAGGCGCATGGGGTTCTTTTCGAGTCTGTCCTTGCAGGTATCGCAGAGGGTATCGCGGTGAGGTGTGAAGTACTCGCGCAGAGCTTTCTGGTAATTTGCGCGGCAGGTGGGACAGCCTATCGAGTTGATATTCAGTTTGATATTTTGCAGACCAACTCTGTCCATAACGCTTTTAGCGAGGGAAATGACATCTGCATCAGCCTTAGCATCGGGCGAACCAACCATTTCACAGCCGAACTGGTGGAACTCACGCAGTCTGCCTTTCTGCACGTTCTCGTGGCGGAAGCAGGAAGTTATGTAATAGAGTTTCTGGGGGAATGCTTCATTGAGCAGACCATTTTCAACGACTGCGCGCATAACGCCCGCAGTACCCTCAGGGCGCAGTGTGAAGGTATCGTCGCCCGTTGCGGAAACGGTGAACATTTCCTTCTGCACCACATCGGTAGTTTCACCCACCGAGCGGATAAACAGACCCGTATCCTCGAATGTGGGGACTCTTATCTCCTTAAAGCCGTACTGTTCGGCAGTTTCAGCCGCCAGTTTTTCTACTGTGTGCCATTTATAAGCCTGTGCGGGCAGCATATCAGCTGTACCCTTTGGTCTTTGTATCATTGCCATTTTACTTACCTCCGTAAATTTATCATTGATTTCTTATTATTATCTTTTCTGCCGCAGGAACATAGTGCGGCACATTTTTGCCGTTTTGTCCATTTATAGCGATCAAACTGTTTAAATTCACAAAATCCAGCCGCAAAAGCTCGGATCTATGGATTTTGTGACTGGATTTTGTCTGAATTTTAAGGCGGATTGCTATAAGATACTTTTCGCGCGGGTCTGTATCGGCGTGGGTCACGCATCCTGATAACAGCCATGCTATGCAGGTGGTGGTTTACCATTATCATACTTTGGGACGCGGGACGAACGGTGAGGCAAGCCCCCACCCTACAATTCGGGAGATGTTTCCCGCTGGTGAGCGATAAAAAAACGCCGCCGTTTTTTCGCTGTTCTTATCCTTTGGAGTGCGCCGCGACCGCCGAAGACGCTACGCTGTTTAACGCCAGCAAAGCTGTCGCGCTGGTGGACGCGGGCAATTCGCGCACACACACGGGGAGCGTTTTTCGCGGGAAATGAGTACGCTCTTTTCTTGGCGAATTGCCCGCTTGTTTTTATCGAGGGTCTTGTCCTCTTTCCGTCTTTTGCTTTGTTCGCCCAACTAATTCTCTGTGTCGCGTTTGGACTGCTTCCCCAATTGAGGGGCGCTGCCCCTCGCGCTCCCCGCAAGCCTGCTGGCGCGAGGCTTGACCGCGCGCTTTGACTCGGCTCTGCTTTGTGTGCTTACTTGGTTTTGTCGGCGGCACAGCATTCTCCCGCCCACGCCAGTAATTATGAATTATGAATTATGAATTATAAAATACCTGCTCTTATATAATAACGTAATTTTCCCCATTCGTCAAGTACTGTCCGCCTGCCTTTGTCAGTTTTGTACCAATTTTCTTTCGTAGCTGAACCCTTTTGCACAGGACATGAAATAAACTCATACTGCGGAAGTATCTTTTCAGCTGTAAGGAGCGCTCTGCGCATATGGTATGCGGTGGTCACAAGTATTATCCTACCGCCATCAGGCAGAACTTCCCTCAGCAGATTTTCTGAACAGATGAAATTCTCAGCCGTATTCATCGAGCATTTTTCCAAAAGAATATCACTCTCACTGACCCCCAGCGATATCGCCGCCGTTTCCATCGAAAGCCACTCAGCCATTTCCCCAAGCGCAGTTTTCTGCACTTTTCCGCCGCTTAAAAGCATCATGGGCGCTCTGCCGCTTTTATAGAGCCGCACAGCTTCGGGTACTCGGTATTCACAGGCTTTTCGGCTTCCGAGAACCATTATGAGGTCTGCCGCACTGCCGTCATAATCAAGCCCGTCATACAGCAGGCGATTAATGTTTTCATCGGTGGGATCATATGAAAGAAGTTCGGATATCAGCACAGTAATTCTCCTTTCCGCCTAATTTCTTCAACAAACAAAAAGCCGACAAACACGCGGTCTGTCGGCGTATCTTCAGAAATTTGCCCATAGCAAAGCTAGCCTTACGGCTGTAAAGCTAAAAATCGTCAGTTAGGCGTAGTCGGATTGACGATATCGCGCCAGTCGAGGTCGCCTCTCTCCAGCGAGTGTATGAGCGCCTCAGCTGTAGCTATATTTGTAGCCACAGGTATGTTGTGTACATCGCAGAGCCTCAGCAGGTTCATCTCGTTAGGCTCATGCGGCTTGGCGGAAATAGGGTCACGGAAAAACAGCAGCAGGTCGATCTCGTTGCAGGATATCCTTGCCGCGATCTGCTGATCGCCGCCCTGCGAGCCGCCCATGTAGCTCTGTATAGTAAGCCCGGTCGCTTCTGCCACTATCTTGCCTGTGGTACCTGTAGCGCAAAGCCTGTGCTTGCTGAGTATACCGCAGTAAGCTATACAAAACTGTACCATAAGTTCCTTCTTGGTATCGTGTGCGATAAGTGCAATATTCAAAGTTGTTCCCCCCGGTTCATTATTATTCCGTCAAACTCACATCTTGATCTGGATCGGTATGTGCTCACCTTTTATTCTTCTCGATATAGCCGAGAATGCCACAAAGCCCATCGAACTTGATGACAGCGGCGCACCCTTGCCTGTTGCCAGCGGTATCGCTGAATCTTCAGGGATAACGCCCAACAGCTGTACACCTACAGTATCGATTATCGCATCGAGGTCATCCATATCTTCAAACTCGAATATCCTCTTGCTTGCCTTGTTGATGATAAGCCTCTGTTTCTGGTTGCCCCGCTTGTAAAACTCGTCAGACATCATCTGCGCATCTCTTACACATACGGGGTCAGGTGTAGTAACTATCAGTATCAGGTCGGAATTTGTTACTATATCAAATACCGAGCCGTTGATACCTGCTGAGGTGTCGATAAGTATATAATCGAAATACTTACGCATCTCACTGGTTATCCTCTCGATATCCTCAGCCTTAAGCTGTACGAACGGGTCAGACGGTGCGCACAGCACACTCAGGTTATTAGCCAGCTTGACCGTTGTCGTCGCTTTATAAACATCGCATGTGCCTTCAAGTACATCACCGAGATCATAGGTGATGTTGCCCTGCATGCCAAGCATTATGTCCATACATCTCAGACCGAAGTCCAGTTCGATTATCAGCGTTCTGTTGCCCTGCTTCGCAAGCGCATATCCAAGACAGGCACTGATGGAAGACTTACCCGTTCCACCTTTACCCGATGTAACTGCGATTATCTTAGACATTGATCCATTACTCCTTTCATAACTGCGGCACTGACTTTTATGCCGCCTGCATGATCTCCACCTTTTGGTCAAATCATTTTGCCAAATCATTATTTTATCTGCCGACACCTCTCCAAAAGTGCAGGTTAAGAAAAACGCAACCAAAGCAGTGGTACCTAATATATATTTTACCACATATTTTAGAATTGTCAAAGCAATTCGCTTAAAAAACCGTAAAATCGTGATTTCACATTAAGCGCCCTATAATTTTTTAGCTATCTTGCACAACTTTTCACTGCTGTTCAGGTGGTCATTTCCATTCTTCTGACACATTAACATTTCCTTAATTATCCTATTAACACAAGTTCAAGCACTGCATTAACATAATTTACATCAAAAAGTTCAGAAAAACTCTTCAAAACTGAATTCGCAGAACATTTTAGCTTTTGGAACATTATTGACATTCAGTTCATTTGCATATATCTTGTCCTGTCTGCATACTATTAAGCAAACACATTTTCAGGAGGTATCCGCCATGTTCATACGCACAGTCAAGATAAAAAAGCCGAAGGTCATGCTGACAGTCCTGCTTGTTATTATATGTATCGGGCTTGCCGCCGTGTTCATTTTCGGGCTGAAGAACCACACAAAACAGCGCATGCTCGACAGCGAGCCGAAGCGTCAGGCATTTTTAAGCGAGATGGGCTGGGAAGTCCCAGAAAAATTCGATGAAGTCAAAACAGTACTTATCCCCGAAGAGTGGGGCGAAGTTTACCTTGAATACAACAAACTGCAAAAAAAGCAGGGTTTTGACCTGACCAAATACAAGGGCATGCAGGTACAGGTCTACAGCTACCGTGTAATGAACTATCCTTCCCATGAAAACGAGGACTGCATTCTATGCCACCTTATGGTCTGTGATGGTCAGCTTATCGGCGGCGATGTCTGCTCTACCGCCTCTGACGGTTTCATGCAGGGGCTTCGGGCAAATTCATAATTCATAATTCACAATTCATAATTATTGACAGGCATTCGGGCTTTGATGGTTTATCCATCACATTGCTTTCATATATCTTTTTTCTCCCACAAAAAAGTGCGCTCACGGAAAATTCCGTGAGCGCACGATTTTTTTATTATATGACTATCCCTTTAGCACACCAACTAAAAATGCGGTAAACAAAAGGATAATTGAGCGCCATACGCCAAGAACCTTAAGTTCTGTATAGCCGCTGTTTTTGTGGTGTGTCAGCGGGATA